>Ga0208478_1000579_pt1 | contig 12486 bp, 11 predicted proteins | sample NGESurdeep072012_5_FD_184462 | JGI IMG/M metagenome (GOLD analysis project Ga0208478, IMG submission 184462) | Arctic peat soil microbial communities from Barrow, Alaska - NGEE Surface sample 415-2 deep-072012 (SPAdes) | ecosystem: Environmental > Terrestrial > Soil > Wetlands > Peat ... | reverse complement strand
GCGCAAAGTCACGGTTCTGGGCGCTCGCACCGGGGCCAGCAAGTCGTTGTTTCAGTCGCCCGCTCGCGGGGGGCCGCTGGGAATGTGGGGATAATGTTTGCGCGCCGTGCCCGATCTCGTCGTGCGACATCCCGTGCTCGAGTTGCTTGCTAGGCGGGCTGGGCGCGCCGAGCAGGCTGGGGCGGCCATCGATGGCGCCCGTCTGGCGCTCGCGATCGAGGGCGGCGGGATGCGCGGCGTGGTCTCGGCTGGCATGACCGCCGCGATTGAGTTGCTCGGGCTGACCGCCTGCTTTGACCTCGTCGTCGGCACCTCGGCCGGCGCGCTGAACGGCGCCGGGCTGCTGGCAGGGGTCGCGGACGCGTGCTGCAACGCGTATCACTCTGTGTTTACGACGCGGCGGTTCATCAACCCGTATCGGCTGCTGATTGGGCGTGCGGCAATCGACGTCGCATTCGCGCTCGATCACGCCGACGAGACGCTCGACGCCGCCCGGCACGAGCGAACAGCGGCCAGTGCGATCCCGCTGCATTGCGTCGCCGTGGACGTCGATCAGGCGGCTGCGGCGCGGCTCTCGGCGCTTCACTGCGTCGAGGAGCTGCGGGCGGCGCTGCTGGCATCGAGCCGGATGCCGTGGGTTGGCGGTGCCCCGGTGCCGTTTCGCGGCAGGCGCTTCCTGGACGGCGGGTTGGCGGAATCGATCCCGTACCGGACTGCCGTAGCGCTCGGCGCTACACACGTGCTCGTCCTGCAGACGCGGCCGCATGGGACGGGGGTCGAGCCGGTCGCGTTGCTCGCCGATCGCGTTATCACCAGGCAGCTGCGCGCCCTGAACCCCGCTCTGCCGGACCTCTATCAGCGCCGGTCTGTGGAATACGACGATGCCGTTGCAGAGCTCGCGGCCGCCACTGACGCGCCGCAGGCTGAGGGCCCGTTCCTCTACGGACTCAGGCTACCGGCGGGGAGTCAGGTGGTCGGACGGTTTGAGCGGTGCGCGGGAGCGCTCGAGGCCGCCGGACGGGCGGCCCGTGAGCATGCCGAGCGGGTGCTCCGCGGCGCTGCCGCGAGCGGTCGAACAGACGCTTCGGATCCGCGTGGGGGCGCCAAGATGAGTGCGAACGAGCGCCGCGACGGCCCGTCTGATGTGCGCGGTGCCGTTAAGTGGTAACCGCGAGGCCTTCGACGGGGGAGCGATCCAGCGCCGAGACCACAGCAGGGGTCTGTGGAGAGCTGGAGGACCGGAATGTGGCCCTTAGACCCCCTTAGACCAGTTCTTCGCACCAGTTCTCCGGCCGCGCTCGACACAGAGCGTCACCGCCTCCGACGCGCGTACAACACCGTCCGCTTGCCCGCCTTGATCGGCAACGTCACTCCCGACGATAAGCATCACGGCCGCGGACCTGCGATCCGTCGCGCCCGCACCGCCGGGATGCGCTGCGTGCAGCCGGAGCGGATCAAGCAGAACCGAGCGAAGAAGTCATGACCATCGCGGCGATCACCGACTACGCCCGCCCGCTCGTGCTTCGGCGGGACGCAGCGTGCCTGCGCGAGGTCGTCGCCCGCCGGCTCGGACGCGGGCGGAACCCGGCACGGATGACGCCTCCGAGCTCGCTCCGAACACTCACCGACCGGTCCCGACACCACGTTCAGCATTGGGTCAGAAAAGTCGGCTGCTCCATTCCATCGCGAACTCAGAAACACCGCAGGGCCTCCTGGCTGTGAGAGTCTCTTGGGAGGACGCGGTGATCAGGATTGAGACCAGAACCGAACCCGACGGCTGAGGGTGCCGACAGCTCCGGCGGATCCAAGCAACCGTCGCGCTCGAAGGATGGCGCCGGTGTGGTGAGTCAGGACGCTGAGCGCCGCGCGCACGTGTATGCGCGCGGTCGCGGTTTGTCTGGGCCGCTGTACTCCTGCGGTCGGTTGCTCGGGTTGGTCGTGCTGCGGCTGTGGTTTCGTGTACGGATCTTTGGCGGCGAGCGCATTCCGCGAAGCGGTCCGGCGATCATCGCTCCCAACCACAAGAACTTCTTCGATGTGTTCTTCGTCGGGACGGCCACGCGTCGACGCGTTCGCTTTATGGCCAAGACCGAGCTGTTCAACGGCCCGCTCGGGTGGCTGCTCCTGCGGTGGGGGGCGTTTCCCGTGCGCCGGGGTGAGGCCGACGGCGAAGCGCTTGAGACCGCCCGGACGATCCTCGCCGACGGCGGGCTGGTGGTCGTGTTCCCAGAGGGAACACGCGTGGAGCGGCCCGACGCGCTCGGGTCGCCCCACCATGGCGCGGGCAGGCTCGCGGTGCAAACGGGCGCGCCGATCATCCCGACAGCGATCACTGGCACCTCGCACCTATGGCGCGGCGCGGTCCCCAAGACCAAGCGGGTTCAGCTAGCGTTCTTGCCGGCGATCGCGCCCAAACCCGCACTCGACGGTCACGATTCAGCTTCCGAACTAATCGACGAGCTGGTCTGGCCGGCCGTCGAGGAGGGTTACGGAAGCCTACGTGCCACCCGGGGGTTGATCGCCGCCTGCCTCGCGGCGATCGCCGGCAGCGGGCTGCTCGCCAAGCGCCGGCGCGCGCTACGCCGCACGCCTCAGCAGCTCGGCACCGTCAAACCCGGCAAGACCAAAAGCCGGTGGCGCAAAAGCCGGTCCTGAAGGTGTACAGCTTCCGAGCCCTCCTTGGGAATCGGAAATTCACCGCCTCGACCGCGGCCCGGCCACCGTCTTCTAGCGCCTGACCATATCCTCAGACAGCTCCGTGGCCCGCTCCACTGCGCTCCTCGCCTCGTGCTCCTCACTAGTGACTAGTAGCCATTCAGGTTCACCATCTTTCAGAACTCGGTTCTGTTCGTGTTCGTGGGTCGGCTGGTGCTGGTTGAGCGTCAGCGTCAGGTTGACGCGGCTGCGCGCGATCGCGCGCACAGGTCGCGCGTAACGGTCGACAACCGCGCCCAGCCTATCGCTCCATTACGCCGGAATATCCGTTCTCGGACTCGATGGCGCGTGGTCGCGGACATTTCGTAACAACCCTCGCGCGTCATCATCAAGGTGAGAGCTTGCAGCGCGCAACGCGACGAGGAGCGCGTCGCGCCTTCATTGCAAAGACGTCCTCCGCACGGGCTGAGCCCGAGCGCATGCTCTTGGGCGACAGGAGTAGCGCGGTTTGGTCGCGCCGTCGCTGATCGGCGCGGCGTTGGCAGCAAGATCGGCTCCGCGGAGCTGACTACTACTTTGACTGGAGGGTCAGGCAGGCATCTGCAAGCACCTGATGCGCGCTTGTGGCCAGAAGCAGGGAAACCCAACGCAGGACACGAGTCCTGGTTTCGTTCCTGCGGGAGCTCGATGGGATGACCCCGAGAAGGGCGATTGGGATCGAGATGCGCGACGAGCGTTACGACAAGCTCGTCGGCAGGAGTTCCGAAGGCGGCGCCGAAACCGCGGCCGATGGAAGACTCAGGGCAGATTCCCGCACCCCCACCGGGCGATGCGGTTCCGCCGAGCGGCGGCCACGACTACCCGCTGACCTTCTCGGTCGACTATCCCGACCGCAACCTCGATCGCCTCAGCACTGCGTTTCGGATCTTCTGGATCATCCCGATTGCGATTCTTGCCGCAACGCTCGAGGGCGGCAGCTTCGGAGCGAATGCGGGAGGCAGCGGGGTCCGGTACGCCGGCGGCGGTATCGGGATCCTCTTCATCCCTGTGCTGCTGATGCTGCTGTTTCGCAAGAAGTACCCGCGCTGGTGGTACGACTGGAACCTTCAGCTGACCCGGTTCAGCAATCGGATCGCCGTCTACTTCGCGCTGATGGATGACCGCTATCCGTCCACGGACGAGGAGCAGGCCGTCCACGTGAACTTCCCCTATCCCAACGCGGACAACGAACTCAACCGGGGCCTGCCGCTGGTCAAGTGGCTGTTGGCGATTCCGCACTACATCGTGCTGTTCTTCCTCACGATCGGCGCGGTGTTGGCCGCGATCGGTGCCTGGTTCGCGATCCTCTTCACCGGCCGCTACCCGCGGTCGCTGTTCGACTTCATCGAAGGCGTGATCCGCTGGCACAACCGCGTCGCGGCCTACGCGTTTCTTCTGATCACCGACCGCTACCCGCCATTCAGCCTGCAGCGCTGACGGCTTGCGGGTGTGGAGGTAGCTGACGGCTGCGGCTCTCCCCGCGACCCAGCGGCCTGCGACGGTGCGGGCCCGCAAGCCATCGATCCCGGCCGCGATTGCGAGAAAGGTGTGCCAGCCCTTCGTGCCGGTGAGGTCAGCGAATTCGACGATCATTCGTTGAGCGTTCTCCGTCGGCCCGGTTCGGCACCCATCGCGACACGGTCAGTGGTGGTTTGAGCGCCCTGAGCGCCGCGAAGTCGACGGCGATTGAGAGCAGCCTGTCCAGGCCCCCTAGTCCCCCATGTGACGAATCATGCTCGCCGCAGCCTATCGGCGACCCCCCGCGAGGAGGAGAGTGAAGACGCGATGCAACGGACGACCGAATGATTGTTATCGAGTCAGGTCGCGAGCGATTCGGGGCGCGTAGCGCGCGATGTTCAGCGCGCGGGCGAGTTCGCGTTCGGTGACGGTCAGCGTGCTGAGGGTCACCTCAAATTCGTCGGCTACCTGCTGGGCGGTGAGCGCTCGCCCCGCCCCGAGGAGGCCACTAGCGCGAGCCAGGGCGACGACGGCGCCAGCCGCCCACGCCTCCGGCCGGCCGTGGCGGATGACGCCGAGGCGGGCGGCGTCGGCAAGCATCTGCCAAGCGGGCTGGGCGTAGGCCCCTCCGAGTCGGCGCGTACACCAGGAGGCGGCCAGGGCGGCGGCGCGCTCGCCGGGCGCTCGATGGTTGCCCAGCGACGGTGGTTGTGCGCTCACTGGCTCGAATATAGGCGACGGCCGGAAGCCATTGGTGCACAGCCCGGAAGCCATTGGTGCACAGCTCAATCCTTGCACGCCGCGACGGCGATCGGCAAGCCTGAAAAGTGGCAACCAGGCGCTGTCGCGTCTCAGCAGCGCGGCGCCGCTGATAGAGGTTCGGAGTACCCGAAAACCTGCGTATTTGCAGGCAACTCTACATAATGACTATTATCGAGCGTTTGATGAGAGCGGCCTGCCGCGTGCTCTTGGGAGGTGCCTAACGCCGCGCTCGAGGAGCTCCCCCGCTTCATCGCGCCGATGCTCGCGATCGCGGGATCACTACGGCCGTTGCCGCGGAGTTTGAGACTAGGAGCGCTCGCCTGTGGGATCACTCCTCAGCGATCATGGCCACGTCGAGCTCGCTCATGACCGTGGCCGGAAGTCAATCCCGCGAGCGCTCGGCTCGCCGAGCGCGACCCTCTTCCTGCTCGTTCAGCCAGGTCTGCACGTCGTGGACGCTCACTCGGCCGCGTCCGACCGGGTAGACGATCTCCGCTGGCGGTTGGGAGCGGCCCGAGTACCACGCGCCGCGACGTCCCTCGGAGTCGAAGCCGAGCAGACCATCGCTGAGCGCAGGGCCGCAACAGTTATGCGCGTGGGCGATCCGGCGCGCGGTCGGCGTGATCGGCATCGCTCCTTGCGCCGAGCGGGTTCGGCCAGCTGCGGTTGGTCGAGCGCGGCTCGGTCGCTGTCCGCCGGCCACCGGTGTCCGACGAGCCGCACCAACGCGCGCGCTGCCCCGTTCAGCTGATCGACGGCCACGGATCCTCGGCAACCACGAGAGCACTACGCGAGCCGCCGTGTAGGGCGCGCGGTAGGGAAGCAACCGCATCAGGACCATTCCTCCTGGTTTCCGGTGTTGGCCGCTCGCCGCTGGCAGATAGAACATGCTACCGCCCAGTCAACGCCCGCAACTTCGCCTCAGCTGGCCGAGGTTGAGGTGAAGGCTCGCTCCGAACAGCATCACCGCGGCAGCGATGCGTCGCGAGCTCAACAAGCGCGCCTGGGTGATCGAGCAGGTGGGCGCGGATCGGCTGGATCTCTCAGTGCTGCCGCCGAACCGGCTGGCGTGGCTTGCGCAGATCGGCCGGCGAACCACCAGCCAGGCGCTGTCGCGTCTGGATGATCGCCGGCGCTACCCGCGCCGGATCCTGTTCCGATGTTCCTCACGGGCCGTGACCCCCGTACCTCGATTCGGGCGCTCATGCCGTCACCTCGCTGCGGATGTGTTGGGCGAGTTGGTCGCCGACGCGGGCTGCGGCGGCGGTCATGATGTCGAGGTTGCCGCTGTAGCGCTCGAGGAAGTCGCCGGCGCCCTCGATCTCGAGCAGCACCATCACTCGCCCGCCGTCGCACTGCGGCTCGGCCTTCAGCCGGTAGCCGGGGACGTAGGCGGCGACGTGGGCGACCATCGCGCGCACCGACGCGACGATCGCGTCGCAATCGGCGTCGGGGTCGACTTCGCAGATCACGGTGTTGCGCATCAACGGCGGCGGGTCGGCGGAGTCGAGGATGATGATCGCCTTGCCGCGCTCCGCGCCGCCGACCGCTTCGACCGCGCGCGCGGCCTTTCGTTAGCAACGGTGCGGATCTGTACGTTTAGCGTTAGACGCGGTTCGCCATCTTCGATGCCTGTGATTCCGCTGGGGCCCTGAGGGGTCGGTGCCCGTTGGGGCGGGTTGCGAGATCGAAGGGGTAGTGCCCATAGAGGTGGATGTGTTGGCGGGCGAGTGGGGAGATGTGCTCGATCTCGCTGGACGTGATTACCTCGCCGGCGGCGCGGAGCTCGTCGAGCACGCGGCCGGTGTAGACGGTGTTCCAGACGATGATCGCGTTGGCGACGATCGCCAGGCAGAGGGCCTGGTCGGCCTGCTGGTCAGGCGTGCGCTGCCGGACGTGGCCTTCGTTGGCGTAGAAGATCGCCCGGCGCACGGCGTGGAGCTGCTCGCCCTTGTTGAGCTGGCGACCGACGCGGGCGCGGAGCTCCTCGTCGGCGAGCCACGCCAGGATGAAGTTCGTCTTCACGAGTCGCCCGTATTCCTGCAGGGCTTGGGCGAGCGGGTTCCGTCGGCTGCCGGCCTGCAAACGGGCGAGGAGCAGCGAGGCGGGTGCCCAGCCATGGCGCAGGGAGGCGGCCAGGCGCAAGAGCTCGTCCCAATATGGGGTGATCAGGTCAGGGCGGATCTTGTGTCTGAGCAGCTCGGCGGTGTCGACGGCGGGCGGGGTGCCGTGGCGGTAGAGGCGTTGGCGATCGAGGTCGCGGATGCGCGGTGCGAAGCGCAGGCCGAGGAGGTCGTAGGCGCCGAAGATCATCTCGGTGTAGCCGTGGGTGTCGGTGGTGTGCTCCTCGATCGGCAGCACCGTCTGGTTGTCGAGGATCCCGTCGAGCGTGTGCGTTGCGTCGCGGACGGTGGCGGTCACGACCTTGCTGGCGTACTGGCTGTACTGATCGGATGTCCACGAGTAGATCTGCAGGCCGCGACGGCGGTGGCCGAAGTAGCGGGGCAGCGGCGCGACGCCTGGGCCGCGGCCGCGGCTGGCGAACCGTTGCCCGTCGGATGAGGACAGCCGGCCCGCGCCCCACTCCTGCGCGAGCGGTAGGCCGTGGTGGTAGTCGACGAGGCTGGCGCTGGCGGCAGTCAGGGGGTCCTCGCGGCAGAGCTGCTCCCACGCCCACTCGAGCTGCTGATAGCTGAACTGGCTGGCGCGCGCCTTGCCGGAAAGCCCGAGGTTCGTCGCCTGCGCGAGGATCGCGGCGTAGAGCAGGCACGGCATGTCGGCCGACCGGCGCCGGTTGCCGCTCAAGGGGGTGAGGTGGTCGGTGAAGCCGGTCCAGCCGTCGACCTCGATCAGCAGCTCGGGCAGGTCGACCTCCGGCAACCGGGCTTCGATCAGCTTGCGCAGCCGCCCTTCGTCCGCGGTCTCAGCGGCGTCCACGACGAGGTCGCCATCGGCGAGCTGTGCTTCGGCGGTGGCGTCGCGTTCGCGGGCGAGGCTTTTGAGGAGCTCGGCCTGCTCGCCGGCGAGCGCGTGGAGGCGCTCAGCGCCATCGGTGGGCTGCTCGACCGTCTGGGCGAACTCGGTCCTGATCTGCTGCCAGTCGACGTCGGGCAACAGCAGGCTCGAGGGATCGGCATGGCGGCGGCTGCCCGGCACCCACGCTCGGCCCGCGCGCAGCGCCGAGCGCAGCTCGTAGGCGGCGCACAGCTCGTAAGCGCGGCGGTCCAGCCGGCCGCGGCTGCTGTCGACGACGTGCGGGCGCCAGTGCGTCTCGATGAACGCGCTGGGCGAGAAGCCTGGCAGCCATCGTCGCTTGTCGTCGACGAGCTGACCGATGAGCCGCAGGGCAGCGAGCAGTTCGTCCTCATCGACGCCGGTCGGGCGGAACTCGAGGCTTGTGATTAGGGCGGCCAGCAGCTTGCGGCCTGCGGCGCCGCTGTCGGTGATGAGCAGGTCAATGTGTCCTGTCGGTTGCGGGCGTGCGATGCCTCGGGCGCGACCCAGGTCCTCGCGCAGCCGGTCGATCCCGATGCGTCGCTCGATCAACCGCAGGATGTCGGTGCCGGAGTCGTGCGCTTCGAGCACCACGGCTGAGAGATCGATGAACCGGCGGACCGTGGTCTGGATGTCGCGGCGGCCGCGACGCTCGAGCTCCTCACGCTTGCGCTGCGCTGCGCGGTCAGCGCCGCCGAGCGCACGGTCATAGATCTCGATCGCGTCGTCCGTCGCATGCTCCAGAGCATCGACGCAGAAGCACATCAGCACGGGATAGCGGCGCTCGGGCGTCATCCGCGAGAGCGCCTCTGGTTGGTCTGCTGGCGACCCGTCTGCGCCAGCCACGCCCGGCGGTTCGGCGGCAGGCTCGAGAGATCGAACCGGTCTGCTGCGAGCTTGCCGAGGAGGAACGCGCGCTTGTCGAGCTCGCGACGGAGCGCTCTGGCGCTCACGCTCGTCGGGCGGGACCGCAGCCACGCATGCTGGCACTGCCCGCCATTGGTGACCAGGAGTTCGTCAAGCTTGGCCCGGATCGGGTCGGTGAGCTGCGGCGCGAGTCGCTGGAAGGTCTGCTCGTGGGCGCGCTCGCGCGCCCAGCCGACAAGCCGCACAAGCCGGTCGATCGACGGACGCTCGATCCGCTCGCGGCGCAGCAGCTCGCAGATCCGCGCCAAAAGCAGCGACGGGCGCTCATGCTCCAGCGCCTCCTCGATCAGCCGCGCGCGGAGCCCGTCCAGCGCGCGCTCGCCGAAGGGCCGACAGCCGGCGTGGGCGCGTACGAGGAGCCGGTGCTCGACCCGCGTCGGCGCCCGGACCGCGTAGTCAAAGATCGCCCTCGGCTGGACATCGAGCGCCGCACCGAGCGCAGCGAGCGCTTCGGGAGGCGCGCCCGGCAGATCCTCGGGGACGAACCCGAGCCACCGCACCGCCCCGAGCTGCAGCGCGATCCCGAGCTGATTCGCCGCGCCGCGCTGCGCACGGACGAACGCGAGGTCCTCTCCAGCGAGCGAGAAGAAGCGCACGACCTCGCGCCGCTCGATGCTCTCCGGCCATCCCTCGAGCCGCTGGATCTCGGCGTCGGAGAGAAACCGGCCTGGCGGCACGGTTCAGAAGTCGATCTGCAGCCGCTCGACCGCCAACAGCCGGTCGGCATCGGACGGCAGGCTGTAGCGACGCGTGGTCTCCAGGCGCCGATGCCCCGCAAGCTCGGCAACGAGCACCAGATCAGAGCCCTGCCTCACCATGCGCGTCAGGAACGTATGGCGCAGCGCGTGAGCTGAGAGCTTCACACCCGCATCCTCGCCGAGACCGCGGACGACGTCATCGACCGAGCGCTTCGAAAGCCGGCGGCCGCCGCGCCCAACGAACAGCGCCCGCTCGCCCTCGCCCGCCCGTGCCTCGCGCTCGGCGAGCCACTCCTCGAGAACCTGCCGCACGAGCGCGTTGAGCGGCACCTCCCGATAGGCGTCCCGCTTGCCGGAGCGCACGATCACCAACCCCTTGCGCGCCGAGATCCGCACGTCCTCTACGTCGAGCGCGACGAGCTCCGCCAAGCGCAGCCCCGTGTAGAGCAGCATCACGACGATCGCCCGGTCTCGCGGCGACGCCCGCTCGGCCATACGCAGAAGCCGACGCTGCTGCTCGTCGGTCAACGCTTTGGGCGCCTGGGCGGGCAGATCCTCGCGACGCACCACCGGCCGCCCGAGCCCGAGCTGCGTGTAGAACGAGTCAAGCGCCGCCAGCGCGAGATTGACCGACGCGGGCTTCCAGCGCTCGACCGTCTTCAAGTGCCGCTTGTAGTCCCGGACGGCCCAGTCACGGGCGTCGCAGTCGGCGAGCGGGTCGCCGTCGACCGGCGAGCGCTCCCCCAGCCAGGCGACGTAGCGGTGCACCTGATGGCTGTAGGCCTGGCGGGTGCGGGCCGCCAGCGGCCGCCCCTCGAGCCAGCTCAGGTAGCCATCAAGGACCGCCGCCCCAGCCGGATCGAGGCGGTCCTCCTTGTTAGACGCGATTGATTTGCGGGGTTTCGACCTGGCGATACGCGTATTAGACGCGATAAACCGGACGGACTACCGCGTCTAAGCGGCATTAGAGGCGGCGTAGTTGCGCAGCGTGGCGACACTGTGTGGGCGGTGGCGGCCAGCAGTTCTGCTTCGCCATCGAGCACCAGCGCGCACACCATCAGCGTCGGCTGCTTGTGGTTCTCAGAAACGGCAGCGCTCGCCTCGCCTCTGCCTCTGCCCGGGACCAGAAGAGCTAACCCGAACGCCCGCGCTTTGTTCTGCTGTCACGGGAACACCAGCGCGGTGGAGTACCTCCGGGCGGACGCCGAGCAGGGGCTCGCGTCGTGTGTGACGATTGTCATGCGCGAGCCCGATGAGCTGACTTATCGTTACGTGGCAGAAGGCCTGACGAATGAGCACTCTCGATCCGGATTCCCCTGAGGTAGCAACCGCCTCCGCCCACACGCGAGGCACCGGCCAGGTAGCCGCGGGACGGTTCGTGCTCGTCGTTGGTGGACTGGGGGGAACCATCGTGAGACTTGTTCCCGTCGGACCCACCGGCGAGTCGGGTGATCTAGCTAAGCAGGTGAAACAGGGCGAGCGCCAGAAGCGCTCGAAGCGGGCGGCGGCGGGCTTCGAGGACAGCGTCGAGCAGGCATCTGGGGCGACTGACGCGGTCGAGAAAGCCGTCTCGCTGTTCAAGGCCCTCGCCGAGCATCGCATCGATCCTAAAGAGCTCAGTGGGGGCCTCGATGACCTGCTCGGTCTGCTGGAGCGGTTTGACAAGGAAGGCCGGCTCGTCGACGTGGTTCGGCTCGGGCGGGCGGTATCCGGTGTGCTCGCGCTGGCCGAGCGGTGGGGCGAGCTCGCACGCACGTTGCATGAGACGCTCAGTGCCGCCGAGCGGGTGTCCGACCCGTTCGCGGTGGCATGGGCAAAGCACGAGCTGGGCACGCTTCAGCTGTGTGCGGAGAATCCGGCAGAGGCAGAGCATGCGCTGCGGCAGGCGCGGGAGATGCGGGACCAGCTCGCGGATCGCCGCGGGCTCGCGGCAACCGATCACAACCTGACGGTCCTGTGTCGTCTGCTGCAAGAGTTCGTCAGCGACCGCCGCTTGATCGAGCCAGGCCGGATTATCCGCCGTCTCCTACTTCTCGGTCTGATGCTTGCTGTCGTGCTCGGAGGCGGGGCGGCAGCTGCGGTGATAACAGGCAGCGCAACCGGTCCCCCAGTGACGACCGATCGCAATTCCTCCGCGAGGGTGATCTCGTTTATTTCTGGCGCTCCGCCCGCGGGCACAGTGGGGGTGCCTTACGCCGGGTTCACGTTCAGAGCCTCGGGCGATGCGTCGATCACCTACTCTGTGCAGGCGGGTGAGGTGCCTGGATTAGCGCTTTCGCGTGAGGGAGTCTTATCGGGGACCCCGACTCGGGCGGGGAGGTTCTCCTTGACGGTCACGGCGACCGGAGCCAGCGGCGCCACCAAGGCTCAGCGGACCGATGTCAAGATCAATGCCGCGGCTGTTTCGGCGAGCATTTCGTTCACTTCCGGTGCGCCACCGGCGGGCACGGTGGACCAGGCGTACAGCGGGTTCACGTTCACGGCGTCCGGTGATAAGTCGATCACCTACGCGCTCACCGCCGGCACGGTGCCGGGTCTGACGCTCTCGCCTGACGGGTCGCTGTCGGGAACCCCCACTCAACCCGGGACGTTCTCCGTGACGGTCACGGCGACCGGAGCCAGCGGCGCCACGACGTCCGCGCAGCAGAGCATCGTGATCAGCGCGCAAAACCCCGGCTAATTGACGTCGGATCAGATGGGCTCGCCAGGTCGTGGGCTGGCAGCGCTGGTCGGAACAAGGGTCACGCGACCGGCACTAGGTGCTCTTTCCGCGCCGGGTAGAAGCCTTGGGCGTGGCGGTGGACTCCCGTGAGACCGTTGCTATGGAACGCGCTGGCAGTAGCCGAGTTCGATGGCCACTGGCCCGCCGCTTCACAGGAGAAAAGATGGCATGAGCAGCACCAGGACCGACGCGGCAGCTCTCCGGTGAAAGGTGGCCGGCCCTCCGTGTCGA
>Ga0208478_1000577_pt1 | contig 12503 bp, 13 predicted proteins | sample NGESurdeep072012_5_FD_184462 | JGI IMG/M metagenome (GOLD analysis project Ga0208478, IMG submission 184462) | Arctic peat soil microbial communities from Barrow, Alaska - NGEE Surface sample 415-2 deep-072012 (SPAdes) | ecosystem: Environmental > Terrestrial > Soil > Wetlands > Peat ... | reverse complement strand
GTCGGCGGCGTGGAGGGCCTCGGCCTCTTCGGCGGTGACGAGCCCGATCTCGACCAGGTCGAGCGGGCTGATGAAGCCGTCGCTGATCCGGAAACCGCCGGCGGCCCCGATCGCGTCGCGCAGCGGGACCGCCCAGTGGTGCTCGAGCAGGATCAGCGCCGCGGCCGAGTCGTTGGGGATGTCCTCGATGACGTCCCACGCTTGTTCGTCGGAGAAGAACTCAGCGCCGTCGGCGGCTGCCTCGGCGCCCGCTTCGGCGCCGACCTCGGCGCCGTCTTCACCGGCGATCCCAAGGCCGATCAGGGCGCCCACGGTGCTACCGACCTCGATCGCCTCGTCCCGACTCAGGTTGCTGAGGTGCGCGACTTCGATCTCCCCATCTGCATCCTTGTGGACCGCGAGGGCATCGATCACCCGGACGGTGCCGGAGTCATGCAGTCGCTGGAGCTCCTCGATGATCTGACCGTGGAAGTCCGGGTGTTTGAACCCCACCACGATCAGCTGAACGGGTCCGATGGCCATATGTACGCCTCCTCTCGCCCGGAGTGTCTGGGAGTGATGGGGCACGTCAAGCCTCGCTCGAGGCTGCACTCCGGACGCAACCCAGTTTCAGGCCCTCGGCCGCGAACCGCAAGCATGGGCGCACCACTCTTGTGCGCTATCGCCTGCTGGCGTCGTGTGGCTCGAGTGAAGACCCTGCTCGACATCCTCCCGCTCGCGTTGCTGAGGTGCTCGCGTTCGCGACCGGACGACGGCCCTCAGAAGCCGATCCGCATCTGGAGCCGCGCGGGCCGCCGGCCGTTGCTCGCGGCCGGCAACTCCAACGGCGACATTCCGATGCTCGAATTCACCAGACATCCAGACAAGTCGTCGCTCCGACTGCTCGTCCTGCACGACGATGCCGCCCGCGAGTTTGCCTACACGAGCGGTGCCGAGCAGGCGCTCGATGGGGCCGGCAAGCATGGCTGGACCGTCCGCCACGATAGGTGCCGCTGAGGGCTGGGCTGATCGTCGCCGCGCATCAAGGCCGTCCGGTAAACCCGTACAATGATGTACGGTGAACCCGTTCAACTATCAAGGGCCCGTTGAGCCTCGCGCGCTCATTGATCGGCGGCTCGAGCTCGACGCGCTGCAGCGCGCCGCCGCTGATCGCGTGGCGATCCGACTCGCGGCCCCCCGGCGGTTTGGCAAGACCAGTCTTCTCGACGCCCATATCGCATCGATGCGAACCGTCGGGCATCGAGCGGTGCGGATCGATCTGTCAAAGGTCGCAAACGTCGGGGACGTGGCCGCACGCGTGGCGGAGAGCTTCACCGTGCTCCCAACCGATCCACGTCGGAGCGTTCGGCGCTGGGCAGCGCGGCTCGGCGTGACAGCCAAGCTCGCCGGCGTGCAACTCTCGATCGCTCCGAGTGCCGCGCGGCCGGAGCCCGACGAGGCACGCGCCGCTCTGCTCGAACTTCTCGACGTACCGTTGGCACTCCACCGGGCCGACGGCGGGCTGACGATCGTGTGCCTGGACGAGTTTCAGGACCTGCTCGTCGCCGACGATGCGCTCGACGGTCTGTTCCGTTCGGTGATCCAACACCACGCCGCGGCCGCTGCCTACGTCTTCGCAGGCAGTCAACCGTCCCTGATGCGGGCCCTGTTCTCCGAGCGAGAACGACCGTTCTACGGCCAGGCGAGGCCGGTGGACCTACCGCCGCTCCCGGTTGACGAGGCAGCTCGCGACATCGAAGTCCTGCTGAGAGCCGACGGTCTGGATGCCAGCGGTGCGGTCGACGAGCTGCTCGCGTTCACCGACGGACACCCGCAACGCACGGTCCTGCTCGCCCACCACCTCTACAACCTGCTCGACCAACCCCACCAATCCGAGGACCTCGCGACAGCCGCCATCGACCTCGCGCTCGCCGAAACCCGCGATGCCCATCAGGCTGTCTGGGATGGGCTCGGCCGAGTCGAGCGAATCGTGCTGCTCGCGCTCGCTGACGGCCAAGCACCCACCGGCACCCGCGTCGCCGGCGAACACCGAATCGCTCGGAGCACACTGCAAGACGCGCTCGAACGCCTGCTCGCCGACGAGCGCAATGCACGACGCGACGACCGGGGTCGGCCATTCGTGCTCGACCCCCTCTTCGGCGAATGGCTCAGACGCCGCTGAGCGAGCCTTCAGGGGGGCGGCTGGGAGGTGCGCTGGGTGGCTGCCATGTTCCTGGTGGGATGGCAGCGCGCCACTAGACTGACCCGGCATCCTCGCCTCTGCGACGTCCTCGTGACAATGTGTGTGCGCGGACTGTGGCTCGGCTCGTCGCCATGCAGACCGAAGGAGATACCGAATGGACGATGCCGCTGATACCGGCGCTCTGCAGTCGTTGCTGATGGATCGGTCGTTGAGCGATCCGGAGGTTTTGGCGATGAGTGGCACCGCGCCCGACTATCCGATCCTGCCCGATGTGAGCGTGCTGAAGATCGGTGGGCAAAGCGTAATCGATCGCGGTCGCGCGGCGGTCTATCCGATCGTCGAGGAGCTGGCGGAGATCAAACAGAGCCATCCGATCTTGATTGGAACGGGCGCGGGTACGCGCGCGCGTCACGCGTACGCAATCGCGACGGGGCTCGGGCTGCCGACCGGAGTGCTGACCGACATCGGCGCCGCGGTCTCCGGTCAGAACGCAAGCATGCTCGGCCATCTGATGGCGCGCTACGGCGTGCCGGTGGTCAGCGAGTCGGCATTCGCCGCGGTCGCGCTGTACCTCGCTCAATGCGGCGCGGCAATCTTCCCCGGGATGCCTCCGTATGACATGTGGCAGCACGTGCCGGCGGAGGGCGTGATCCCGCCGTACCGCACCGACGCTGGGTGCTTCCTCGTCGCCGAGGTCTTCGGTGCGCGGCAGATGATCTACGTCAAGGACGAGGACGGGCTGTACACGGCGAACCCGAAGACTGATGAGAGCGCCGCGTTGATCCCAGAGATCACCGTTGACGAGCTGATCGAGCGTGACCTGCAGGACCTCGTGATCGAGCGCCCTGTGCTCGAGCTGCTGAGCAGAGCTCGTCACATCAGGTCCGTGCAGGTAATCAACGGTCTGCGGCCCGGCTTGATCTCCCGCGCGCTGCGCGGTGAGCATGTGGGCACGATCATCACCGCGGCATGAGCACTTCCAGGCGAATGAGGAGCAGGCGATGACCCCAGAACCCACATTTGCCACCAAGGACGTGGCGTCGGTCTTCGCCCGCCAGACGCTTCTTGACCGCGACCTCGTCCGCCAGGCTGACGGACCACGGGAGGTCGTCCGGCTGTTGCCGTGGCTGAACGTCGTGACCCTGGGCGGCCGCTCGATCATCGACCGCGGCGCCGGGACCGTCAAGCCGGTCGTCGAGGAGCTGCGCGCGGCGATGTCCGAGCACCGGATGCTGGTCCTCACCGGGCCCGGGGTGCGCGCGCGGCATGTCCTCGGTGTGGGCCTCGATCTGGGCCTGCCAACGGGCGTCCTTGCGTCGCTGATGGCAACCGAGGCCTCGCAGAACGGGCATCTCATCGCCGCGCTGCTGGCCGACGAGGGCGTTTCGTATCTCTCGCACCAGTCTGTCGCTCTCCAGCTCGCTGTTCACCTGTCAGCCAGCCGCGCGGCTGTTTCGAACGGCTTCCCGCCCTACGGGATCTATGAGTTCCCACCGCCAGTCGGGAAGATCCCCCCGCACCGGACCGACGCCGGCGCGTTCCTCCTCGCCGATGCGTACGGCGCCCGCAACACGGTCTACGTCAAGGACGTCGATGGCGTGTACACCAGCGACCCGGCGACCGCGGACGGCGGGAAACCCGAGCTGCTCCGCCGCGTCGGCGCGGCCGAGCTGCTCGCGATGGACATCGAGACGCTCCCGATCGACCTGATCGTGCTTGAGCTGATGGCCACCGCCAAGCACATCAACGACATCCAGATCGTCAACGGCCTCACGCCCGGCAACATCACCCGAGCGCTGAGCGGCGAGCACGTCGGCACGATCATCCATGCGGCGCGCTCACCGAGCGAGGATCCGGGTGGCGCTGGCCGGCCAGCGCGCGGTGACGCGAGCCGCGGGTGAGCTCGGTACCAACCAGGACGGCTCAATCGCCCTATCGGCGGTGCTCGTCATCATCTCGGGCACGCTGCTCCTGACCGTCAGGCTCGTGACCGGCCGCGGACCGGCGTTCCACCCCAACTCCGGCACCTAGGCAATGCCTAGGTGCACTACGTCAGTGCGCGCGCACAGACCGTGACCTGCGTGACCGGATCGGCGTGGCAGGCGCCAGCCCGATCCGGGTTAGAGTCTGAGTCCGCGTGCAAACGAACGAAGGGATCTTCTGGTGCCTGTCGACCCAAGTCGCACTGCGGTCGTCCTGATCGAGTATCAGAACGACTTCACGTCGGACGGCGGTGCTCTCCACGGCGCCGTCGAGGAGGTGATGGACAAGACCGGGATGCTGGAGAACACCCGCGCGCTCGTCGAGGCCGCGCGAGCTGCGGGAGCGACGATCGTCCACGCGCCGATCATGTTCGCGCCGGGCTACGGCGAGCTGTCCCAGCATCCGTACGGCATTCTCAAGGGCGTCGTCGACTCGACTGCGTTCGTGAAGGGCGAGTGGGGAGCCGAGATCGTCGACGCGCTCGCGCCTCAGGATGGGGATGTGGTCGTCGAAGGCAAGCGCGGCTTGGACACGTTCGCCACGACGAACCTCGACTTCATCCTTCGCGCCCGTGGGATCACGACCATCGCGCTGGGTGGGTTTCTGACGAACTGCTGCGTGGAGTCGACCATGCGTACCGGCTACGAGAAGGGCTACGAGGTCATCACGTTGGCCGACTGCGTCGCCGCGACCTCGTCCGAGGAGCATGAGAACGCGATTCGTTTCGACTACCCGATGTTCTCCGAGGTGATGACCGCTGAGGCGTTCACCGAGGAGCTGCGGGGCGCTCCGGTGCCGTCGAGCTAGTCGATCCGAAGCGGCCCCCGTTCGGCTCCGGCTCGAGGCCGGAGCCGCACGGGTCGCCCCCAAACGCGTGGTCGTCCGGCCTAGAGAGCCGTGACCACGGACTTCGCCCGCTACTAGTCAAAACTGGACTAGTAGCGTGGCGCCGCGAGAGGTCGGGGCACGCACTGTGGTCGCCGTCTTTGGTCACGTCGTAGCTGCGGCGGGACGCCCTCTCCCGCCGGTTGCCTAGGCACTGCATATGTATATAGTCGCCGCCATGAACCAATCTCGCACGTCCTCGTCCTCACACCTGCGGCCCGGACGCATCGCCGCGCCCCGCCGCACGATGGGGTCCCTGCTCGGACTGCTCGTCGCCACCGGGCTCCTCCTCGCGCCGGCAGTGGCGCAGGCGGACAACGCATCCACGCTGACGGTCGTGGGGACCAGCGACGTGGTGGACTCGGGCCTGATCGCCAACGTGATCCAGCCCGGGTTCGAGCGGGCCTTCCCGCAGTACACGATGAACTACGTGAGCAAGGGCACAGGCGCCGCGATCACCTACGCCGAGGCGGGCACGGCGAGCGCGCTGGTCGTGCACGCGGCTTCCCTGGAGAACCAGTTCGTGGCCGGGGGCTATTCCGATGAGCGGTTCGGCCGCGCGATCTTCTACGGCGACTACGTGCTGCTCGGTCCCCCGAGCGACCCCGCCGGCGTGATGACCAATGCCCCCCACGACATCGTCACCGCCTTCCAGGACATCGCCGCAGCGGCGGCCAACGGCAAGGCCGACTTCGTCTCCCGCGGCGGTACACCGGGCACCACCGTCGAGGAACACAACATCTGGGCGCTGACCAGCGGCCCCGGCAGCCTCAGCCTATGCACGGTCAGTGCAGCCAACGGCGGGGGGTCATCGCCCAGCACGGCCGGCGGCGCCTGCCCGTCGACGATCAGCTACCCCTCGTGGTACCACGTGACCGGGCTGACCCAGGGACCCAACGTGATCGCCGCCGATACGTGCAACTTCACGAACGCGAGCAACAACAGCGGCAACGACTGCTACGTGCTCACCGACCGGGGGACCTTCCAATACCTCATCCACCAGGCGGCGCTGCGCACGATGAAGATCGTCACGCGCAACAACAGCGCCACGGCCAAGGGCGGGCAGGATCTGCTGGTCAACTCATTCCACGCCTACGCGATCAATCCGGCCAAGTTCGCCGGGAGCTCGAACGTGCAGATCAACCTGCCCGCCGCGCAGGCCTTCCTGAACTACGTCACCTCGCCGGGCGTCCAGGCGGCGTTGAAGAACTACCTCGGCGCCGGTGGAGATCCGCCGTTCATCGCCGACGCCTCACCCATCCTCACCGCGACCGGACTCCCGAAGGTCGCCGCCGCGGGTCGGAAGGTCACGATCACGGGCACGGTCATCAACGCGGTTCCCGGCACCCCGCCCCTCGCCGGGAAGACGGTGACCGTGAGCCGCGTCGGGAGCGGCCTGCCGATCGGCGTGCCCGTGGCAAGCGGCAGGACCGACTCGACGGGCAAGTACCGGATCGCCTTCGTGCCCCTCGCGAGCGGCTCCTACCAGGTCTCGACCGGGCAGATCACCCAGATCGAGAGCAGCACCCTGAACCCTGTGTTCGGCGATCTGCTCCAGCCGGCCGCCGGCACAGCGGTGAAACTGACCGTGCGAAGCGCTGTCTCGAGACTCACCGTCAACCCGGCGCCCGGGGGTGCCGCGGTCGTCGGATCGGTGCTCCCGAGCTCAGGCCACGCCAAGGGCAAGGTCACGGTCCTCGCACGCCGGCGCGGGTCGCGGAACGCGTTCAGGATCGTGGCGAGCGCCGGTCTGGCCGGACCACAGGGATCGTTCGCGATCGCGACGAAGCTCGCAACCGGCCAGTGGCAGCTCAAGGCGAGCTTCCAGGACGCGGGCGTGGTCGTCGCGAGCACGAGCGCGGCCGCGAACGTCACCGTGGCCGCCGCCCCGACGTCGTTCAAGGTCAGGAAGCTCCAGGCCAGCAACGGCTCCCTCACCCTGACGGGCTCGATCAGCCCGCCGGCTGCGAACCGGGGGCGGGTGGTCGTCCTGGGCCTGACCACCTCGACGGTCGGACTGAACGGCTCGCACGCGACGCGCGGCGGTGCGGTCGGGCTCTCGCGGATCGGCACCGCGTCGGTGGCCAAAGGCGCATCGACGTTCACCGTGCGTGCGAAACTCCGCCGTGGATACCGATGGGTCCTGGAGCTGGAATACGTATCGGCCGGGCAGAGCGCGAGCTTCTCGCGGCTCAAAGCGCTCGCCGTTCACTAGCCGACGTGACACGTGAGCGCCGGGGAGGGGTGTTGATCCGCCCCCGGCGCCCGCGACGCGTACCGCGGTGGCCCGTGTGGGCTGCGGTCATTGCCGCTGCAAGCGCCGGTCTCGCGCCCGATGCCTTCGCGCTGCAGACCGCCGGGGGCGGAGTCGTCGTGGTTGACGCGGGGTCGCCGGGTGCCCCGCCGCGCTTCGTGCCCAACTCTGGTCTCTACCAACCGGGCCGAGTGACGAACATCAACGGGGACGCGTATCCGGTCGGGCCGACGGCGGCCGCCCTGCTCCAGGGCCTGAGCCCACCGGTCGATCCGGCGCAGGTGACCGCGGCGGAGATCGTGGGCACCTTCCCCTCGACGTCGTATTTCCCGACCACGGCGGGCGCGCAGTCCAGCCCACAGAGCAACCTGTTCGGGGCGCAGGGACCGCTCTTCTCCGCCAACGGCGCGCAGAGCACCGCCACGGACTCCCTCATCGTGCTGTCCGGCTCGGTGCCGATTCAGAGCTCGGGCGGAACGCCTCTGAGGCTCTACCTCACCACCGCGCAAACGGTGCTCGCTCCCAGCGTCACGCTTGCACCTGACAGCACCACGGTCCCCCCGGGAGGCACCGTGACCTTCACCGCGTCGACGGGCACCGCGGGCGCGACAGGACTCACCTACAGCTGGGACTTCGGTGATGGGTCCGCCACCCAGTCGGGCCCGGCCGGCACCCGGAGCCACCGGTTCCCGACCAGCGGCGGTCCGTTCCCAGTTGTCGTGACGGCGAGCGGAGGCCCCGGCGGCGCAGCCGGGTTCTCGAGCCCCGTGATCATCACCCTGGGCCGCGGTTCCACCCAGTCGGGGCTGCCGGCGAGCTCCGGCAACAACGCCGGTGCACCCCCCGGAGGCACGTCGGGCGGGGCGACACAGACTCCTTCCTCGCCGATCCGGGGAGGCACGTCCACGGGGGGCACCAGTCACAGCTCCGCCGTTGGCCACGCGCACAAGGGCACCGCAAGCGGATCGACCGGCACCAGCGCCAGCCCCAACGCACCGACTTCGACGACCAGTTCGAACCCCCCAGCGACGAGCACGTCATCGAAGCCTCCGGCCGCTCGGGCGGACGGCTCCCCGAGTCAGAAGCACCTCGCCCATCAACCACCCGCCGCCGGATCCGCGCACGTTCCGGTCATCGTCGGCCAGCTGATCTCCGACGTGACGCCGATCTCGGCTGCGGCGGCGGCGCGGGAGCTCAGCGCCTCCGGGTCGCCGACCGCGCCACCGCCTCCGCGTCCCGGTGGCTCCTCGCCCCTGACGCCGATTGCTGCGGGCGCGATCGTATTGATCCTCCTGGGCTGCGGAGCCCGACGCGAGCTGCGCTGGCGCCGTGACCCGTCCACTCCGGTCGCGCTGGGCTGACGCGCTCCCCGACGTGTTCCCGATCCCAGCAGTCAGCACCCACGGCATCGACGAGGCGATCTACCGCGTCGCCAGCGCCCTGGAGATCCCCGTACTGATTCTCGCGCTGCTGTCGCTCGCAGCCGTGATCTACGAGCTCGGAACGTTCGCGGTCGAGCTTCGGACGCGCCGCCGCCGGCGTTTCGCGTCCTTGGATGTGGCCACCGATCACGCCGCGCACGCGCTCGCATCCGACGACCGCGCCGCAGCGGAGGTCGCGGTCAGGGGGATCGCGCGCAGCACCGCGATGGCGGGCACGCTCGCGTTCATCATCGCCAATGCCGGCAAACCTGGCGCTGAGAATCGCCTGAACAAGGCGCTGGCCGACTTCGACTTCGCATCCCAACGGCGCTTGGAGCGCACGCGGCTGCTCGTTCGGGCCGGACCGGCGCTTGGCCTGATGGGCACCCTGATCCCGCTCTCGCCGGCATTGACCGGGCTTGCCAACGGCAACGTCTCGCAGCTCACATCGAACCTGCGTATCGCGTTCAGCGTCACCGTGCTCGGCCTGCTCGTCGGGGCGGTCGCGTTTGGGCTCTCGCTCACGCGGGATCGCATGTACGGTCAGGATCTGTCCGATCTCGAGTACGTCGCGGCCGTCGTCAGCGAGCCCACGCCGGTGACCGAGGCGCACGCGTGATCACCGTCACCCCCCGATCGCGCCGGCGGGAGGATCGAGCCGGCGATCCGCTGGACGGCCTGGTCAACCTGTTCGACCTCGGGATCGTCCTCGCAGTGGCGTTCCTGCTCGCCGCGCTCTCCTCGCTGCATCTCGCCAAGACGATCACGCGCAGCGGTCTGCGCGCCAGCCCCACTCAGACCATCGTCGCGGCGCCGGGCCAGACCGTCGCGCCGCTGCCGACACCGGGCGCGAGAGCGGTGGGGCGCGGAACTCAGGTCGGTGTCGTGTACCGGCTCAAGGATGGGCGCCTCGTGTACGTGCAGGGGCCTTCCCGGCCCGGGGGTCGCTGAGTGCACTTCCTGTGGGAGGGGTTGCGCCAAGGGGTGCAGCTGATCCTGCACGGGAACTCGTACATCGTCCAACTGACCTGGGTGACGATCCGCGTGGCCGCGATCTCCACGGCGGTGGCATCGCTGCTCGGACTCCCGCTGGGACTCGCGTTGGGACTCGGCCGCTTCCGCGGCCGACGGGTCGGTCTGACCCTCGGCAATGCGGGACTCGCCCTGCCGCCCGTGATGCTCGGGCTCGTGCTGTCCCTGCTCATGTTCCCCCAGGCGCCGCTCGGCGGACTTCACCTTCTCTTCACGCTCAACGGCGTGATCGTCGCGCAGACGCTGCTCGCGTTCCCGATCGTCGTCGCCCTGACCGCCGCCGCGGTTCAGGCCGTTCCGGCCGGCCTGATCGCGCAGGCTCGCGCGCTCGGAGCCGGGACCCGTCACGTCTGGCTGCTCGCCCTGCGGGAGGCGCGCGTGGGCGTGATGGCGGCGGTCATCGCCGCGCTCGGCTCGGCGCTCTCGGAGGTCGGCGCTGTCGTGCTCGTGGGCGGCAACATCGAGGGGTCCGACCAGACGCTCGCGAGCGCAGCCCTCGAGCAGGTCGATGCCGGCCATTTCGCCCAGGCCATGGCGATCGGGATCGTATTGCTCGGGCTCATCCTGCTGCTGGCCGGCGCGCTCACCGTGCTCCAGCAGCGGGGCACAGTCGCGCGCGTCCGCGTCCGCGCCCCCTCATGACACCGGACACCGACGCACCGTCAACCCTGCTCAGCGCCTCGGCGCTCTGCGTGCAGCGCGATGGCCGCGATGTCGTCCGCGACGTGGATCTCGAGCTGCGAGCAGGAGAGATGCTCGTGCTGCTCGGCCCGAACGGCGCCGGGAAGAGCACCCTGCTCGATGCTCTGGCCGGGATGCTCGCGGCCTCGCGGGGACGCGTGCAGCGCAGCGGGCGTGTCGCCGTCGCGCTGCAATCTCCCGACCTCGCGCGTCGGAGCGTCGCGCAGAACGTGGAGCTGGCGCTCGCCTGGTGGGGCGTGCCGCGCAGCCAGAGGGCAACCCGGGCACGCACGGCGCTTGCCGAGCTTGGCGTCGATCACCTGTCCGACCGCGCGGCGGCGACGCTGTCCGGCGGCGAGCGCCGCCGCGTTCATCTCGCGCGTGCGCTCGCTGTCCGGCCCGACGTCCTGCTGCTCGACGAGCCGTTCGCCGGCCTCGACGCGGTCACGCGCGCCGAGCTGCTCGGCGACGCTGAGAGCGCGCTGCGCTCAGCTGCGCGCGCCACGATCATCGTCGTCCACGACCGCGCCGAGGCGTGGGCCCTCGCGGACCGCCTGCTCGTACTGCTCGACGGTCGGATCGCGGCCACCGGGCCGCCGCGCGAGCTGCTCGAACACCCCCCCACCGAGGCGGTCGCACGGTTCCTCGGCTTCAACGGCTCGTTGACCGAGGGCAATCAGACGCTCCTCACGAGACCCGCCCATGTTTCCTTGGATGCGGAGGGGCCGCTCCTCGCGCTGGTCGTGCGCTCGATCCCACTCGAGGACGGCGTCCGGCTCGAACTCCAGCTCGACCACGGCCGTCTCTTCACCGTCGCGCCCATCCCCGGGCCGCGAACCGGCGAACGTGTGCGCCTCCGCGTGGACGGCGGGGTCCGGTTCCGCACTCCGGTTTCGACGCGCACGTCGGTCAGCGGCTGAGGACACGGCCGCCGCCTACGCGACGGTCGCGCCGGCGTCGCCGCACGAGCGCAGGCCGTAGCGGGCGGCGAGGGCCTGGGCATCACCGGCCGCGAGGGCGGACTCGGCCTCCGCGACGCCACTCACATCGCCCGCTGCCGCGGCGCGACCGAGCTCCCGATACTGAGCGACGGCCGCGCGCAGCGCCGCGAGGTAACGCTCGAGCAGCGCCCGGTCGGCAGCAGGACGACGAAGCTTGCTCAAGTCCGAGGTTTCCGACTCCACCACGGGCGTCACCCGTTGCAGGTAGCTCGCCAGCGCCGTCAGTTGTTGTGCCGCCCCGCCACCCGCGGCCGGTGGAGCAATCGTGTGCGTCTGCCGAAACGCGGTCTCGCAGATCGCGTCGGCCCGCGAGATGAAATCTGCCTTCGAGTAGCTGCTGCCACACCCCGCGACCGTGATCGCGGCGAGCAGGGCTCCAGAGGCGACAATCCAGCGCATCGACCCTGCCGATCAGTGGTTCTCAACGATCACGGTCGTCGACTTGACGACCGCCGTGGCCTGATCGCCAGGTTTGAGGTCGAGCTCATCGGCGGCCTCGCGAGACATCAGGGAGACGATGCGGTACGGACCGCAAGCCAGGTCGATCTGGGCCATGACCTCGTCCTTCTTGACCGCCAGGATCGTCCCCTGGAGACGGTTTCGCGCGCTGCTCCGGCCCGTGGCGCCACGCTCTCGGAGTCGCCGTGCCAACTCGTGCGACGAGATGTAGCGCTGTCGACCGCGCCGCTCAAAGGTGATCTTGCCCGCTTTCTCCCAGCGCCGGAGCGTGTCGACACTGACGCCGAGCGCCGCTGCGGCCGCACCGATCTTGATCAAGTCGTTCAGCGGGGGCTCATCAGATGGCATTCAGGACGAAATGTTCGTGATCGATGAGGAAACACCGCTCCGAGATCGCGGTCTGATCATAGGATCGCACCAGTGGACGAATCGGTCCGCCCTCGCCAGCCGGTCTCGTCCGCAGCCGGCGCGGCGTCGAGATCGGGTACCGCCTGGGCAAGAACGCCGACGAGATCACCATCGCGGACATCATCCGCGCAGTAGAGGGGCCACTGGCCGCCGTGCGCGGAGTCAGGCCTGAGGATGCCGAGTACCCGGGTGCGGCG
>Ga0208478_1000576_pt1 | contig 12520 bp, 7 predicted proteins | sample NGESurdeep072012_5_FD_184462 | JGI IMG/M metagenome (GOLD analysis project Ga0208478, IMG submission 184462) | Arctic peat soil microbial communities from Barrow, Alaska - NGEE Surface sample 415-2 deep-072012 (SPAdes) | ecosystem: Environmental > Terrestrial > Soil > Wetlands > Peat ... | reverse complement strand
CAGAGTCTCGGTACTTGGACATTTACAGCGCGGAGGGTCTCCATCGGCTATTGACAGGGTTAACGCAAGCCGGCTTGGCCATGCTGCAGTAGAGGCACTTATCGATGACCAGAAAAGTGTAATGGTTGGTATAATGAACGGTGAGATCACACTCGTTCCTTTCCGCAGAGCTGTTAAGCTTCATAAAGATGTTAACCGCGACCTTGTGGATTTGGCGAAGATATTGTCGGTATAGAAAAACTCACTGTATGTCTGCATCAAAAGTCTATTTCACCAACCTCAGGTCAAAACCATCACAAAATCTCTTTAAAAAGCTTGAGGCACTTATTGTCAAAGCCGGAATTGATAAAATTGATTTCCAGAGAAAAATAGTTGCAATAAAACTGCATTTCGGAGAACCCGGAAACCTGGCCTACCTGAGGCCAAATTATGCAGCACGAATAGTAAAATTCTTAAAAGCAAAAGAGGCTATCCCTTTTCTGACCGATTGCAACACGCTTTATTTTGGAAGGCGTTCAAATGCACCTATGCATCTTGAGGCAGCTTTTGAGAATGGATATAATCCACTCACAACAAATTGTCCGGTAATAATCGGTGATGGAATCAAAGGAACTGATTACCGCGAAATTGAATTAAATCTTGAGTTTTGTGACGTCGCGAAGATTGGGAGTGCTATTGCCGATTCAGATATAATTATTTCAATGAACCATTTCAAAGGTCACGAAATGACCGGATTTGGAGGTGCTCTGAAAAACCTGGGAATGGGTTGCGCTTCGGTAGGTGGGAAACTGTTTCTGCATTCTGGTTCTTCACCTGAGATATTTGAAGCTAATTGTACAGGATGCAGAGTATGTGAGAAATATTGTGCCCACGATGCCATAGTAGTTGGTAAAGACAAGATTGCACATATTGATTATGTCAAATGCGTTGGTTGCGGACAATGTGTTGCAGTATGTCAGTACGATTCCGCCAGAGTGGTTTGGCAGAATTCTTCCGAAACAGTCTGTAAGAGAATTGCCGAATATTCGCTGGCGGTTGTCAGGGATAAACCCTCATTCCATATTAATTTTATAATGAATGTCTCACCCGATTGTGATTGCTGGGGATTCAATGATTATCCTCTGGTACCTGACCTTGGGATAGCCGCGTCATTTGATCCGGTTGCTCTTGATCAGGCATGTGCCGATCTCGTAAAAGCAGCGCCGGCTCTGCCCGGGAGCAGGATCTGCGACGACCATAGCGGCAACGATATGACCGGGGAAGATAAATTCAAGAAGGCTCACCCGGATACTTTCTGGCAGGCTGGACTTGATCATGCCGTAAAGATAGGGCTTGGAAATACAGAGTACACATTGATAACTATTTAATAAATAATAAGTTAAAATTATTTGCCACTAAGACACCAAGATACACTAAGAGCTCATCAATAAGCCTAAATTCTTTGTGAACCTTTGTGCCTTAGCGCCTTTTTGGCATAAAAAAAATAATACCGGAAATACCTTATTAACTTCATGAATGCTAAAGTAAGTATTGCCCGCCTTTCGATAGTATCCAACACATTACTGATTCTAATGAAGTTGACAGTAGGGCTTATCAGCGGGTCGGTGAGCATCTTATCTGAAGCGATTCATTCTTCAATGGACCTTATTGCAGCTATTATCGCTTTCTTTTCGGTAAGGGTTTCCGATAACCCACCTGATTCAAGACACCCATACGGACACGGTAAAATTGAGAATATTTCAGGCGTGATTGAATCTCTTTTGATCTTTCTTGCTGCTCTCTGGATCATTATTGAAGCCGTAAGAAAACTCTTAGGAGAGAAGATCGAGCTTGATTCAATAGCTCTTGGTTCAATTGTGATGTTCATCTCAGCAATAGTCAATACTTTTGTTTCAAGAAGAGTATATAAGGTAGCCCGCGCTACGAACTCCGTGGCGCTGGAAGCCGATGCCCTTCATCTTAAAACTGATATTTACACCTCTCTTGGAGTTGCAATTGGACTTGGTCTTATTATGGTTACAGGAATTAACTGGCTGGATCCGGTTATTGCAATTCTTGTCGCACTGTTTATTATTAAGGAGGCATATCATCTTCTCACCAAAGCCTTCACTCCTCTTATTGATACAGCATGGAGCAATAATGAAATTGCAGAACTTGAAAAGAGATTAAATGGGCTGGATGTCAGTTATCATAATCTCCGGACAAGGGTGGCAGGAAATTATCGTTTCGTTGATATTCATATTCAGATTCCTGAAGATGTTACAGTTGGAAGCGCCCATAAATACTGTGACAAAATAGAGAATGAGCTTACTGGGGTCTATGAGAACCTTACCGTGACGATTCATGTGGAACCAAGCTAAAGAACCCGCCCGGGTTTTTTCCTGTAGATTCCAGCCGCATCACTCCTGGCTTTTTCACGCTCTTTTATTATACTTATCAGATTCTTTCCCTCCAATCTGAATTTTTCAGGATTTTCAGGATTATTAAGGTAGACTAATGTACCTGGTTCAAGACCTTTCTCAATCAACACATGTTTTTCATTCGATTCTCTAAGAAGAACAATCTGCTTGATGCCTTTTTTCGTATATACAAATGGAATACTGTCAATACCTGCCTGTACACATTCAATAGGAATATAAAGAGCATCTTTCACAGTATTGACAATGATTTTATTTCCGGTTGTCATTGATGGTCTGAGTTCAGGATCAGTTCCGTCTACTTTAATCTGAACCTCAAATACTTTATCATTTGTATTAAGCAGTTTTTCACCGACATTGGCAACGAATGATACAACCCCGTTATACCTTTTTTTTGGGAAAGCATCTATCGTAATGTTTACATTCTGGCCAATTTTCATTTTGCTCACATCAATCTCATTAACATATGTTTTGGAAAGCATTGATGTAAGATCAGGAAGGGTTGCCACTACTCTGTCGAATGGATTGATCATTGATCCTACCTTCCTTTTAGTTCCTGACCACTCCTTTTTATAGATAACCATACCGGACGAAGGTGCTTTAATTGTAAATTCAGTCAATACCTCCTTAATATCCTTAACTCTGCGCGATACCTTATTAACCCAGTAATTCTGATTTATGATATCAGTCTTATTTTGTTCTGATTTCTGAGTATAACTCCTTAGCTGCTGTTCAAGGCTTCTCTGTGCTTTATCGAGTTCAATTTCTGCCTGTCTGATTGTTGTAGGAGGTTCATATTTTGAATTATGAAGAGTCATCGCGGCTTCCTGAACAGTGAACCGCTGGTTTTTTATTTCATCTCTTAAGTCATTAAGAACCACCGCAGTGTCGAGTAATTTCATATCAAGAGTTGTCTGCAGCGTGGTCAGTAAATCCTGTGCATCCTTTAAGCTATTATTTAAATCTGTACGGTCGAGTGTAGCAATATAGTCGCCTTCTTTCACTACTGTACCTTCGGGTATCAGGTCCTGGATTTTGATATTAAAGAACCTTATATCCCGGCCCATTGAAATCTCGGGTCCTTTAATGTCGACTGATTTTTCAGCAATTAATTCACCAGCTGAAGTAATCGAAATCTCAAACTGTCCTCTCTGAACTTCTGTGTAAAATTCAGTCGGGCTCCTCTTTGAAATAACCTTATTTAAGGCATATAAAACTATAAAAGCAGCCACAACAACTATAGCTGTAGAAATTAAAGTTTTCTTCATCCTGTCAGAACTAACTCACAATCATAATACAAATAAAATTCTAATCCGCAAAATTATTAAAATAAGCCATAGGAATGTCCAGAATTAATCATTTAACAACAATTAACAAATATCGACCAATGTTGAAATGTTTGATAACAAGAATATTTGTTTATTTTACATAAAACTTAATCCTATGAAACGCAAACATATTTTCATATTGCTGGTTATTTTTAACTGCTCATTTATCTCAGGTTTTGCTTCAACTAAGTCTTCCAATTCATATTATCCCCAAAAGCCCGACGATCCAGCTGCTGTCTTTTTCACTCCTGAAAACTTCAGCATTACAACTGATGGAAAAACCGATGTATCAGTTCAACTTCAAAATGCTATCAATCAATTAAAAAAAGATAGAAATTTTGGAATTCTTTTTATTCCCGAGGGGATTTACACAATATCAAAGACAATCTATATCCCGGCTGCAATCCGTCTGATCGGATACGGAAAAACCAGGCCGGAATTTATTCTCAGGAAAAATGCTCCGGGATTTCAGGTACCGGATCCCGATGATAAGGGAAAAGCTTCTTATATGTTCTGGTTTACTAGTAGTATTGTTGAACCGGGAAAAGAGATCAGGGATGCAGGAGCGGGTACCTTTTACAGTGCACTTTCGAACATCGACCTGAAAATAGAAGACGGGAATCCTGCAGCAGTAGCCTTGCGGACTCATTTCGCCCAGCATAGTTTTGTTTCACATTGCGACATCCACATTGGTAACGGAAAAGCAGGTCTGTTCGATATCGGGAATATGATCGAAGATGTGAAATTCTTTGGCGGCGATTATGGCATTTATACTACTAAAGCTTCTCCTGGCTGGCAATTCATGATGCTCGACACTTATTTTGAAGGTCAGCGTAATGCTGCAATCAAAACTCATGAAGCAGGTTTTACAATTGTCAGGATGAGTGTAAAAAATGTTCCTTCAGTGATCCTTGTCGATCAGAATTACTGGGAAAAACTGTTCCTGGAGGATAGCCGGTTTGAAAACATCTCCGGACCTGCTATTGAAGTCAGCAATGAAGATAATGCCCACATGCAGGTAAATATCCGGAATCTTATATGCAGCAATGTTCCTATTTTGGTCCATTATCCTAAACTTAATACAAATACGCCCGCACCATCGAAGATTTACATTGTGAAGAGGTTTATCTACGGACTTCAGATGGATGATTTAGATTCTGATGCGCAGATCAGAGCTGCCTGTGTAACAGAAGCTCTTAAAACTCTGCCAGCTGAACCCATTTCCGATATACCTGAACTTCCTGAGATGGGAAGCTGGGTGAACCTTAAAACTCTAGGTGCCAAAGGCGATGGGGAAACCGATGATACTAAAGCAATTCAGGAGGCTATTGATAGGTACCCCAATATATACGTTCCCCAGGGATCATACAGGGTGAGTATGACTCTGAAGCTCAGACCATATACAGTTCTGATAGGATTTCACCCTATGGCTACAAATTTTACCTTGATTGAAAACTCTCCTGCTTTTGGCAGCTTCGGAGCTCCTGAAGCAATGGTCGAAGCGCCTCAGGGTGGAACAAATATAATTACTGGAATTGGATTATACACGGCACAAAACAATTACAGGGCAGTTGCATGTAAATGGATGGCAGGTGAAAAATCGATGATTAACGATGTGAAGTTCATAGGAGGGCACGGTACCATGAGTCCGGGTCCAAATATACCCTGGAAATGGGAAGAAAACAAACCACAGCAGGGCCAGACAGGTGCAATAATCTCAGAACAAGTCTGGGATAGTCAGTACTGGAGCCTATGGGTGACAAATAACGGCGGAGGAATTTTCAAGAATATCTGGTCTGCAAGTACTTTTGCAATATCAGGTTTTTACGCTTCAAATACAAATACACGTGGTCGTGTTTATGCCATGTCGGTGGAACATCATGTCAGGAATGAAGTCCGTTTAAATAATGTTTCAAACTGGAACATATATGCTCTTCAGCTTGAGGAGGAGAACCGTGAAGGTTCGGAATGTCAGCCCCTGGAACTGGAAAAATGCAGTAATATGACGATTGCCAATTTATATATGTTCAGGGTAATCAGGGTTAAAGTACCTTATCCCTATTCAGTCAGAACCTGGGATTGCTCAAATCTTGAATTACTTAACATTCACAATTACAGTCAGATAAAGTATACAACTGATAATCCGCTTTACGATATCAATACTGGTATAGAAGTCCGTCCGGTTGAACTGGCCCGTTTATTCATAAGCGGCAATACTCCAAAATTGAGTTCAGTCAGGACCAATGAAAAAGTTCTATTGCTTGCCAAAGGATTCGAGTTTGCCTTAGGATTGTGCCATGACTCGAAAGGCAATATATATTTCGCGGAACAGCGCATGAAAAGGATTTATAAATGGTCGGTTGAAACCAATTCCCTTTCTCTCCTGGCCGATTTCCAATGGGAACCTCTTTCCCTGGCTTGTGATTCGAAAGACAACCTTCTTGTAATATTCCGGTACAATCCGCAATCTGGGTTACTCATCAATGGTCAGCCGGAACGATATGTTAATCCACCGGATGCCAATGGAACATCCTTCAGCGGATGGGGTAATTCAGGGTTTGGAACCCTGGTTTACTCTGTAAATCCAGGTAATCCCGAGGTGACCATTAAAAAACTCGAGAAGGTCCCTATGGGATCAGTCGACAATGTTTTCAAAGCTCTTTATCCCTCCAACCGTTGGCGAGATTATCATGATTTCAATACTGTTTCGGTGAACATGGATACAGAATGCTTTATTGCACCTGATGGAAAAACAATCATTCCTGTATGTTACGATCTTGCCAGATCATGTGCTCTCGTCGAGGCATTCCCGGGCAAACAATTATATGCTGCTGACGAGTATGATAAACGCACGGTTAGATTCAATGTGGATACCAAAGGATATATTTCAGATCTGCATTACTTTGCTGAGAAAGGTGAGTTCAGTTCAATACCTGATAATCAGGGCAATGTATATATTGCCGATGGTGAGATATATGTTTTCAGTAAAGAGGGAAAACAATCGGGATTGATACATGTTCCTGAGCGTCCATCAACAATTGCATTCGGAGGACAAGACGGCAAATCTCTTTTCATTACAGGAAGATCTGCCTTGTATAGGTCTGAGATTAAATAGAATGTTGAATTTTATCAGGTTTTAGTCTGAAAAAGATGCATGAGGACGTCTATTTCACCGGAGTGCTGTCTTTTATACATCTGACAGAAAAACCGTCTTGCTCAAATCTTCTCCAACTGAATCCACCACTACCATCATAACCCAAATATCTGCAATAGGCACCACCTCTTATGAATTCCGTCGAAGTCCACCAGGCACCGTAGTACCCCAAGTCATAGAATCCTCCATCAAAGTTACGGATTCCGCCCGGACGAGCTGTAAAGCCTGTTTCGTTCGTTGCACCATTGTTATTGCTCTGCCAATGGGTTAAACCGGTTTCTTTTAGTTTGCCAACTGCAGCACTGTCACCTCCAAGATAGGTTATCAGAATAGACCATTCGGCATCAGTTGGAACATGCCAGCCAGTAGGGCAAATATTTTTGCTACCGTCCTGTCCTATATCGATTGCATACCAGTTGTACAAAACTCCATAATCAGATTTATTGATTTGCCTATTATCATACACACACCAGGCAGGTGACATAAGATTATACCAATCCCAATCCGATGTAACCAGGGGTATATCTGTACCATTTCTGTATTTAGTAGCCTTAAGGTTTTCGGTCATCCATGTCTGGGTGCCAATAGTCTGTGTTATATAATAATTGCCTTCTCCGTCAAAAACAGAACCAGTCTGGTCATTTAGATATGTTGTAAAGCATGTCTGATTGCCATAACTTATGCCGGCACTATTTATTGCATACGCTCTTAAATAATATACTGTAGCTGGTTTAAGGAGTGTAATTGTACTGATAAATGATCCAGATCCACCTCCCTCAAGAGTCCTGTAGTTCTCAACGGTTGGATTCTCATTGATGCTCCAGGTAACACCCTTTGAAACTACGGGTGCTCCTCCATCATTTGTAACAATTCCACCTGAACTGGCAGTTGTGGAAGAAACGTTGGTTATCGTTACAGTTGTAATTGAAGGAGGTTCTGGATTGTCTTTCTTACAGGAATTAATTAAAAAAATTAACAGAAGTAAAAATATTCCTGCCGAATTTCTATTAAATCTTTCGAATGGCATCATATTTTGTTTGTCTTTATCAACAAATTCCTCCAGTCAAATTTACATTCTTTTATGTTTACACGCAAATTTAAACTCAGAGGAATGATTACCTGATCACGTCTCACCTCCTGACCTGTTTGAACGAGAAATCGAGTGGCAAGCCTCGGTAAGCCTCTCCATAGATTTTCTACTTTTTATTAATATTGTTTGCTTTCAGAAAATCGAACTCAGCTTTATGAAGTCCCGGGGAGGACCGGAACTGATCTCCAATTTCCATTATGCTTTCTTTGGACTTATCATATTCTGTCCATTCCGGAAGATCTTTACTATTTGGGTCGCCTTCTTTTACAAAATTCACCCAGTAATCATTCATAGTTTTCTCTATGTCAAAATCAACCTCACGCCAGGGACGGTTCCAAAGATGAAGAGTATGAAGTGCAAAGGGTACCTCAGAGGTATGGAATGCTCCATAATCAGGGAATCCGGGCTTTTCCACCGGGACATGAGTGAATTGGTAAATATATGCCGGCTTTTTACTGAACCCTGCCCACAGATGTGCAGGAAGAGCAGCAAACTGCATAAGACTTAATTCTTTCAGTGAAGCAGTAACTTGTTCATTTGTATTGCCAGGGAAAAGTTTCATATATTCTTCTGCCTTATCTCCATATTTTTCAATGGCCTGCTGTTTGTATTTTTCAACCGACATCTTCTGTTCTCCCATAAGGGATCCGTCACCATTAACCCATCCTGACATCATAGTAACATCGTTAAATTGTCCATTCTTAAAGGCAGTAAATACATCCGAAGGAATTACGTATCCCTCAAAAACAGGTCCGAAGTTTCCTCCCGCATCAATAAGTTCCTGTGCCGATTTTTGCCTTAATTCCTTAATATTTGCAGCCTTCATTTTATTCATAAATGTGAGACCCAATTTTTCGGCTTCAGCTAAGTTTCCTTTCATAAAACCGCTGAGTATTCCACCACTCTGGGCAATAGCTCCGCGGAAAAGGCCTTTGGCAAGTGGTGATGCCACGAGAGCACAAACGCTCATCGATCCTGCCGACTGACCTGCAATTGTTACCTTTTGAGGATCGCCTCCGAATGCCTCTATATTCTTTTTTATCCATATTAGAGCAGCAACCTGGTCGAGAAGGCCATAATTGCCGGATACCTTAGCTACCGATTCACTGCTAAGTTCAGGATGTGCCATGAAACCCATTACTCCTACCCTGTAATTTATGCTCACAAAAATGATCCCCTTTTTTGACATTTCCTCCCCGTCATATACGGCACAGGCTGCAGAACCTGAGGAGAATCCTCCTCCATAAATCCACACGAATACTGCCAATTTATCACTTGCCGATTTAGCGGGTGTCCATATATTAAGATAGAGACAATCTTCACTAAGGTTATCAGGAGGTGTTATGAATTCTTCTGTCCACATCATGAAAGGAACAGGTTTTCGTTGCATTGGGCTGGCAGAGAATTTTTCACATTTCAGAACCCCGGTCCAGTTCTTAGCGAGCTGAGGAGCTTTCCAACGCAAATCTCCCACAGGCGGAGCGGCAAATGGAATTCCTTTAAAAATGGTTATATTACCGCTTATATATCCCGATACAAACCCGTTTTCAGTCTGAATAACAGATAGTTGTGCTGACAATTTAAGGCAACAGCAGGCAAGTCCAATAAATGACCAAAATAAGCAGCGACTTATTGAATTACTCTTTTTCATTTGCGATCCTTCAGATTAATAGACCTCCAAGTTAATTATTTGAAAGATAAAACTCAAGAGAAACATGTATCTTGTATCTTTAATTCGTGATTTTTAACCATTATTGAATAATTTAAAACTTCCATTATGTCACTTACCGAGAAAATTGCAAGCGATCTTATAACCGCAATGAAGGCTAAAAATAAAGTTGTCCTCGAGGCAATAAGGGCCGCCAAAACTGCATTTACGCTTGCCAGAACCGAGAAAAGCGGAGATACTATACTGACTGAAGAGGAGGAACTGAAAATCATTCAGAAGTTAGTTAAGCAGAGAAGGGAATCTGCTGCCATATATAAGGAGCAGAACAGACCCGATCTATATGAGAAAGAGATTATCGAAGTAGAGGTTCTTGAAAAATATCTGCCTGCAAAAATGAGCGATGAAGAGCTGATGAATATTATTAAAGAGATCATTGTACGTGTAGGTGCGAAATCACCTGCCGACATGGGTAAAGTAATGGGAGTTGCTAGCAAAGAACTGGCAGGGAAAGCTGACGGAAAAGAGATCTCGACTAAAGTAAAACAGCTGCTTGGTTAATAAATAGTAATCCGAAAACAAATCTATTCCAATGAGAAATCTTAAATCAGTTTTGATTATAAGCCTGCTTATTATTGCCAGCCAAACCCTTTACGGACAACAGAAAGGCTATTACAGGTACCCTGCTATTCATGGAAATAACATCATATTCACTGCTGAGAGTGATCTCTGGAAATTTAATCTCACAACGAATGAAGCCAAAAGACTTACTACAAATCATGGTGTTGAATCGCATGCAAGCATTTCTACCGATGGCCAATGGATTGCATTCGTCGGACAGTATGAAGGTCCGTCAGAGGTTTATGTAATGCCAATTGATGGCGGAAGGCCCAAACGGCTTACATATGAGGAAGGAAGTCCAATCGTTTACCAATGGACTGCTGATGGAAAGATAATGTACTCCACCACTTGTCATTCCACTATCCCAAATGCACAACTTGTAAAGATCGACCCCGTAAATATGACAAAGGAGCTGATTCCGCTTTTGCAGGCTGACCAGGGTACATTTACTCCAAGCGGGGAGCTTATTTTCACGCGTCTGAGAGATCAGGGAAGCCATACAAAGCGATATAAAGGAGGTACAGCTCAATCATTATGGAAATTCGACGGTACAAACGAAGCTCAGCCGGTTACGGCTGACTATCCGGGCACAAGCAAGGATCCCATGTACTTTAATGGCAGAATTTACTTCCTTACTGATCGTGACGGTACAATGAACATATGGTCGATGAATACCGACGGAGGTGATCTTAAACAACATACCAAATTTACCCGTTGGGACCTCGCGGATGCTGACCTCTATGATGGAAAGATTGTTTGTCAGCATGGTGCCGATATTCTGCTTTATGATATTGCTTCCGATAAACCGATGAAGCTGGAAATAACACTTAACTCCGACTTTGATCAGAAACGCGTGCAATGGATCAACGATCCCAAATCAAAGATCACCTCTGTGGATCTTTCATTTAAAGGCGACCAGGTTGTTTTGACTTCAAGAGGCCGGATCTTCTCAGTCCCGCTGGAAACTGACAGATGGTCTGAAGTAACCCGGAAATATGGCATACGTTACAAAGATGCCGCCTATATTAATCCCGAGAATGAGTTAATGATGCTGTCTGATGAATCCGGCGAGTTCGAAATATGGAAAACTGACAACTTCGGTTTTAGCACCCCTTCACAGATAACCAGCGGATCTAAAAACTTTATAGAAAACTTTTTGCCGTCACCTGATGGGAATTTTATTATCTATAATGAAAAGGATAACAGGCTGATGCTTTATTCAAAAAGCTCCGGCACATCAAACTTAATTGCTCAGAATGACTTTGGATATTCGGCGCCTTTTGCCTGGTCACCTAACAGCCGCTGGATAGCTTATACTGACAGGACAGTCAACCAGACTGGTTACATAAGAATTTATGATGTGAAGGAGGAAAAATCATACCAGGTCACTACCGGCAGGCAGGAAGACTATACTCCCCGGTTCAGCCGGGATGGAAACTGGCTGTACTTCATATCAGAGCGTACTTTAACCACTTCTGTAAGAAGTCCGTGGGGAAGCAGACAACCGGAACCATATTATAACAAAACAGCGAAAATATATGCGATCGCCTTGAGCAAAACTGTTGCATTCCCTTTCCGTGAAGCTACGGAGCTCAATTCATTAAAATCCGATACTTCAAAAACGTTAAAAGAAAAAGATAAGAAGAAACCGGATAACTCTAAAACTAAAATTGAGGAGAAGACTGATCTCACCAATGCCGGTTTAAAACTTTATGTCGTCCCAATGAAAGCAGCCAATGTAGTTGATTTCGAACTCAATAATGACTGGCTTTACTGGTCGGAATATAATTTAGATGACAATTCAGTAAATCTCAATGCCCTGAAAATAACCAACAAAAAAAATAATGAAGTGACAAATATAGCCTCCTCTATAAACAATTTCAAATTCTCGGGAGACGGAAAGAAGCTTCTTATCAGGGATAAGAATGGCATAGTTGTTCTTAATGCAGACGGAACCAAACCTGATGCTAAGAAAAATAGTGTTGATCTTACCAAATGGGCCTTCACCATTGATCCTGTTGAAGACTGGAAACAGATGTTTAAAGATGCCTGGCGCATGGAGCGTGACTATTTTTATGATAAAAATATGCATGGTGTTGACTGGCAGAGTGTTTATGATCAGTACTCACCACTTGTTGACCGTGTGACCGATCGCTATGAGCTCGATGACCTTCTTGCAAACATGATTTCAGAACTATCGGCCCTGCATATGTTCGTTTATGGCGGCGATAAACGTCTTCCCGG
>Ga0208478_1000575_pt1 | contig 12522 bp, 14 predicted proteins | sample NGESurdeep072012_5_FD_184462 | JGI IMG/M metagenome (GOLD analysis project Ga0208478, IMG submission 184462) | Arctic peat soil microbial communities from Barrow, Alaska - NGEE Surface sample 415-2 deep-072012 (SPAdes) | ecosystem: Environmental > Terrestrial > Soil > Wetlands > Peat ... | reverse complement strand
CCAGGCCGCCGTCAGCGCTCAGCTCCCCTCTCCCGTCCGGGCCCTCTGCAAACCGGTCTACACCGGTTCGATTCTCGTCGTCGCCTCTCGATGGATGCCTGGGCAAGAGGCGGGATTCAGCCGCGTCGCGGTTGGTCGCCTGGCGCACAATCGGCCAGTTAGGCCTGTCCGCGGACGGCGGATATGTTGAGCCGAACATAGTCGAGGGGGAGCGTGACCTCGGCGGCGACGGCAGCCGCGAACGGCTCGCGCCGTTCCTGCGGGAGACGCGCGAGGTGTGCCGCGAGAATCGACGTTGGCACGAACGCGGCCACGTCCTCCGGATAGGTCGGCCGTTCCTCCAACCAGCACCGGATCGAGGTGAACCCGGCCGCGTGCAGGCGGCGTTCGGTCTCCTGTGGCGCGGCGAAGACCCAGGGCGACCAGCCGACGAGCTCGGGTGCGCGTTCACGAGCGACTGCGTCGATGACCTTGCGGACGCGATTGATGTTGCCCTGTCCGCCGCATTGGACCTCGAGCACGCCACCCGGCCGGAGCGCCTGAGCCAGCCGTGGCCAGAGCCGATCATGCTCGGTGACCCAGTGCAGTGCCGCGGTCGAGACGAGCACATCGACGGGCTCGTCGAGTTCGAGATCGAGCGCGTCTTGACACCACACCTGGGCCCGGTCGCCGAGTCGCTCTTGCGCGAGGGCGACCATGTCCTGGGAGGCATCCATCGCGAGCACCCGGCCGTGCGGCACCAGCGCCAGCAGCAACTCAGTGACGCGGCCCGTGCCGCATCCGACGTCGAGAATCGTTGCGTCGTCGCCGATGCCCTCTAGCCGCGCGAGAACGTCTGAAGCCCAGGCCTGCTGCGGCTGGCTCGACTGGTCATACGTACGCGCGTCCCACGGAGTGCCCACCGAAGCGTCAGACTACCGTGCCGACATCGCGACCCATCACCGGCACGCCTACAAGGCCGACGCGAGGAGTTCGACGACGGGCTTGGCGTGCCAGTTCTCGTCCCACAGGCCCCCGAACCCGCCGGGCGGGGAGACCGTGCGGTGCATCGGAGAATCGACGGCGAGGAACCAGACAAACGGGACACCGGTGGCCAGCAGCGCCTCGTAGAAGCGCTGCTGGTTCTCGGGCGTGGCCCCGGGGCTGCCTCGGGTACAACCGCGCCGCTCGGGAAGGAGGTTTCCTGCACGACGACGACCCGGTCCGCGAGGCGCCAGGCGCTCGGGCGACGACTTCGTCGGCCTCGGCAACCCACCACAGCTTGGCCACGACGTGCTCGAACCCGCATTCCTTGGCGAGCTGCGGGGCCCGTTCGAGCCCGAACGCCATGTGTTCGTCACCAGTCCACGGAATCCGGCGGCATGCAGGCGGCCGAGCTCGACCGCGAGTTGCTCCTTGGGGGCGGGATGTGCGCCGGCGAGGAAATCGAATGGCGGCCCGGGTTGTAGTTGATCCAGCCTCTCCCCTGTCCGAGTGCATCGCGCACGTCCATGGCCGTTCGCACCCTAGTAGGTTAAGCCCGGAGTGCGCGACAACGATGCCGCAGACCACGTGAGTGGGGCGCTCGACGTGCTGCCGAACAAGACAATCGTGGAGGCGGTGGTCACCGCGATCGACGCGGGTGACGAGGCGGCCGTGCGGACCATCGTCGACGGGGGTCTCGTCTCGCACGGCGCGTTGGGTGACGTGCATGGCCCGGACGGATTCATCGGGATCATGTTGCGCAATGTGCGCCAAGGGTTCCCGGACGCGCACGTCGAGCCTCGACATGGGCAGGTTCCCCCCGACCGCCGACGGATGAGCTGAGACCCTTGACTCCCGTCCTCGCCTCTCCGTGAGCGTGCTGCGAACTGCCGCGAGCCGATCGCTCGCCGGGCTGTGCGTCGCCGGCGTCCTCGCCGGCTGCGGCTCGAGCTCACACAGCTCGTCGTCGACCACCACAGCCGCGGCCGGCGCCACGAGCGCCCCGGGCGCGGCCGGGCTGGTCAAGGCGCGCGTCGCCGCCGCCAGCTGCATGCGTGCGCAGGGCATCGACATCCCCGACCCCGGTGCCAGCCCGGGATCGGTGCTCAGCGTGCTCCGTGTCCTCTCCAGCTACCCGCAGGCGAAGGTCAAGGCGGCCGAGGCGGCCTGCGCCTCCGAGATCCACCAGGCGTTCCCGAACGCGACCAACCTCACCCCCGCGCAACGAGCCCAGCGCCTGCAGCGGGCGGTGGCGTTCGCCGCCTGCATGCGCTCGCACGGGATCGCCTTCCCCGACCCGAGCACCGCGGCGAGCAATCCCGCCGGCCTCTACCAGGCGCTCCAGGCGCTCAACACCAATAGCCCGGCCGTCCAGGCGGCGGGAAAGACCTGCCGGTCGCTGACGCTGAACACGACCGGCGGCTGAGTCCACTCAGGTGTCGCCGGCACCAGCATTGCGGTCCCTGGGCGATTGCGTGACGACGGGGGAGCATCGGTGCGCGATCAACCGCTCCTACTCGGGGGAAGATCATGCGCACCAACAGAATGCTCGGCCGAACCCGCCGCAGCAGACGTCCGAGCGCTCCGCGGGCGGCGCCCCCGCCCGCGGGCCTCTCAGACAGCCCCCTCACCGCAGCGTGATCGTCTGGTGGCTCCCGCGGCCGGTCGACCAGCGCAGGGTGAGTGTGTAGAGCCCGGCGTGCAGCTTGCGCGAAGCGCTCAGCAGCAGCTGCATGCGAGGACCGCCGCGCGCCACGATCCCGGTGGCGTAGGTGGTGTGGCCGCGCGTGAGCGCGCCCCGGGCAAGACCGGAAGATCGCAATCTGACCGACCCGGAGACGGCCTTGGCCGAGCAGACTTGGCTCGAGACCACCCTCGTCGTACGGGTGGCGCGGACATCCTCTGGCACCGTCCGCGTCACCGTCGCGCAGCTCAGGAGCTCGCTCTGACCGGCCGGGGGAGTCGAGCCGCTCGGACCCCGCGGCCCGGCCGGCCCCCGCGGTCCGACGGGACCCTGCGGCCCGGAAGGCCCGGCGGGGATCGGATTCGCGGACACGCCGGTGCCGCTCAGCCCGATCACGTGGACCGGACCCTGGTTGGTGATCACGAGCAGCGCGGCGTCCTTGACACCAAGCGCGATCGGCACGAAGCCGACCGTGGCCTGACACGCGGCGCCGGGCGCCAGCTGTCGTCCTGAGCAGCCGTCGACGATCGGAAACACCTGCGGTGAGCCGGCGACGAGGAACAACTCCTGGAACTGGAGCGGAGCATCGCCGGTGTTCACCAGGTTGAAGGTCTGGGACGTCGAGGAGCCGAGGATCGTGTTCGGAAACATCGCCTGCGGTGGGCTGACGGTCAGCGCCGGCCCGCTCAGCCCCGTCCCCGACAGCGCCACGAACACCGGGCTCGCCGCGCCGTCGTTGTCGACCTCGAGCTGCGCCTGCTTCGCGCCCGCCGAGCCCGGCTGAAACTGTACGTAGTCTGACAGCTGTTGTTGGCGCCGAGCGCGTACGCCTGGCAGCCGTTGCCCTGGATGGTGAATGAGGAGGCGTCGGGTCCGTTGATCTGCACGTTCGTGACCCGCACGCCGGCGTTCGGCCCCGTGGTCAGGGTCACCGTCTGCTGGCTCGACCCTTGCTGGTCGTTGATCACCTGCGAGCCGAAGTCGACCGCTGTCTGCATCGCGGTGAGCGTGCCGGTGAGTCCGATTCCCGCCAGCGGCACGTCCACCGTGCCCGTCCCGTCCACGAGCTCGAGGGTGGCCGACTTGGGCCCGGGACTCGTCATCGGACCGAACTGGATGTTCACGCGGCAGCTCATGTACGGCGCGATCGTCTGGCCCGTGCAGAAGTCCTGACCCGGCTGGATCGAGAAGCTCGCCGCGTCGGGGCCGATGATCGTCGCGGACGTGACGGTCGTGGCCGAGGCGGAGTTGTTGAAGAAGTTCTCCTGCTGCCCCTGCTGGAAGTGCATGTCCGCGGCACCGAAGTCGATCGCCATCGGCGAGGAGGACAGCACCGACCCCGCGAGCGCCGGTGCGGCGGCGAACAGCCCGGCGACGGTGAGGGACGCACACCCGATCAGCCCGAGCGCCACACGCCGGAACCGACGCGACCACGTCCGGTCGCCCATCATCACCTGATCCATTGACACTCCGATGCTTGTCCGTGGTAACTACCGATGGACAGACATCGACACACTGTCGGGAATTACTTAGTCCAATTTGGGCTGGGTGACGGTATGCGGGCCGGAGCGGCGCGCCAGCGACGGTCGGCGTTATGCGTCAGCCGCGGACAGCGGCGGGCTCGCGGAGCACCAGCTGAACGATGTGGCGGGCGGTCTGGGGGTCCGGGTTCAGGCTGAGGTCGCCGGCGTTGTAGAGGAAGGGCGAGGCGCTCGAGCGTGAGCTGGCGATGCGCTCGCCCAGGGAGACGATGCCGTCGGCGAGCAGGTGCGGTTCGTCCGGCGACGTGTAGCGCCCGGCGGCGACCTCGGCCTCGATCAGCTCCGCGACCGCGGTCACGATGCGCGAACGCACGCCGCCCCGCGGCGCGGTGACGAGCCGCACCCCGGTGTCGCCTTCGAGGGTCAGAAACGAGCGGCGGCCCGGGTTGTCGGCGATCGCGGCGAGGAAGCCGGCGGCGATGCGCTCGAGCCACTCGACCCCGTCACCGGTCGCCGCCCGCTCGAGACGGCGGATGAGGGACGCGACCTCGGCCCACGCCACGTCACAGAGCAATCGGTTGCGGTCGCCGGTCCAGCGGTAGAGGGTGGCCCGGGCCACGCCGACCTCGCCGGCGAGGTGGGCCGTGTCGAGCTTGGCGCCGCTGCGCACGATCTCGCGGGCGTGCTGAAACGCCGCCGGGGGCGTCGCCCGATGCTCGACGGCGAGAGCGCCCGCCATGGCCCGGGCAAACGCGGGGGTCGGGGCGCCGGGCGCCTCCGGCCGGGATCGCGCGTACGCGCCCGCCACCTGAGGCGCGATCAGGGATCGGAGGCGCGATCAGGGATCGCGTGCCGGTGATCGGCTACGTGTACTGGACGCTCGTCGACAACTACGAGTGGGGCAGCTACGACGCGCGCCTCGGCCCGTACACGGTCAACGTGCTCACCGATCCCACGCTCAGGCGGCGGCGGCCGACGGCGGCGGCTGGGTAGTGGGCCTGCTCGTGCTGCTCAGCGCGCCGGCGCGCCTGGCCGCCGCTGCGGCTGCCGGGCTCGCATCGCGTAGTCGCCGAGCTCCACGTCGACGCCGCCGTCGGGCCGGGCCACGAGCCAGTCGCCGGGACCGGCCGCGACATCGCTCCCACGGCGGCGGATGATGAACAGGTGGTCGCCGACGAGTTTGTAGTCGACCCGGAACTCGTTGAAGAAATGTGCGAGCTCGGGATCGTTGTGCTGGCGGATCTGCAGGCGCGTGGCCGCAGGGGGCAGCCGATCGGGACGTTGCCGTGGCTCCGTCGAATCCATTGTCCGCATGGCCCGCTCCTTTTCGAGACACAACCAGCATGGGCCCTTCGACTCTGGCCCACGAGCGTGAAAGGTCCCTAACGGCTTCAGTAGTCCACCGTAAGCCCCTGCGACGAAGCGGGGGCGACCGCGGCCGCCCCCTCCCTCCACCGATCGAGTCTGCCGAGGCCCGCTAGGCCGGGGCGCCCTCGGCGGCACCCGCACGCACACTGACGTCGGCCCGCTCGCCAGTCCCCGCCGGCGCCAGCCTCGGCACCAGCAGCGCGATCACGGCGCCGATCGCGAGCACGACTGCGCCGACCGGGAGCGCCGCGGTGAGGCCGTCCGTGAACGCATGCGGCGATGCGTACGAGCCGTGGGCGCTGAACACCGACGCCAGCACGGCGACGCCGATCACCCCGCCGAGCTCGCGGATCGCGTTGGCCGCTCCCGACGCCTGGCCCGCTTCCTGCGGCCGCACGGAGCTGAGCACCGCGTTGGCCGAGGGGGCGAACACGAGCGCCATTCCGGTCCCGGCGAGGATGAACGGGATGATCAGGCGGCCGTAGGCCACGTGCGGTGTGATGATCACGGCGAGCCAGCCGATCGCGGCGGCCTGCAGCGCCAGGCCGACGGCCATCAGCGGACGCGGCCCGATGCGATCGCTGAGGACCCCGGCGATCGGCGCGACGATCATCGGCATGCCCGTCCACGGCAGCGTCCGCAGCCCGGCCTGCAGCGGCGTGTAGCCCTGCGTGGTCTGGAAGAACTGGGCGAGCAGGAAGATCGCGCCGAACACCCCGAAGAACATCGCGAACGACAGTCCGTTGGTGGCGGCGAACCCGCGCGAGCGGAAGAACCGCATCGGGAGCATCGGCGCCGGCGCCCGCAGCTCCCAGGCCACGAACGCGATCACGAAGGCGATCCCCACCGCGAACGAGCTCAGGATCGTCGCGCTGGTCCACCCGAGCGCCTGCCCGCGGATCGCGCCGTAGGTGATGCCGAGCAGGCCGGGCCCGATCAGCGCCAGGCCGCGCAGGTCGAGGCTCGGAGCCGGACCGCGCGACTCGGTCAACCGGGTCAGCGCCAGCGGGATCAGCACGAGCCCGACGGGGACGTTGATCCAGAAGATCCAGTGCCACGAGATGCCGCTGACGACCACGCCGCCGATGAGCGGGCCGATCGCGACGCCGAGACCACTGACTCCACCCCAGATCCCCAGGGCCCACCCACGTTTCTCGGGCGCGACCGCCTCCGACAGCAGCGTGAGCGTGAGCGGCAGGACGATTGCGGCCCCGAAGCCCTGCAGCGCCCGCGCGGCGATGAGTCCGTCGGTGCTCGTGGCCAGCGCCGCCGCGGCGCTGGCGGCGGTGAACAGGGTCAGCCCGACCGCGAACATCCGCCGGCGACCGAACCGATCGCCGAGCGCCGCTCCGGTGAGCAACAGGACGGCGAACGTCAGCGTGTAGGCGTTGACCGTCCACTCGAGGGACTGGATCGATGCGCCCAGGCTGCGGCGGATCGAGGGCAATGCGGTCGTGACGACCAGGTTGTCGAGCGTTGTCATGAACAGCCCGAAGGACACGATCGCGAGCGTCCAGCCCAGGCTGGGTTTCGCCGCGGGACGTGTGCGGATGAATCGTGGACGGAAGGACATCTGTGGCACCTTTCTGTGTGATTGCTCACTCACCGGACGGCCAAAGGAAAGTGTGATTACTCACTCACTAGCAGGACAAAAAGAGACGTGTCTACGGGCAGGCGTCGGCGGAGGTCAGTACCTCCGCCCAGTGCTCCTGCAGGTCGTCGATCTGCATCGCGGCGATCACGTTGCAGAGCATCCCCCGGGCGAAGAACCGCTGGATCTCGAGCGGCTCGGCGCCGGACTCGCGCTCCACCATCTCGAACAGCATCTGGAACCCACGGCGGAGCGCCGCGCGCACCTCGGGCTCACTCGCCGCCGCGTGACCCTGGAGCTGGGTCAGGAGCAGCTCGGGATCCTGCAGCAGGTCGCTGTAGGCCTCCCCCATCGCTTCGAGCGCCGGCCGCCCCTCTCGCCGAGCCCGGGCCGCAGCCTCGACGAACGTGTCATGGACGCGGCGGTAGCTGCGCTCCAGCACCGCCACGAACAGCTCGGTCTTGGTCGGGAAGAGCCGGAACAGGTAGGCCTGCGAGATGCCGGCCGCCCGCGCGATCTCGGTCGTCGGCGTGCCGTACAGACCGCGCTCGCCGACCACCTTCATCGCCGCGCGGAGCACGTCCTCACGGCGCTCCTCGGCCGTCGAGAGCGTGCGGGTCGGCGTTGTTGCGGACGGGTTCATGAGTGTGAGTATGCACTCACTCACACCGCTTGTCAAGGGGGCGGGCACGCGCCACCACCGCTCGGGGTGGTGGCGCGGGACCCGGTTTTGGGGGCGGTGCTACCGCCCCCACGCCGTCTGGACCGCACCGCCCGTCGCGGGCAGCTCGTCGAGGCGGCTGCCCGTCGTCGCCGCCCACGGGTTCGCGGACTTCTCGCTCGAGGACGTCGCCGCCCCGGTCGACGTGACGCGCAACCTGCTCTACCACTACTTCCCGCGCGGCCGGCCGGACATCCTGGTCGCCGTCGTGGAGGAGGCCGGACGCGAGCTCACGGCCGACTGGGTCACCGACAGCGCGCTCCCGCTCGAGCAGCGCCTGGCCGCGAACTTCGCCCGCGTGCCCGAGCACGCGCTCGGCCCCACCGACGCCTGCCGGATCCACCGCCTGGCCCGTGCCGCCGCGGAGCCGGAGCTCACCGCGAATCGTCGCCGTGTGCGTCGAGATGGTCATCGCGAGCATCTCCTTCAACCACCTCGGTACGGCGGAGCCACCGCCGCTCGTGCACCTCGCGCTGAGCGGGTACCAGGCGTCGGCCGAGACGATCCTCGACGAGGCCCTGGCCACCGACGCCCCGCGCGCGCCGGTGATGCGGACCCTCACCGACACGCTCGTCGCGACGATCGCCGCCGCGCGGGCGGCAGCGGACGCGTGAGCAACGCTCCGGGCGTCAGGATTTCGGCTTGCGGCGGTTGCGTCGCCGTGTGACCGGCATGCTCGCCAGCGCGTCCTCGAGCTCGGCGACCGCCTCGCCCGTGTAGACGGCGAGCCGTTGCAGATGGGGCAGGCGCTCCCGGTCGCCCGTGAACCCCAGGCCCATCTTGCCCGACACGGCCAGCGAGGCGATGAACAGCCCCATCCCGTGCCCGAGCAGCGCGATCGGGTACATCGCCTCGAGCCGCGACCCGGCCAGGTATTGCCTCTCGAGCGGGCCGGGGACGTTAGAGATGATCAGGGTTGTACGGCGGCTTCGGGCGGCCGCCGAGCCCGACCAGGCCCTGCAGGATGAACGGGGTCATGAACAACGCGCCGTAGTTCTCGGCCACCGGCTTGGAGAGCCCACTCAGCGACTCCTTGGCCACGGTGCTCGAGCGGTGGATCGCGCGGATTCGCTCGACCGGGTCGGGGATGTCGGTGTAGATCTTCATCAACGCGATCGTGAACGCGTTGTTGGAGCTGTCCCCGTCGTCGACGCGGACCGACACGGGCGTGCCCGCGACCAGGCTGCTCTCCGGCAGCGCATCCATCTCCTTCAGGTACCGGCGCAGCCCGCCGGAGCAGATGGCCAGGAACACGTCGTTGATCGTCACGTTCGCCCGGTCGGCGATCTCGCGCACGCGGTCGAAATCGATCGCCTGCGTGCCCACCCGGCGCTGGCGGCCGATCCGCCCGTTCAGCGGTGAGCCCGGCACCTTGTAGGGCGTCGCGATCGCGTCCTCGCTCGGCCATACGCCGTTCTTGATCAGCCCGCCGGCGGCCAGGCCGAGGCCGCCCACCGTCTCGACGCCCTCGCGCACGCCCCCGGCGACGGAGCCCAGGCGCCCGATCAACGAGTGGCCGGCGACCGGAGCCTCCGATGTCTCGGGCGCCTCCGGCGGCCGGATCGCCCCGATCGACCACATCGGCCGAACCGCAGTATCGGTCGGATCCGGGGAGAGCATCTGTTGCAGCCGGCGCGATCCGCCGACGCCGTCCATCAGCGCGTGGTGCACCTTGAAGTACAGCGCGAAGCGCACGGGACTCAGCCCCTCGATCAGGTGCACCTCCCACAGCGGCCGGTCGAGGTCAAGCGGCCGCGAGTGCAACCGCGACACGAGCACCCCGAGCTCGCGCTCGCCGCCGGGGGGCGGCAGCGCGCTGTGGCGGAAGTGGAAGTCGAGATCGACCTCGTCGTCGGGGAGCTCGACGAACCCCGGTAGCACCGCCTTCAGCGCCGGGCTGCGAAGCCGGTAGTTGAACGGCGCGGCAAACGTGCGCGCCGACCGATACGACGCGACGAGTCGCGTCAGGTAGTCCGGCGCCGCATCGGCCGGCAGCTCGAACGTGCCCAGGCCAGCGACGTGCTGAGGACTTTCGCTGGACTCCTGCAACAGGAAGATCCGGTCAGCGAGCCCGACCCTGGTCGACATCCCTCTCTCCGTTCACCGTGGTGCGCGACCGAACGTGGGCGCAGGGCAACCGTATCCGCTTCGCGAGGCGGCGTTTCGCCGGCGCCGGTCAGTTACGCTTCGCCCCGGTGGCGACCGTCAAGCGTGCGCTCGCCGCGTCGCGCCCGCGCGCCCGCTACCCGGTGGGAGCGATATCGAAGTCCAGCTCGCGAGGGCGCCGTCACGCCGACTCCGGTGATGGATGCCGCGCTCGCGCGACTGACCGGGGTCCCCCGCATGGCGTAGCTCGCGTGATCTCATCGTCGTGCCCGAGGAGATCCGGCCGAGTTCCAGGAGATCCACGCCACGCTCCAGCAGAGTGCCGAGCGGTACTCGTTCGCGCGCAACCCGCGCTGGACGCGACTGTGCGCGCGCCAGGACGAGATCTTCGCCTACGTCCGGGAGCTGCGCGCGAAGCTGATGCCGCGCTACCGGTTCGGCTCCAAGCGCCCGATTCTGTCGAACACCTACTACCCTGCACTCAGTCAGGGACATGTCGACGTGGTCACGGAGGGTATCCAGCGTGTGGACGGCGGGACGATCGTGTGCCGGCGCGGCGCGCGGCACGAGGTTGACACGATCATCACCGCGATCGTCTACCGCTACAGCCGCTCGCTTCTCGTCAACCGGGTGGTCGGCCGCGAGGGCCGCACGCTCGGCGAGACCTGGAACCAGTCGCCGCGGCCGTACCTCGGCACGACCGTGCCCGGGTTCCCCAACATGTTCATCTTGCTTCCCCCGAACTCGATCGGGATCAACTCGGTCATCTTCTCGCTCGAGTCGCAGATCGCCTACGTGATGGACGCGCTGCGCACGATGGAGCGCCACGGGATCACGCGGATCGAGCTTCAACCCGAGGCATTCGCGGACTACATCGCCGAGTGCGACCGCCGCAGCACCGGCAGCGTGTGGACCGACGGTGGCTGCAAGGCGTACTACACCGACGACGAGGGCCGGAACTACGCGATTCACCCCGGCTTCGAGTCCGGGGACCGGTGGCGGGCGCGGCGGTTCGATCTCGCGCGGTACATGGTGGCGGCGGCGGAGCACGATGCGGAGGCTCTGGCGGCGTGAGGGGTTCTGTCGACGCCGTGGGCGAGGACGCGCGAGCGGCGCTTCCGTGGCCGTCCGATCTCGACTGCGCGGCGCGGGTGCTCTACGAGGGCTCGACGCTGAGCGACTATGCGCTCCGCACCGGGCTGTCCGCGATCCTCGCCGGCGCGACGGTATTCGCCGCCGCGTCGGGGGGCTGGCGCGAGGAGCGCCGGCGGCTCGAGTTCTGCGCCGAGCTGTATGACGCGCGCGATCGGGACGCGGTGTTCGGGGCGTCGGGTGGGTCGACGGGTTCGGCGGGTTCGGCGGGATCGGCGAGGTCGACGGGGTCGGCGAGGTCGACGAGCGAGGTCGCCGCGGTGCCCGGCCGGGGGCCGGGTGTGCCCGGGGGGCGCGTGGAGCTGCTGCGCTTCCCGAGCACGTACGTGGCGCTCAATCCGGAGTTGCGCGAGGACTATGCCCGCCACGAGAACAACGCGCTCGCGCGGGCCCAACACTGGCGCCACGAGGACGGCCCGCGACCGACGCTGTGCGTGATCCACGGCTTCGGGGCCTCGCCGGCCTGGCTCAATACCGCCTTCTTCTCGCTCAAGGACTTCTTCGCCGAGGGCTGGGACGTCCTGCTCTACACGCTCCCGTTCCACGGCTCCCGGCGCGGAACGTCGTTCCCGATCAACGGCGTTGAGCTGTTCTCCTACGGCATGGCGCACTTCAGCGAGGCCATGATCCACGCCGTCCACGACTTCCGCGCGCTCGTCGACCACCTGGCCGAGCAGGGCGCACCGCGGATCGGCCTCACCGGCATCTCGCTCGGCGGGTACGTGAGCGCGCTGCTCGCCGCCGTCGAGCCGCGACTCGACTTCGTGATCCCGAACGCGGCCGTGACCTGGCTGCCGCCCCTGACCGACAGCTGGTTCCCGTCCAACCTCACCGGCGCCGCGCTGCGCGCACTGACCCGCGTGTCACCGGACCTGCTCGAACGGGCACTGGCGCTGCACAGCCCGCTGTCATGGGCCCCGCTCATCCCCAAGGACCGGCTGATGATCGTCGCCGGGCTCGGCGATCGGCTCGCCCCACCCGAGCAGAGCCTGTTGCTGTGGGAGCACTGGGACCAGCCCGAGCTGCGCTGGTTCCCCGGCAGCCACGTGCTCCACTTCGGTCGCCGTGAGTACCTGGAAGCGATGCGCGGGTTGATGGCGTAGGGCCGTTCTCCGGGTTCCGCGGGGGCGGGCCGTCCGATTCAGGTACTCGGACTTCGGTTTTCGGTTCGTCCCGATCTAGAGAATTCAGCCGGCGGTTGCGGGTCCCGCGTCGGGGCGGAGCCTGAATGGCGGCGATCTCATACGATCATCTCTCGAACTGAATCGATCCTCATGGCTCAGCGTCTCCGTATGAAGGCGGCCGTGTGCACCGGGGTAGCTCCGGCAACGTCTCCTCAATCACCAGCGAAGCTGAGCACGCTTCAGGGCATCGCACCGGGCGGCTCACTCGGCCTGCTGTCGCTGAGCGCCCACGACAACTCTCTGACCACCCTCAACGGGAGCCTGCTCGGGAG
>Ga0208478_1000574_pt1 | contig 12543 bp, 14 predicted proteins | sample NGESurdeep072012_5_FD_184462 | JGI IMG/M metagenome (GOLD analysis project Ga0208478, IMG submission 184462) | Arctic peat soil microbial communities from Barrow, Alaska - NGEE Surface sample 415-2 deep-072012 (SPAdes) | ecosystem: Environmental > Terrestrial > Soil > Wetlands > Peat ... | reverse complement strand
GCGGATGATGTGCGTCGCGACGGCCGCCATGTCGCGCGCCGTGCTTCGGTGCCCGGGCTCGGTCAGACCGGTGACGTTCTTGAAGCTCGTGTTCTTCAGGCCCCAGGCCTGCGCCTGCCGGTTCATCATCGCGACGAAGTTCTCGAGCGTTCCGCCCACGGCCTCGGCGAGCGCGACGGACGCGTCGTTGCCGCTTTGCACGATCACGCCGCGCAGCAGCTCGTCGACCTTGGGCGTCATCGTCGTATCGATGAACATCAGCGAGCCGCCGCCCTTGCGCTCGGACCAGGCGCGCAGCGAGACGGGAAGCGTCTGCTCGAGCGTCAGCTTCTTGTCGCGCAGGGCCTGAAAGACGAGATAGGCCGTCATCAGCTTGGTCAGCGACGCCGGGTCGGCCGCCGCATCGGCGTTGCGCTCGGCCAGCGTCTGGTTGGTCGTCAGGTCGAGGACGAGAAAGCTCTTGGCGGCGACCTCGGGCGGCTGCGGCACCTGCGCCAGGGCGCCGGCAGCGAGCGGCAAAGAGAGAAGGAGCGCGACCAGGCGCGCGGCGACGAAACGGGGGATCAGCATCGGGAGGCTTTGGAAGGAAGGAGAGGGCACGGAAGGGATCAGACCGCGCCGAGGCCGCGCAGTTCACGGACCAGGACGGTTTTGAGCAGCGCCAGCTGGCCGTGGAAGAAGTGACCGACGCCGGGAAGCACGATCACGGGCAGCGATTGCGGCTGCGCCCAGTCGAGCGTCGCGGCGAGCGGAACGACATCGTCGCCCTCCCCGTGGATGACGATCGTATCGCCGGGCACGGCCGGCACCTGCTGCTTCTGCGTCGACGGCGCGACGAGGACGAGGCGGCGCGGCTTGTCGGCAGCGGCCAGGCTCTCGGCAGCGGCAACGGCGACGAAACCGCCGAAGGAAAACCCGGCCAGAGCGAGCGGCAAGCCCGTGAAGCCGATGCGTGCCCGCGCCGCCGCGACGACCGCAAGCGCGTCGTCGACCTCGCCGCGGCCCTCGTCCCATTCGCCCTCGGAAGCGCCGATGCCGCGAAAGTTGAAGCGCACGCTCGCCCAGCCGAGCTGCAGGAAGGCACGCGCGATCGTCTGCACGACCTTGTTGTCGAGCGTTCCGCCGTACTGCGGGTGCGGGTGGCAGACGACGGCGACGCCGAGCGGCGCTGCGTCGGGTCGATCGATGGCGCATTCGATGCGCCCGCCGGGCCCGGCGACCATTTCGCGAACCGTGCGCGGATTCATGCGCGACGGATCAGTGTCCGATGTCGGGCGATAGCAGCAATCGCTCGACGATCTTGCCGCGCTTCAGGTGCGAATCGACGATCTCGTCGATATCGGCGTTGTCGACATAGGTGTACCAGGTGCCCTCGGGATAGACGACGGCGACCGGCCCTCCGGCACAGCGGTCCATGCAACCCGCCTTGTTGACGCGGACCCGGCCCGGGCCGGCAAGGCCTTCGCTCTTGACGCGCGACTTGCAGTGATCGAGGCAGGCTTTCGCGCCGTGGTGGGCGCACGAGTTCTCGCCGTTCTCGCGGTCGTTCAGGCAGAAGAAGATGTGCCGCTGGTAGTAGGGAACCGGTGCCATGCAAGGGAGGAAAGAGTGCAACGCGAAGGCCGAAGCCTACACGGCCACCCTCTACCCTAGAACCTATCCGCCAATAAGGAGGCCCTGCGCCGGGGTCGTATGGGCCGCAGGCGTAGGAGCAAGTCGCGTCGTGGTGCTTGGCACCACAAGCGGCTCGCGACACCCGCCTGTGGCCCATACGACCCCGGCCCGAAAGGTTGTGACGACAAGGCGCGTCTGCCGCGTTGCAAGCCTTGCCCGGGGGTCCACCCCGGGCAAGGCTTGCGCCTCGCATCCATCGCTTTGTCGTCACGACGCAGGGTCGCCCTATTGGCGGATAGGTTCTCAGCGTCAGAGGGTCTCCGCAGGGTCGAAGTCGAGCTCGACCTTGGCGCCGCTCGGGTCGTGGCAGAAGAGCTGCCAGGTACCCGCGCCGGCCTGGCGGCGCAGGTCGTATTCGATGCCGGCGGCGTCGAAGCGCGCCTTCACCGCCTTCAGGTCGCTTGCCGTGAACGCCATGTGGTCGATCACGCCGGCGCGCCGGTCCGGCGGAGAGCGGCCGAAGATGAGATGCAAGAGTGCCGGCCCGCTGCCGGCGCAGAGCCACGCACCGGGAAAGCCGAGGTCGGGGCGGGGCCCCTCGGACAGGCCGAGCAGGCCGACATAGAAATCAAGCGTCTTCTGCCGGTCTTCGGCGACGACGGTGAAATGGTTCATGCCGACGATCATGGTCTCGTCTCCCTCATTCGGTCTTCAATCTCAGCGCCTCGGCTCGCGAGCTGCCAGCCTTGCCACCAGGTAGGTCAGGCCAGCATACGGCCAGACCCAGCCGACCCACTGCGCCGCCCCGTGGAAGCGGATGAAGCGTCCCTGCTCCCAGGCCTTCAGGCTTTGCGCGAAGTAGGGGTCGGCCGGGGCCTGGGCGACCAGCATCAGCAGTGCGGTCAGTGCGATGAGGCCGAAGCCGGCGGCGACCCGGCTCGGAACCAGGCTCAGCGTCGCCGACGCGGCGGTACCGACGAGAACGCCTTGCAACGCCTGCGAGGTCGTCCAGGCCAGCGCGTGCTGCGGGCCGAAGTTGAGCGCGGTCGACAAGGTCGTCGTCGCGCAACCTATGGCCGTCGCACCGAGCACGAGGGCGGCGCGGCGCCAGCCTGGCACCGAGATCGTGAACGCGATGAGGCACGGGGCGAGCAGGCCCAGAACGATGATCGACAGTTCGGTCGCCGGCGACAAGGCGACGGCCTGGGCCTGCTTGCTGGCGACGTCGGCCCAGCCCGTCGTCCAGACCTCGAGCGGCGTTCCCTCGAGCCAGCTGGCGAGCGCCGGCTGGACCCGGCCGAGCACGTGGCCGAGGCCGAACGGAACCGCCGTCGGAAAGAGCAGGCCGATCGGCCAGAGCACGAGCAGGGCCGCGCCACCGGCGCTGCGCGCGACGAACCAGCGCTCGCGAATCTTCTGCCAGCGCTCGATGCCGCCACCGGCGTTGAGAACGAGCCCGACGACCACGCCGAGCGCCGTGCCGAGCGCGTTGAGGCCGAGGTCGACGTTCGATGCGACACGCTGCGGCAGGTAGTTCTGCAGCGTCTCCATCGAAAACGAAAGGACGGTGCCGGCGACACAAGCGAGCGCCGCCGAGGCACCGGCCCGACGGCCGCTGCGCACCAGCGCCACGAACAGCAGAAAGCCGAGCGGCATGTAGCCGAGCAGGTTGGAGACGAGGTCGAACCACGTCCACCAGCGCGGCCAGCCGAGCAGCATGAAGTCGAGCGGGCCGTCCCCGGGCACGCGCCAGCCGGTGAAGGGATACAGGCTCGCATAGACGATCAGCGCGCTGTAGAGCCACGCCAGCGGGACGGCCGAGCTGCGGTGGCGATGCATCGTCCGCCCGGCCCACCCGTCTCGTCAGAACGGCTTGACGACGACGAGCACGACGATCGCCGCGAACAGCAGCACGGCGGACTCGTTGAAGACACGGAACCAGCGGTCGCTGCGCACGTTCTGGAACTCCTCGAACTTGCGCAGGAGCGAGCGGCAGGCGTGGTGGTAGCCGATGGCGGCGACGACGAGAACGATCTTCGCGTCCAGCCAGCCGTTGCCCGGCCCCTTGCCGACGCCGTAGCCGAGCCACAGGACCAGGCCCAGTCCGATCGCGACGACCATCAGCAGGCTCGAGAAGCGATAGAGCTTTCTCGCCATCACGAGCAGCCTTTCGCGCTCGGCATGACTGTCGGCGGGCACCTCACGCAGGTTGACGAAGATGCGCGGCAGATAGAAGAGGCCGGCAAACCAGCTGCTCACGAAGACGATGTGCAACGCCTTGACCCACAGGAGCGAAGAAGCCATCGATCGATTATCGATGCCGCGGTGCAGGCCCCGAGCCAGCCAGCGCGGGCCGGGTTCCACCATTCCCTAGAATCGGCCCGGTGCAAATCCCTCCGCCCTACCCATTGAGCCGGCCGCGGCGCCTGCGCCGCGACGCCTGGAGCCGCGAGCTCGTCCGGGAGTCGCGCCTGCATGCCAGCGACCTCATCTATCCGGTGTTCGTGCTCGACGGCCAGGGCAAGGCGCAGGACATCGCTTCGATGCCCGGCGTGCAGCGCCTGTCGCTCGACCGCCTCTTGCCCGTCGCCGAGGAATGCGTCTCGCTCGGCATCCCGGTACTGGCGCTCTTCCCGGTCCTCGAGCCGGCGCTGAAGAGCGAGGACGGGCGCGAGGCGCTGAACGCCAAGGGCCTGGTGCCGAGCGTCGTCCGCGAGCTGAAGAAGCGCTTCCCGGGGCTCGGCCTGATGACCGACGTCGCGCTCGACCCGTTCACGACGCACGGCCAGGACGGCCTTCTCGACGCGACCGGCTACATCGTCAACGACAAGACGGTCGACGTGCTGGCGAAGCAGGCGCTGGTTCAGGCAGAGGCCGGGGTCGACATCGTCGCTCCGAGCGACATGATGGACGGCCGGATCGGCGCGATCCGCGCCGCGCTCGAGGAGAGCGGCCACATCCACACCCGCATCATGGCCTACAGCGCCAAGTACGCGAGCGCCTTCTACGGGCCGTTTCGCGACGCGGTCGGCTCGGCCGCCAACCTGGGCAAGAGCAACAAGAAGGTCTACCAGATGGATCCGGGCAACAGCGACGAAGCGCTGCGCGAAGTTGCGCTCGACATCGCCGAAGGCGCGGACATGGTCATGGTCAAGCCCGGCATGCCGTACCTCGACATCGTTCGCCGCGTCAAGGACGAGTTTCGGCTCCCGACCTTCGTCTACCAGGTGAGCGGCGAGTACGCGATGCTGAAGGCCGCGGCGCTCAACGGCTGGCTCGACGGCGACGCCGTGATGATGGAATCGCTCGGCGCCTTCAAGCGCGCCGGCGCCGACGGCGTGCTGACGTACTTCGCGCTCGACGCGGCGCGCGCCCTGCGCGCCGGGTAGGGCCCGCTGACGCCAGGCGTACCGCCGAGTCGGCCCTGAACTCCGCGCGTTCCGATTTCGCCTTCGGGCGGCGCGAGATCGTGCTGCTCGCCGTCCTGACCCTCGTCTGGGGCTTCAACTGGCCGGTGATGAAGCTGGGCGTCACCGGCTTTCCGCCGCTCGCCTTTCGCGCCCTGTCGATGTGGTTCGGCCTGCCTGTGCTCTGGGCCGTGCTGCGCCTGCGCGGCGTCCCGTTCGCGATCCGCCCGAGCGACCGCGGCAAGCTCGCCCGGCTCTCCCTCACCAACATGATCGTCTGGCACGTGATCGCCATCCTCGCCGTGCAGGCGCTGTCGTCGGGGCGCGCCGCAATCCTCGGCTACACGATGCCGATCTTCTCCGCGCTGTGGGGCGTCGCCGTGTTCGGCGAGCGGCTGCGTGCGCGCCACGTCGCCGGCGTCGCTGCCGCGGCGGTCGGCGTCGCGCTGCTCCTGTGGCACGAGTTCGACACGTTCACCGGTCGGCCACTCGCCGCCGTCGGCATGCTCGTCGCTGCGGCGGTCTGGGCGCTCGGCACGCAGCAGATACGACGCACGACGATCGTAGCGCCGACCCTTGCCATCGTCTTCTGGATGACGCTGCTGACGACCCTCGTCATGAGTGTCGCGACGCTCGCCTTCGAGCGCGATCGCTGGACCATGCCGAACACGACGACGACGTTCGCCATCCTCTACAACGCCGTTCTCATCTTCGGCTTCGCGCAGCCGATCTGGCTGATCCTGGCGCGCAGCCTGCCGCCGGTCGCTTCGAGCATGTCGGTGATGCTGATCCCCGTGCTCGGCACGATCTCGGGGGCGTGGTGGCTGCACGAGGAGTTGCACTGGCAGGACGGCGCGGCGATCGTTCTCGTCCTGGTCGCGATCGCCTCGGTGATGCTGCCGAGCCGGGCCCGCCAGGTAGAACCCGTCGTCGGACCCTAACGCGCGTACGGATCGGCAAAGCCCAAGGCGACGACGATGGCGCTTTCGCGCGCTTCCATCGCCGCGGCGTCGGCGTCGACTTCGTGGTCGAAGCCCTGCGCGTGCAGCGCGCCGTGCACGACGAGGTGAGCGTAGTGCGACTCGAGCGTGATGCCCTGCTCGCGCGCCTCGCGCTCGACGACCGGCGCACAGAGGACGAGATCGGCGACGACGGTCGGATCGCGCTCGTAGGCGAAGGTGAGCACGTTGGTCGCTGCATCCTTGCCGCGGAAGTCGCGATTGAGCGCACGCCCTTCGGCGGCGCCGACGATCCGCACCGCGATCTGCGCGGACGCCGCCAGCGCCGCGCGCAGCCAGCGTGCGACCCGATGCCGCGGCAGCACGTCCCGATGCGTCGCATCGGCGAACTGCAACGACAGGCTGAGCTGCTCGCGCGCAAGCGCCGGGCGGGCCCGGACTCCGTTCAGCAAATTCCTATTCACTCCGTCCGGGCCCGCCCGGCGCTTGCGCGGCGCTCTGGAATTCATTCGAGCGGCACATCGCGTCAGCGCTTGTCCTTGTCGGCGCGCCCATACGCTTCGACGATCCTTGCGACCAGCGGATGCCGGACCACGTCGGCCGAGGTGAAGTGCGTCGTCGCGATGCCTTCGACCTTGCGCAGGATGCGCTCCGCCTCGACCAGGCCCGAGTCCGTTCCCTTGGGAAGGTCGATCTGGCTCACGTCGCCGGTGACGACGGCCTTCGAGCCGAAGCCGACGCGCGTCAGGAACATCTTCATCTGCTCGGGCGTCGTGTTCTGCGCTTCGTCGAGGATGACGAAGGCGTGGTTGAGCGTGCGCCCGCGCATGAAGGCGAGCGGCGCGACCTCGAGCGTCGCCTTCTCGAACGCCTTGCCGACGCGATCGAGCCCCATCAGCTCGTAGAGCGCGTCGTAGAGCGGGCGCAGATACGGATCGACCTTCTGCGCCAAATCGCCGGGCAGGAAGCCGAGCCGCTCGCCGGCCTCGACCGCCGGCCGCGTCAGGATGATGCGCTGCACGGCGTTGCGCTCGAGCGCGTCGACGGCGCAGGCGACGGCGAGGTAGGTCTTGCCGGTGCCGGCCGGGCCGATGCCGAAGGTGATGTCGTGGCCGAGGATTGCGCGCAGGTAGGCGACCTGGTTCGGCGTTCGCGCCGCCAGGTCGCTGCGCCGCGTGCGCAGGCGCAGATCGACTTCTGCGGCTGGAACGCTTCGCCGCGACGCGTTGCCGAGAGGCGCGGTGCTCTCACCGCGCGCGCCGTCGTCGGCCATCGCTTCGAGGATCGCGAGCTCGAGCTCCTCGGCGCCGATCGGCCGCGCGGCGCGGCCGTAGAGCTGCTGCAGCAAGGCCACGGCACGCTCGGCGTTGGCCTTCGCGCCTTCGACGCGGAACGACTCGTTGCGCCTGTGCATCTTCACGTCGAAGGCGGCCGCGATCGTGCGCAAGTGCTCGTCGAGGCTGCCCGCCAGGTTGGCGAGGCGCGCGTTGTCGGGCGGGATGAAGGCGTGGCGAAGGATCACGAAGCGGTCGCAAAGAGGTGCCGCTAGTGTATTGATGCGACCCGCGCAGCGACCGCAACGAACGCCGGGTCTGCTGCCGAGCGACGGCAGCGACATAGACGGCAGCGGTGTATGTATCGCCAAGCGACAGCCTGTGCCACCGAGCGAAGGCAGCGCCGGGCGTACCCCGGTCGCGGGCAGGACGCTCGCGGTCGGTCCTGCGGCCCGACTTCCCTGCGCTGCTCGGCGCTCCCGACAGCCCGCGACCGGGGCACGCCCGGCGCTGCCGCCAGTCGCTCTGGAAATTCTTCGCACGCGACTTCGGTTCGGGCTCAGGCGCAGGGCGGCCGGTCGGGTGCGCATCTGCGAGCGCCGAGCATCGCAGCGCAGCGGCGGGCAGTCCGCTGCCGCAGGCGGCGGACCGGCGAGAAGTCATGATGTTGCGGCGCCGGCTCGATGCTGCGCGTGAGGAAATGCCAGGCGCCGCAACGGTGGCATCGCAGCCGCCGCCGCGGAGCGAGAAGCGCAGGGGACCCGGAGCGCAGCGGAGGGCGCCGCAGCTAAGCGCCCGGCCGACCACCCTGTGCCTGAGCCTCGCACCGCAGGTCGCAGGTCACGCGCACGTCGCACGTCGCACGTCGTGTGTCGCACTCGAGATCGGCAAGCGAAAGCCGGGCCCTCGGATAATGCCCGCCATGATCGGACGTCTCATCGGCACCATCGCGGAGAAATCGCCGCCGCAGCTCCTTATCGACGTGCGCGGCGTCGGCTACGAGGTCGACGTGCCGATGTCGAGCTTCTACAACTTGCCCGCGCTCGGCGAGACGGTGACGCTGCTCACCCACTTCGTCGTCCGCGAGGACGCGCAGGTGCTGTTCGGCTTCCTCACGCACGAAGAGCGTGCGACCTTTCGCCTCCTCGTCAAGATCTCCGGTGTCGGCCCGCGTACGGCGCTGTCGATCCTCTCGGGCCTCTCGGTCGACGAGCTCGCGCGCGCCGTGAGCCTGCAGGAGAGCGGCCGCCTCATCAAGGTTCCGGGCATCGGCAAGAAGACGGCCGAGCGGCTCCTCCTCGAGCTGAAAGGCAAGCTCGCCGACGTAATCAGCGCGCCGGCGAGCGTCGCTTCGAGCGCGCATGCCGACATCCTGCAGGCGCTCGTCGCCCTCGGCTACAGCGACCGCGAAGCGGCGGCGGCACTGAAGACGCTGCCCGCCGACAGCGACGTCGCCGCCGGCATCAAGCTGGCCCTGCGCGCGCTCGCGAAATAGCGCGGATCGCGGCCTCAGTGCGAGTGCATGTCGGCCGGAGCGCCCGAGGCACGCGGCGTCTGCACGACGACCTCCACGTCGACCTTGCCGGCGCGCTCGAACTGCAGCGCCATCGGGAACGTGTCGCCTTCCTTCAAGGGCTGCTTCAGGCCGACGAGCATCAGATGAAAGCCGGCGCCCGGCCGCATTCTGATCGCCGTGTGGGGCGCGAGCGCGATGGCGTCGACCTCGCGCATGCGCATCACGCCCTGCGCGTCGATGCTCATCGTGTGCATCTCGACACTCGCCGCCACCGGCGTCGCCGCCCGAACGAGCTGGTCGGGACTCGCCCCCTTGTTCTCGAGCGTCGCGAAGTAGGCGGCCCCGGTGGTCGCGCCGGGCAGGCTCGGCGTCGCGAACGGATGCGTGATCTCCACCGCGCCGACCGATGCGCCGTGCGCAAAGGCGGCGCCGAGCGAAAACGCAGCGAGCGCGGCGCCCAGCGCGAGCCGACGACGCACGGGAAAGGCGGAGCGAGTCTTCATCCGATCGAGTCTACCTGCCGATAATCGCCCCATGAGCATCCAGACCGACGAGTTCGCGTCGCCGCCGCCGGGCGGCGGCGGCGCCCGCGTCGTCAGCGCGGTTCCCGGCTCGCCGAACGAGGAAGCGGTCGAGCGCGCCTTGCGCCCGAAGGGGCTGGCCGAATACGTCGGCCAGGCGAAGATACGCGAGCAGCTCGAGATCTTCATCGGTGCGGCCCGCATGCGCCGCGAGGCGATGGACCACGTGCTGCTGTTCGGCCCGCCCGGCCTCGGCAAGACGACGCTTTCGCACATCATCGCCACCGAGCTCGGCGTCAACCTGCGCTCGACCTCCGGCCCGGTGCTCGAAAAGCCGAAGGACCTGGCCGCGCTCCTCACCAACCTCGAGAAGAACGACGTCCTCTTCATCGACGAGATCCATCGCCTCTCGCCGATCGTCGAGGAGATCCTCTACCCGGCGCTCGAGGACTACCAGATCGACATCATGATCGGCGAGGGCCCGGCGGCGCGCTCGATCAAGCTCGAGCTGCAGCCGTTCACGCTGGTCGGCGCGACGACGCGCGCCGGCATGCTCACCAACCCGTTGCGCGACCGCTTCGGGATCGTCGCCCGGCTCGAGTTCTACTCGGCCGAAGAACTCGCGACGATCGTTCGCCGCTCGGCGGGGCTGCTCAAGGTGCCGCTCGACGACGCCGGCGGCTTCGAGATCGCGCGCCGCTCGCGCGGCACGCCGCGCATCGCCAACCGGCTGCTGCGCCGCGTCCGCGACTTCGCCGACATGAAGGGAAGCGGCCAGATCAACAAGGCGCTGGCCGACCGCGCCCTGGTCATGCTCGACGTCGACCTGCACGGCCTGGACATCATGGACAGAAAGCTCCTCGAAGCCGTGATCCACCGCTTCGACGGCGGGCCGGTCGGCCTCGACAACGTGGCCGCCGCAATCGGCGAGGAGCGCGACACGATCGAGGACGTGATCGAGCCCTTCCTCATCCAGCAGGGTTTCCTGCAGCGCACGCCGCGCGGTCGCGTCGCGACTCTCGCCGCCTACCGCCATCTCGGCGTCGCGCCGCCGAAGAGCGCGGGCGGACTGTTCGCCGAGGGCGGCTAGCTAGATCCGGACGGCGGCGGTCGCCGCCTTCGTCAGATCAGGTCCTCGTTGGCCAAGCGGTGGTAGCGCACCGCGCACAGGGCATGAAAACGCCTGGCGACCTCGACGATCTTCTGCACCGCGGCGTCTTCGGGCGCGTAGACGATCAACCAGCCCGCACCCTGCTCGGCGAATGTGAGATATCGACGCATCAAGGTGATCTCGTAGCCGAAGCCGGCAGCCTCGCTGACCGTTCGCACCCGCTCGCGCAACCGCGGCGTCGCTTCTTCGGCCTGGTAGACGAGGACGTCTTCCTCGGTGCTGCCGGCGGCGCGCAGCGCCGCGACCGCTTCGGCGGTCACGGCATCGTCCTTGAAGGCGAGCACGACGTGGCCGACCGGATTCAGAACGCCGGTCTGATTGCGGATGTCTTCCTTGGTCAGGCGCTTCGCAGTCATGTCGACGACTCCCGGAGTGGCCGCCGCAGTCTAGGCTGCACCGCGGCATTGACAAGCCACGTGGATCAATTCCCCTTGCGGCGCTTTTGCCATGCCAGCAGCTCGCCGACGAATCCGCGCCGGAAGCCGACGACGCAGACGACGAAGATAACGCCGATGATGACCGTCACCCACGAGCCGACGCGGTCGGCCAGGAAGTTCTGCAGCCCGACGATCGTGAAGGCGCCGAGCACGGGCCCTGCGAAAGTGCCCATGCCGCCGAGCAGCGTCATCAGCACCACCTCGCCCGACAGCGACCAGTGCGCATCGCTCAGCGTCGCGAACCCGAGCACCACCGTCTTCAGCGATCCGGCCAGCCCGGCCAGGCTGGTGCTGAGCACGAAGGCCAGCAGCTTGTAACGATCGACGTCGTAGCCGAGCGAAACGGCCCGAGGTTCGTTCTCGCGGATCGCCTTGAGCACCTGGCCATAGGGCGAACGGACGATCCGGATGATGGCCAGGAACACGGCCACGAAGACCGCCAGCACGACGAAATACATGGCGATGTCGCTTGCCAGCGGGAGCAGGCCGAACAGCTTGCCGCGCGGCACGCCCTGCAGGCCGTCCTCGCCGCCGGTGAAGGGCGCCTGCAGCCAGACGAAGTAGACCATCTGCGCCATCGCCAGCGTGATCATCGCGAAGTAGATCCCCTGGCGCCGGATGGCGATCAGGCCGACCACCAGCCCGATCAGCCCGGCGCCCAGCATGCCGGCGAGGATGCCGAGCTCGGGGGTGAAACCGGCCGACTTGATCAGCCAGCCCGTGAAATAGGCCGCCGCGCCCAGGTAGGCCGCGTGGCCGAACGAGAGCAGGCCGGTGAAACCGAGCAGCAGGTTGAAGGCGCAGGCGAAGATCGCGAAGCACAGCGCGTTCATCATGAAGATCGGGTACAGGCCGATGAAGGGTGCGGCGATCAGGAAGACCAGCGCGGCCAACCAGGCCAGGCGGGCGCGGCGGGCGACGGTGGACTCGGGCAAGGCACTCATCAAGCTTCCTTGCCGAACAGGCCCGCGGGCCGGATCATCAGCACGATGGCCATGATGACGAAGACGACGATGCTCGACGCCTCGGGGTAGAAGACCTTGGTCAGGCCCTCGATGAGGCCGAGCAACAGCCCGGTGAGGATGCTGCCCAGGATCGACCCCATGCCACCGATCACCACCACCGCGAAGACCACGATGATGAGGTTGCTGCCCATCAGCGGCGTGATCTGGATCACCGGTGCGGCCAGCACTCCGGCGATCGCCGCCAGCCCGGCGCCGGCGGCGTAGGTCAGCATCACCATCATCGGAACGTTGACGCCGAACGCCTGCACCAGCGCCGGGTTCTCCGTCGCGGCCCTCAGGTACGCGCCCAGCTTGGTGCGCTCGATGACGAACCACGTCGACAGGCACACCAGCAGCGAGGCGACGATCACCCACGCGCGATACTTGGGCAGGTACATGAAGCCCAGATTGAATGCGCCGGCAAATTCCTCGGGCAGCCGGTAGGGCTGCCCGGAACTGCCGTAATAGTTGGTGAACACGCCCTGGAAGATCAGCGCCAGGCCGAACGTCAGCAGGAGGCCATACAGGTGATCGAGCTTGTACAGGCGCGAGAGCATCGTGCGCTCGATCACGACGCCGGTGAGGCCAAGCACAAGCGGCGAGAGCAGCAGCGCCCACCAGTAGCCCACGCCCCATTTCT
>Ga0208478_1000573_pt1 | contig 12551 bp, 11 predicted proteins | sample NGESurdeep072012_5_FD_184462 | JGI IMG/M metagenome (GOLD analysis project Ga0208478, IMG submission 184462) | Arctic peat soil microbial communities from Barrow, Alaska - NGEE Surface sample 415-2 deep-072012 (SPAdes) | ecosystem: Environmental > Terrestrial > Soil > Wetlands > Peat ... | reverse complement strand
GGCGGCGCCGATCCGACGGCCGATTGCTGCAGGAGCCTTTCGAGCGGAAGCGACAAGAGGTTCGCGCTGCCGCGCGCGTCGATCATGATCTTGGTGACGTTCGCATAGACCTGCTGCATGGTGTCGATGTAGAGGCGGTCGCGCGTCACCTGCGGCGCCTTCTGGTACTCGGCGAGCTGCCTGGCGAAGCGCCCGGCGTCGCCTTCGGCCTGGTCGACGACGCGCGCCTTGTAGCCCTCGGCTTCCTGACGCAACCGGGCCGCCGTGCCCTGCGCCTTCGGGATCTCGGCGCTCGCATAGGCGAGGCCCTCCTTCTTCAGGCGGTCGCCGTCCTGCCCGGCCTTCAGGGTATCCTCGAACGCCGCCTGCACCTGCTCGGGCGGCTGCACGCTCTGCACATTGACGTTGACGATGACGATGCCGGCCTTCAACCGGTCGAGCTGCGCCTGGATCGAGCGCACCAGGTCCGACGAGATCGCGTCGCGCTGCTCGTAGAGCACCGAGTCGATCTTGCTGCGGCCGACGATCTCGCGCACCGCCGACTCGGCGGCCAGCGTCACCGCGTCTTCGGGATCGCGGTTCTCGAACAGGAACTCGCGCGCGTTCTTGATCTTGTACTGGACGATGAAGCGAATGTCGACAATGTTCTCGTCCTGCGTCAGCATCGACGAATCGCGCAGGCCGGTCGCCTGGCTGACCGAGTTGCGACCGATGTCCTTCGAGCGCAGCTGCGTCACGCTGATCGTCTCGTTCGCCTGGAACGGATAGGGGAAGCGGTACTGGATGCCGGCGTCGACCGTGTGGCTGTAGCGGCCGAACGAGGTGACGACGCTCTGCTGCCCTTCCTGGACGATGAAAAAGCCGCTGAGGAGCCAGATCAGGACGACGACGCCGGCGATCAACGCTGCGCCGACGCCGGCGCTGCGCAGGTTCGGCTGGAAGTTCGGGCCGCCACCCGGATCGCCGCTGCCGTTGCTGCGTCGCGGCCCGCCGCCGCGGCCGAACAGCCCACCGAGCTTGCGGTTGAAGTCGCGCCACAGCTCGTCGAGATCGGGCGGCCCGTCGCCGCGACCGCCGCCGTTCTGCGCCAGCAGCGGCGCATCGGGATCGTGCCGACGCGAGCGACCGAAGGCGCGCGCCGTGAGCGCCTGCGCCAGCAGCGACGTCGAGCGGCGAAACTCGATCCAGGGGTGCAGGGAGCCGGATTCGGCGGAAGGCGAGGATGAACTCATGGAGACTCGAAGGGTCCGTCGCCGTGCCGCGGCGATTCAGACGAGCGAATGATAGGTGCCGTCGCGAAGGTCTTGGCTCTCGCCTTCGCCGCGGCCGCCGGAGCGGTTCGCAACATCGCCAGGTGAGGCCGCCGCCCCGGCGTTCAAGTCGGGCGGCGGCGAGGCGCTGCGCAGCACGGCTGCGGCGATCGCTTCGTGCAGCGCAGCCAGCCCTTCGCCGGTGCGCGCGCTGACGAAGACGCGCGGCACGCGGCGGCTTGCGCCGAGCTCGATGCTGTCGACGCCGTTGCGCGGCCGCTCCGTCTCGGCCAGGCGATCGAGCTTGTTGAAGACGACGATCTGCGCCACGTCGGCGGCGCCGATCTCGGCCAGCACGCGCTCGACCTCGGCGATCTGCCCGGCGAGCTCAGGACTCGCGCCGTCGACGACGTGGAGCAGCAGGTCGGCGTCGGCGGCCTCCTGCAGCGTCGCCTGGAACGCATCGATCAGCGTGTGCGGCAGCTCGCGGATGAAGCCGACCGTATCGGACAGCGCTACGCCCCGGGCGACGCCTTCCAGATGGAGCTGGCGCGTCGTCGTGTCGAGCGTCGCGAACAGCTGGTCGGCGGCATACGCGTCGGCGTTGACGAGCGCATTGAAGAGCGTCGACTTGCCGGCATTCGTGTAGCCGACGAGGGAGACGCGGAAGGTCTCGTTGCGCTCGCGCGCGCGACGCTGCGTCTGGCGCTGCCGCTTGACCTTCTCGAGCTGCTTCTTGATCGTCTTGATGCGCTCGCCGATCATGCGCCGGTCGAGCTCGATCTGCGCTTCGCCGGGCCCGCCGCGGGTACCGATGCCGCCGCGCTGGCGCTCGAGGTGACTCCAGCGCCTGACGAGTCGCGTCGACAGGTATTGCAGGCGCGCCAATTCGACCTGGAGCTTGCCTTCGTGGCTACGCGCGCGCTCGCCGAAGATCTCGAGGATGAGCATGGTCCGGTCGGCGACCGCGACGCCGAAGTGGCGCTCGAGGTTGCGCTGCTGCGCCGGCGAGAGGGCCTGGTCGAAGACGACGGCCTCGGCCTGGTACAGCTGGACCATCTCCTTGATCTCGTCGGCCTTGCCCGAGCCGACGAAGAAGGCCGGGTCGGGCGCCTTGCGCCGGGCGACGATACGAGCCACCGCGACATCGCCCGCCGATTCGGCGAGCAGCGCCAGCTCGTCGAGCGATGCGTCGAAGAAGGCCTTGCCGCCGAAATCGACACCGACGAGGATCGCCCGCGCGGGCGCACCGCGCGGGCCGGCGTCGGCCGTGAGGGCGACGCTCAAGAGGCGATCCGCCGGTGTGGGCGCGTCAAGACTGCTCGGCGGCTTCCGGCGCGGTCTGGAAGTTCACCGCCCGGCCCGGAACGACGGTCGAGATGGCGTGCTTGTAGACCATCTGCGTGACCGTATTGCGCAGCAGGACGACGTACTGGTCGAACGACTCGATGTGCCCCTGCAGCTTGATGCCGTTGACCAGGTAGATGGAAACCGGAACGTGCTCCTTGCGGAGCAGGTTCAGGAAGGGGTCTTGTAAGAGCTGCCCTTTGTTGCTCACGTTGAAACTCCGTGATGTGTTCTGGAGCGAACCACCATAACACAGCGATTCGCTCTCGGCACGGCGTAAGGACATGCGTCATGAGCGCTTCTCCACGAATGGATTCTTCGACGAGCGCATCTCGATCCTGAGCGGCGTCCCGCTGAGCTTGAAATGGGCGCGGATCCGCCCTTCCAGGTAGCGCTTGTAGGTGTCGGTGACGTGTTCCAGCGAGTTGCCGTGGATGACGACGACGGGCGGATTCATTCCGCCCTGGTGCGCGTAGCGCAGCTTCGGCCGGAAGGCACCGGCGCGCTTCGGGCTCTGGTGCTGCACCGCCTCCTGCAGCAGGCGGGTCAGGACCGGCGTCGGCATCTTGCGCGTCGCCGAGGCGCGCGCGTCAGCGATCGCCTTCCACACCGGCGCGAAGCCCTGCCGGCGCACCGCCGAGATCGTCAGCACCGGCGCGAACTTCAGGAACGGCAACCGCTGCACGATCGAGCGCTCGAGCTGCTCCTTCTGGTACGCGTCGACGGCGTCCCACTTGTTGACCGCGACGACGACGGCGCGGCCGCTTTCCAGGATGTAGCCGGCGATGTGCGCGTCCTGGTCGGTCACGCCCTGAGTCGCGTCGAGGAGGAGGAGGACGACGTCCGCCTCGGCGATCGCCTGCAGCGTCTTGACGACGGAGAACTTCTCGACCGCCTCGAACACCTTGCCGCGTCGGCGTAGCCCTGCCGTGTCGATCAGCTCGAAGTGCGTGCCGGCGCGCTCGAAGGGGACGACGATCGCATCGCGCGTCGTCCCCGGCTGGTCGAAGGCGACGAGGCGCTCCTCGCCGAGCCAGGCGTTGATGAGCGTCGACTTGCCGACGTTCGGGCGCCCGGCGACGGCCAGGCGGATCGGCACGTCGCTCTCTTGCGGCGATCGCTCGTCGACCGGCGCCCCGCCGAGCGCGGCATCGCCCAGCGCCAGGGCGACCGCAGACTCGGCCAGGCTGCCGATGCCCTGCCCGTGCGCCGCCGAGACGGGCAGCGGGTCGCCCAGGCCGAGTTCGTGGAACTCGCCCAGGAGCGGCGAATCAGCCATCCCTTCGGCCTTGTTCACGGCGAGCAGCACCTTCTTGCCGGCACTGCGCAGGTAGCGCGCGATGTCGTGGTCGTGCGCCGAGACGCCGGCGCGGATGTCGACGACGAAGATCACGGCGTCGGCCTCGGCTACGGCCTGGCGCGCCTGCTTGGCCATCTCGCGAACGATGCCGGTCGGGTTCTCCGGCTCGAAGCCGCCGGTGTCGATGACGATGAACTCATGCTCGCCGATTCGCGCATTGCCGTAGTGGCGGTCGCGCGTCAGGCCGGCGAAATCGGCGACGATGGCGTCGCGCGTCCGCGTCAGGCGATTGAAGAGCGTCGACTTGCCGACGTTCGGCCGGCCGACGACGGCGATGACGGGCTTCATACCGCTATGCCCGCAGGAGTCGGGCTCAGGACGGCCGGAACGCGAAGACGCCGCCCGATCGCGTCACCACGACGAGCGCGCTGCCGACCGCGACCGGCTGCGCGGCGATCGCGCTGCCGTCGGTCGGCGAGCGCAATTGCGCTTCGCCCTTGGCTCGCGACAGCCAGTGCAGCGTGCCGTCGATATCGCCGAAGACGACCGACGCGCCGATCACCGCCGGCGCACCGAGGCGACGAAACATCAGCGCTTCCGAGGTCCACGCCACGTCGCCGCTCGGCGTCTTCCAGGCGGTGATCCGATCCGATGCGTCGGCGCCGAAGAGGAGCTCGGAATCGCCGCCGACGGCGTCGCCGCCACCGATCGTCTTGGTCCAGAGGATGCGTCCGCGATCGGCGTCGACGCAGCCGACCGCCGCCTGGAACGAGCGGGCGCAGAGCAGGTCGCCGGTTCGCAAGGCCGGTCCGACGAGATCGGCCAGACGCTCGACCTCGTTGGCGCCGCGCGGCGAGCCGATCGGTACCTCCCAGCGCACGCTCGCCGCGACCGGGTCGATGCCGGCCATGCGCGGCCCCTGGCCGACGACCAGCGTGTTCTTGAACGCGGCGATGACTCCCGCCTGCGCCAGCGTCAGCGGATCGCCCGGCCGCTGCAATTGCCAGAGCTTGCTGCCGTCCTGCGCGTCGAAGGCGCGCACCGCGCGGTCGACTCCGAGCACGAAGACGCGCTCGCCGGCGACCAGCGGCGCCGTCGCGACGCGAACGCCGAGCGGCTTCTTCCACTTGATCTGCCCGCCTTCGAGCACGACCAGGTCGCCTTCGAGGGTGACGACCGCGGCGACCTTCCCGTCGCTGCCGACCCCGGCCGACAGCTTAGCTCCGACGTTCGTCCGCCAGAGCGTCCGCCCGCTCTCGGCCTCCAGAGCCGACACGGTGCCGTCGCTCGACGCGACGGTGATCGCGCCGCCGTTGACCGCAACGATGAGCGGAAACCGGACGGCGCCGATGTTCTGGTTCCAGACCTGCCTGGCGGCGATCGGCGCTGCGATCGGCTCGAGCGGCTTCGGCTTCGGCCGATCCGGACCGAACAGCGAGGAGCACGCACCCAGCATCGCGACGACGAGCAAGGCACCCAGTCGTCTCACTTCGCGGCCTCCGCGCCGGCCGGATTCGCGCCGAGCACATTCAGCTTGGCCTCGACGATGCGGCGGTACTCGACCTTGGCGTCCATCGTCGCCCAGGCCTTCTGGTAGGCGGCCTTGGCCTCCTCGGTCTTGCCCTGCGCGAACAGGATGTCGCCGCGGCGATCCGCAGCCAACGCCGCGAATTCGCCGCTGTCGACGCCTTCGAGCTGCTTCGATGCCTCGTCGTACTTCTTCTCGTCGAGGAGCAGCCCGGCGAGGCGCAGCTTCGCGACGGCGCGGTACTCGTCCTGCGAGGCGCTCTCGGCGACCCAGGCGAGCTCGCCGCGCGCCGCGTCGAGCTGTCCCTTGTCGGCTGCCGCCTTCGCGGCGAGCAAACCGGCTTGGCCGGTGAAGGTCGTGCGCGGATAGCGCTCCTTCATGTCGGAGAAGATCTGCCCGGCACGGGCGGCGTCGCCGGCCTGCACCGCGCGGTCGAGCTCGTCGTACATCGATCCGGCCTTGGCGCCCTGGTCACGCTGCCAGGCGTTCCAGCCGATCCAGGACAGATAGGCGCCGACGACGATGACGAGAACCGCGGTGATGAGATTGCCGTAGTCGTTCCAGAACGCCTTGAGCTGGTCGAGCTGTTCCTGTTCTTCGAGGTCGAGTTGCGTGGCCATGTCGGAAATCTGCGGGCAAACCGGAGATTATGCGGTGAGGCTTCTCGCCCACGAGGCCACTTCGGCGAGCGGCGCGACCCGTTGCGCCGCGCCGGCTTCGCGCAACGGCTTGATCGCGACCTCGCCGCGCGCCAGTTCGGCGTCGCCGAAGACGAGCGCATAGCGCGCTCCGCTCGCGTCGGCCTTTCGGAACTGCGCCTTCATACCGGCCCAGCCTTCGGCACCGGCGGCGTGCATCTGCACCGAGACGCCGGCTGCGCGCAGCGCCTCGCAGGCGAGCATCGCCGCGGCCAGCGCGCCGGTGCCCGGAACGACGGCGTACGCGTCGACGGCGACGCCGGGCGGCGCCGCTCCCACGGCTTCGAGCAACAGCAGCATGCGCTCGATTCCCATGCCCCAGCCGACCGCCGGCGTCGGCTTGCCGCCGAGCTGCTCGAACAGGCCGTCGTAGCGGCCGCCTCCGCACACCGTTCCTTGCGCGCCGAGCCGGTCGGTCATCCATTCGAAGACGGTCAGGTTGTAGTAGTCGATGCCACGCACCAGGCGCGGATTGATGCGGTACGCGAGACCCGCGGCGTCGAGCACGGCGCGCACGCCGCCCAGGTGCGCGAGCGACGCTTCGCCGAGAAAATCCATGAGCCGCGGCGCCGCCTCGACGAGGCCCTGCATCGCCGGGTTCTTGCTGTCGAGGATGCGCAGCGGGTTCGTGTGCAGGCGGCGGCGCGCGTCGTCGTCGAGCGCTTCGGCGTGCCGCTCGAAGTGGGCGATGAGCGCGGCGCGGTGCGCCTCGCGTTCGCCCGGCTGGCCCAGGCTGTTCAGCTCGAGCCGCACGTCGCGGCCCTCGACCAGGCCGAGCTCGCGCCAGAGCGCCCGGCACATCAGGATCTGTTCGGCGTCGACGTCTGGGCCCGCATGGCCGAGCGCCTCGACGTCGATCTGGTGGAACTGCCGGGAGCGGCCCTTCTGCGGCCGCTCGTGGCGGAACAGCGCGACGTTCGTCCACAGGCGCAGCGGCCCGTTGTAGAGAGCGTTGTGCTCGATCATCGCGCGGACGATGCCGGCCGTCGCCTCGGGGCGCAGCGTCAGTCGATCGCCGTTCATCGTGTCCTCGAAGGAATACATCTCCTTCTCGACGATGTCGGTCACTTCGCCGAGACCGCGAACGAAGAGCGCCGTCGGCTCGACGATCGGAGTGCGCACGTTGGCGTAGCCGTAGCGCTGCATCAGGGCGCGAACTCGGGACTCGAACCACTCCCAGCGCGCCGATTCCGGCGGCAGGACGTCGTTCATGCCTTTGACGGCGCGCAGCGCTTCGCTCATCGCTTCGTCAGCCCGCGCCGCGTGCGCCGCGCCTCATGCGGCGACTTTCGCGCCGAAGCGCTTTTCGATGTAGTTCTCGACCAGCGTCTGGAACTCCTTGGCGATGCCCTCGCCGCGCAAGGTCAGCGCCTTCTCGCCGTCGATGAAGACCGGCGCCGCCGGCGCCTCGCCGGTGCCGGGCAGGCTGATGCCGATGTCGGCGTGCTTGCTTTCTCCCGGGCCGTTGACGATGCAGCCCATGACCGCGACCCTCATCGTCTCGACGCCCGGATAACGCGCCTTCCAGACCGGCATCTGGGCGCGCAGGAAGTCGTCGATCTGCTTGGCCAGATCCTGGAAGGTCGTGCTCGTCGTTCGCCCGCAGCCGGGGCACGCGGTGACGCTCGGGTTAAACGCGCGCAGCCCGAGCGACTGCAATATCTCTAGGGCGACGACAACCTCCTGCGTCCGCGCCTCGCCGGGCTGCGGCGTGAGTGAGACGCGGATCGTGTCGCCGATGCCTTCCTGCAGCAGCACGGCGAGCGCCGCCGTCGAGGCGACGGTTCCCTTGGTTCCCATGCCGGCCTCGGTGAGACCGAGGTGCAGCGGGTAGTCGCACTGCCGCGCCAGCGCCCGGTAGACGCTGATCAGGTCCTGCACGCCCGACATCTTGCACGACAGGATGATCTGCTCCGGCGCCAGGCCGATCTCCTCGGCGCGCCGTGCCGAAGACAGCGCCGACAGGACGATTGCCCGGTACATGATCTGGCGCGGCTCGTGCGGATCGGCGAGCTTCGCGTTCTCGTCCATCAGCTCGGTCAGCAGCTCCTGGTCGAGGCTGCCCCAGTTGACACCGATGCGCACCGGCTTGGCGTGGCGCGCCGCGATCTCGACCATTTGCGCGAACTGGCGGTCGTGCTTGTCGCCCTTGCCGACGTTGCCCGGATTGATGCGGTACTTGGAAAGCGCCTCGGCGCAGGCCGGGAAGTCGCTCAGCAGGCGGTGCCCGTTGTAGTGGAAATCGCCGATCAGCGGCACGTCGATTCCCATCCGGTCGAGCTGCTCGCGGATGTGCGGCACTGCGGCGGCCGCTTCGGGCGTGTTGACGGTGATGCGGACCATCTCCGATCCGGCGACGGCAAGCTCCTTCACCTGGATCGCCGTGCCGATCGCGTCGACCGTGTCCGTGTTCGTCATCGCCTGGACGCGCACCGGCGCGTCGCCGCCGACCGTGACGACGCGCTCGCCCCAGCGCACGCTCGCCTGACGCGAGCGGCGCAGCGCCGGCCGCGCCGACTCGATGAAGGTATCGAGTGAAGAAGGGTCGTCTCGCATGATGTCGCTCGCTACTTCAGCTCGAGGCGCGCCACGTTGTCTCGCGTGAAGGCCTGCAGGTCGGTGGGCTGACCGCGGAAGACGACTTGCGTTCCCGCCGCGTTCCCGATTCTCACCTTCAGCGGAGGCACCCCGTCGACGCCGACGGCCTCGCCAGGCCGCAGCAGGCGCGACAGCAGCGGCCGGCCCCGCGCGTCGCTGACTTCGACCCACGACTCCGCCGTCGCGCTTAGCTGAAGCATTCCCGACGGTGCCGCCGCGGCTGCGGTCGGATCCGGCATCGCCCCGCCGAGGGCGGCGCCGGCAGGAGTCTCATGCGCAGCGGAAGCCGGAGCCGTCGCCGCCGGCGCCGAGGCCGCGGCGTCGGCCGCGATGGCCGGTGCGGCCGATGCCGTCGCCGCCGCCGGACTCGGCACGAGCGGCGTCGACGCCGCCTCTTCGATCGCCTCGGGCGGCGGCATGCCTGGCTCGACGGCAGATGTCACTGCCGACGCCGCTGCCGGACGCGAACGTCCCGTCGCCAGATCGGTCAGGCTGGCGGGAAGGAAATAGACCCCGATGGTCGCGACCAGGATCAGCGCGACGATCCAGAACACCGGGCTCGCCGCGGTCTGCAACCAGTCGTGCTGCACCAGCGCTCCGGGCCGCTCGCGAAACGGCGTATTGAGGCCCTCTCCGACCTGCTCGAGACGGTGTCCGCTCGGCGGCGGCAAGAGCCGCATGACCTCGCCGGGATCGGTCTTCAGCGCCCTGCAGACGGTCTGCGCGAGGGCGCGCGTGAAGGTCGCATCGGGTAGTTCGTCGAAGCGGTCGGCCTCGAGGCTCTCGAGCTTCTTCGGCGAGACCTTGATCGCCGCGGCCAGCGCCGCGATGTGCAGGCCCTGCTTCTCGCGCGCCTCCCGCAACAGGCGCCCTGCCGACGGCTGCGCGGCCGGGGCCGCGCGGCCTGACGCCTCATTCATCGAACGCGCCGCTGGCGAAAGCGGACGCCTCGCGCGAATCAGGAAAGCGATTGCGCAGCTGCCTGCCGAACTCGGCCGTGCCCCGCTCGTCGCCCATCTTGTGCTCGATCCGCGCTGCCAGCCACAGCGTCTGCGCGTTCGAAACGTCGGCGAGCACGTTGACGCGACGGATGTAGAAGCGCGCCCGTTCGTATTCGCCGCGCCGGTACAGCACTTCGGCCAGGTTGGTCGCCGTCACCGGACTGCTTGGATCGAGCTCGTAGGCCCGCGACAGCGAAGCTTCGGATTCGGCAAGCTGGCCGGCAAAAGCCTGGCATACGCCCAGCGCGAGCAGGGTTCGCGCCTGGCCCCGGTATTGCGGCACCGCGATGGCCTGGTTGAAGAGCACGGTCGATTCGGGGTAGCGCCGGTGCTCGCACAGGTAGTAGCCGAAGTTGTGCATGGCGTCGGCGTCGGCTGGATTGAGCTGCAGCGCGCGCCTGAAGCTCTCCTCGGCCAACGCGTTGTCGCCGAGGTTCGCATAGATGAGGCCGCGCAGATTGAAGGCCGGGCCGTAGTTCGGATCGGCGGCGATGGCGAGCTTGACCTGATCGAGAGCGGTCGTCATCTGGCCGCGACTGAAGTATGCCGATGCGAGCTCCATCCGCGCTCGCGCCCGCTTTTGCACGTCGGGCTCGTCGGAGGCCGTGACGATGTCCTTCAGGTCGCCAGGCCGTTGCGCCGGCGGCGGGGGCGGCGCGGGACGCGACGTCGAGACGCATCCGGCCAGCGCCCCGCCGAGAAGGGCTGCCGCCAGCACCGGCCTGACCAGGCGCCAGCGGGTCATGACGCCGAGCGCTCCGTCATGCGCCGGGCGCCGCCTATGCGCCGCGACGCCGGGCCCGCCATCGGCTGCCCGCGACCTGGCGCGGCCAGCGCGCGCTGGCGACGCCCTTCGACATGCGTTCGATCCTGCACTTCGCCGGCGAGCTGGCCGCAGGCGGCAGCGATGTCGTCGCCGCGGGTTCGCCGCACCGTCGTGACGATTCCGCCATGCCGCAGCACCTGCGCGAAGGCGGCGATGCGCTCCGGCGGCGAGCGCTGCAGGCCCGACTCGGAGAAGGGATTGAAGGGGATCAGGTTCACCTTGCTGGCGAGCCCCGGCTGCGCCACCGTGCCGTCACCGCGCAGCAGGGCGAGCAGCGAATGCGCCTGCTCGGGCGAATCGTTGACTCCGTCGAGCATGCAGTATTCGACGGTGATGAAGTCGCGCGGGGCGCGCTCGAGGTAGCCCCGGCACGCCGCGAGCAGCTCGGCGATCGGATACTTGCGGTTGAGCGGAACGAGCTCGTCGCGCAAGGCATCGTCAGGAGCGTGGAGCGAAACGGCAAGTGCCACCGGGCAGTCTTCGCGCAGTCGATCGATCATCGGAACGACACCCGAGGTCGAGACCGTGACGCGCCGGCGCGACAGCCCATAGCCGTGATCGTCGAGCATGGTGCGCAGCGCCGGAACGAGCGCCGCGTAGTTCTGCAGCGGCTCGCCCATCCCCATCATGACGACGTTCGTGACGGCGCGCTCGCCCGGCCCGAGCTTCAGGCGGCGGCGCAGCTCGAACTCGGCGTGCCAGAGCTGGGCGACGATCTCCGCGGTCGTCAGGTTGCGGCTGAAGCCCTGGTGCCCGGTCGCGCAGAAGCTGCAGTTCACCGCGCACCCGGCTTGGGACGAAATGCAGAGCGTGCCGCGCTCCGCCTCGGGAATGAACACAGTCTCGATCGCGTCGCCGCCGCCGACATCGAAGAGCCACTTGATCGTCCCGTCGGTGGCGACCTGCTCGCTCGCCACCGGCAAGGCTTCGACGGCTCCTTCGCTCGCCAGCTTGTCACGCAGCGATTTCGCCAGATCGGTCATCGCCGCGGGGTCGCGCTCGCCGCGCTGGTGGATCCAGCGAAAGAGCTGGGTCGCGCGAAAGCGCTTCTCGCCTAGCTGCTCGCACAAGCCTTCGAGTCCGGCGCGGTCGAACTGGAGCAGGTTCACCATGCCCGATGTCGTCTGGGGCTCAGCGTCCGTGGACGTTCATGCCTGCGAAGAAGAACGCGATCTCGACCGCTGCCGTCTCGGCGGCATCCGAGCCGTGCACGGCGTTCGCATCGATGCTGGTCGCGAAATCGGCGCGGATCGTTCCCTTGTCGGCTTGCTTCGGATCGGTCGCGCCCATGAGCTGCCGGTTCTTCGCGACCGCATCCTCGCCTTCGAGGACCTGGATCATCACCGGTCCCGAGGTCATGAACGCCACCAGGTCGTTGAAGAAGCCGCGCCCCTTGTGCACGCCATAGAAGGCCTCGGCCTCGGCGCGCGACAGGTGCGCCATCTTCGCGGCAATGACCTTGAGCCCCGCGCCCTCGAAGCGCGTATAGATCTGACCGATGACGTTCTTCGCGACGGCATCTGGCTTGATGATCGACAGGGTGCGCTGCAGGGCCATGGAATCGTGCTCCGACGTCTTGGGCAAAACTTTTGATTGTAGGGCCGTGACCCTCACCCCCGAGGTCGGCCGCCTCAGCGGCCGCGCCTCCCGCCCCCGCCGAGACCGCCTCCGCCACCCCCTCCGCCGCTGCCCCCGCTCCCGGCGCCGCCGCCACCGAATCCGCCACCGCGATTGCCGCGACCGCGGTTCTTGCGATGGAAAGCGTCGGCGCCGATGTAGCCGACCGAAGTCTGCAGGGGATCGGGCTGCTTCGGATCGCCTTTGGGTCCGCCGCTCGGGCGCGGTGCGCTGCCGCCGGCGCCGAAGCCGCTGTTCGGGCCGATGCGCCGGCCCTGGACGAAACGATGGTCGAAGGTCTGCTGCAAGGGATTCGGGATACGGCTCGGATCGAAGTCGTCCTCGTCGTCGTCGCGCGGCTCCCGCTCCACGTGCTCAGGTGTTTC
>Ga0208478_1000571_pt1 | contig 12580 bp, 11 predicted proteins | sample NGESurdeep072012_5_FD_184462 | JGI IMG/M metagenome (GOLD analysis project Ga0208478, IMG submission 184462) | Arctic peat soil microbial communities from Barrow, Alaska - NGEE Surface sample 415-2 deep-072012 (SPAdes) | ecosystem: Environmental > Terrestrial > Soil > Wetlands > Peat ... | reverse complement strand
TACCAAAGACGGTCGTTGGTTTTCAATTCGTATTATGCCTTACCGCACATTGGATGAAAAAATTGATGGTGTTGTCATAACTTTTTTCAACATCTCCGATCTCAAAGAGGTGGAAGTAAAACTTCATGAAACAGAACAGATGAATAAGCTGCTCCTGAATTCAGCCTCAGATATTATTGTTAAATTGTCGGCCAATTGGAAAATACTTGAGGTTAATCCGGCAGCAGAAAAATATTTTGGGAAAAAACAAGAGGAGATATTAAACAAGAATTATATTCACACGTTTATTTCTGAATCATTAAGAAAAAAGACTGAAAACGAAATGAATAAGATTTTGAGCAAATCGGTGGATACCAGATTCAAAATGCAGTTAATAACAGCAGGTGGCAAACTAATTGAAGCTGATTGGTCTGTAATAGTACTGCTGGATAATTTTAAAGTGCCTAGTGGAATGATATTATCAATGAAAAAATAAGAACATCATGAATAAAGAAAAAAGGAATTTTACTGATGACCAGATACTGCGGAGAAACGCAGAAGAATTACTGAAAAAGAAGCAGGATAAAATGGACAAGGTCGTTATTGAAACTGATGCTATTAAGCTGCTTCATGAACTTCAGGTTCACCAGATAGAATTAGAAATGCAGAATGATGAGCTGATCCATGCAAATGAAACAGCAGAAACAGCTCTTAAGAAATACACTATGTTATATGATTTCGCACCGATGGGCTATTTTACTCTCGATCCGGAGGGGAATATCTGTGAACTGAACTTCACCGGAGCTGAAATACTTGGTGATAAAAGATTTAGCCTGGTTAACAGCAACTTTAAGCTATTTATCTCCGAAGATTCACGAACAGTATTTGATAAATTTTTCAGTAAAATCTATTCCAACAAAGGCAAAGAATCGTGCGAAGTGATACTTGGATATAACGGGAATTCTTCATACACAGTCTATATGGAAGGCGTCGTTACCGGAGATGACCGGAATTGTCTATTATCAGTAGTTGATATTTCAGGCTTTAGAAAATAGATTAATCCTTAAAAAATAAATCCCCGTTACAAAATGTGCCGGGGATTTTTTTTCAGCTTTCTACCTTCCCATGCAGAAGCAGGTTAATGGCATCATTGAATGAGCCCGCAGGAATAACCTTCCCGGTGTTTACAAAGAAAATCTCATCGGCATTTTCTATAGTGTTCAAACGGTGAGCTATTATTACCCTGGTGGTCGACTCAGGAAGTTTTTTAAGTATGCTGTCGAGCAATTGTTCGGTGACTGTATCAATATTTGCCGTGGCTTCATCAAGTATCAGTAATTCAGGTTTGCGAAGTACTGCCCGCATAAAAGCAATGAGTTGTTTCTGTCCCAAGCTGATGCCATCTCCGGTGGTTTGAACTTTTGTGTCGAGTCCCTCATCGAATCTGGCCAGGAGGCTTTCGAGTCCGGCTTCTGATATTGCGTCCGACAATTGTATATTGGAGAAGTTTTTGTACTCTGCATTCCCGTATAAAATGTTATCCCTGACAGTTCCTGAAAACAAAAAAGGTTCCTGAAGAATAAATCCGATTTTCCGGGTGCGCTCTTCGGGCTTATAAGAACGGATGTCTTTCCCATCTAACAATATAGTTCCCCTGGAGGCATCGTATAATCTTGCGATTATTGATGCTGTAGTGGTCTTCCCTCCGCCTGTCGGACCTACAAACGCATAGGTTTTCCCCCGGTCCAGATCGAAACTTACCTTATGCAAAACCTCTTTCCCAGTGGGATAGCTGAATGATACATTTCGAAAATGAAGGTAGGACGTGGCTGTTTCACATTTGGGATCTTCCATTACATGTAAATTGGTTTCTAGCGATAATAACAGAGAAATTCGGTCCCACCCCGCCATCGCAACCTGAAAGTTTGCCCACAAAGCTGCCAGCTGACGCAACGGATTATAGAAATTAGTAACATAAGCAATAAAACTTATAAGCAAACCAATTGAAAAATGTTCCTTCACAATCAGATAAATTCCGAGAGTAAGTACTATTAGCTGGCCAATATTGGCTGCCAGAGTATATACCGGGGTAAACACGTTATTTGCGATTCCTGCCTGTACAGATTTGGTGTAATTATCCTTGTTAGCCTCTTCAAAACGTTTACGGAAATAGTCACGGCGGTTGAAGGCGATAATTACTTTAAAGTTCGCAAGACTTTCCTGTATTTCGGCACTCAGGCTGCCGGTGCTTTTCATGCTGGCCGCGTTCCGCCGCTTAACCCATGGTGAAACAATTTTAGTAAATATCCAGACTATCAGTGCCGGGGAGAGAGCAGCAAGTCCTAACGGCAGATTTATGCACAACAGTATGATCCCTGCACCTGTCATGGTAAAAGTGCTGCCTATAAACTGCATTAGCGATTGTGAGAAGAACTGGTTTACTTTATCGGTATCATTATTAATGCGCGATATGAGATCACCGGCTTTGTTCTGGTTAAAAAAGTCGACAGGCAGTTCCTGAAGTTTATTAAACACCGCATTTCGCAAGCTGTAAAGCATACGTTGCCCGATACCCCCCATCATGCGCATTTGAATATAGTTCACCATAAAAGCTACAACGTAAAGAGCCAGAAGAATGCCGGCAAAGACCAGTACACCATGATATTGCTTAGTCTGAATATATGTGTCAATAGTATAGCCAATCAGATAAGGACCAAGTAAACTTAATCCTGCGTTTAAAAAAATTGCTGCAAATGCTATTGTCAAATTGCGACGCTCTTCACCGATAAGAGTTATCAGTTTACGAAGCGACGCAAGATTGGATACTTTTTGCTCCGTTTTATCTGATGGCAGGTTTAAATTATAGTTCATAGTGGTGTGTGCTTCGTTGTGAGCTGTAAATCTGAATATATTCAGGTGAGCTCTCTAATAATTCCTTATGTGTCCCGGTAGCAATAACTTCTCCTTCCATCAATAGTATGATTTGTTCAAAATGCCTTACCGGTGCAATTTTTTGTGTAATAGATATAAGGGTCAGACCAGGATAGTTGTTTTCGAGATTGCACAGAATCTTATTTTCCGTCTTTTTGTCAACGCGCGAGGTGAAATCGTCAAGTAATAGAATTTTAGGATTTACCGCCAGTGCACGCGCCAGCATAATCCTCTGTTTTTGCCCACCCGAGAGACTTGTACCCCTTTCCGAAACGATAGTATCGAGTTTTTGAGGCAGTGATTCAATAAAATCTGTCAGTTCGGCTGTTGCAATGGCTTTTTCCAGAGACTCATTGGTAACCTTGTCGTTGAAGGCAATATTTTCGCGAAGGCTCATGTTAAAAATTACGCTATCCTGAAAAACAAAGCCAATCTGACTATGGAACAAATCTTTCGTATATTTTTCAGCGCTTATACCATCGAATTCAATTGATCCCGAGTCGGGAGAAATAAGGCTTGTCAGCAAATATAACAACTGGCTCTTGCCTGCCGCGGTTGGCCCGATAATTGCAGTTTTGCTTCCGGCCTTAACTGAAAATGAAATATTCTTCAATATAGGTTTATCACCATAAAACAGTGAAACATTTTTCAGAAGAATATCTCCCTTAATATTGCTGTCAATAGTCCCTGTTTCGGCAGCTGCAGGAGCTTCTAATACATCATTTATTCTTATATATGAAGCAGAAGCCTGTGCTATGATGTTACTCATAAAACCAATCATAAGAATCGGGAATATTAAGAGCAGAAGATAACTATTGAAAGCCGCAAAATTTCCCAGCGACATAGTACCGGCAACAACAAAATGTCCACCCAGGGCAAGTATAGTCACTATAGCTAAGTTTGCAACAAACATAATAACCGGAATTAGTGTTGCAAACATTCGCAGTATGGATAATCCCAGGTTACGCGACTCCAAATTGGTTTCCAGAAATTTCATGCTCTCAGGCTGTTGTGAGTTCAGTACCCTTATTAATGCAGAACCCATAATACTTTCGTTTATAATTTTGTTGAGAGAATCAATAACTTCCCTGCCCCGTTTAAACAATACTCTTACTTTCCTTAATACTATAAAAAAAGTCCCTCCTATAACAGGAACTATTGAAATAACAGCCAATGCCAGTTTCCAGTTTATCATAATCAGCAGTATGGATGTGCCGGCAATAACAAAAACAGAAGAAATAATAGTAACAAAAGCCTGAGAAACAAACATCTTTACAGAGTCGATATCGGATGTGAGGTTTGTCAATAGTTTTGAAGGGTTTGACTTTAGAACATAGGCATAACTCTGATAAGAAATTTTATCGGATAGTTGTGTTCGCAAGTCCTTAGCTACCTTCTCTGAGGCATATGTTTGCATAATGTTTTGCAGGAAAGTAAATATGAATATTGCTGTGGCAGCTGCCAGAAACTGAAAAACTATCAATGAAACATTAAAATGATTTGATGAATAAGCATCAATACTCCGGGCTATAATTTTCGGTATCAATATGTTAATACCACTACCCAGCAATGCCATAATAATCAAAACCATCACTAATCCTGAGTATGGTTTCAGTAAACTAAATATACTGGGCTTTTTAATTTTATTGTTTGCAGTTGATGAGATAGCTTTATCCATATTTATTTGCAATATTTTGCAAAGGAATTCAATAAAGCCTGTTATTCAATCAAAAAATCGGTAATATCATAGAATTTACCGGTAAATATCTTTAACGGCTCATAACGACGCTTACTGAACCGATCTTCCCTCCCATGGGCGGGTTCATCTTCGAAACCTTAACTGTGACTTTTTCTATCTCCTCCATCTCAGCATAAATCGCATCCAGGATCCGGCCGGCAATATGTTCAAGCAGATGCGATTTCATTTCCATCTGAGACTTGACTATATCATACACTCTCTGATAATTCACGGCGTCTTTAAGGTTATCGCTTTCTGCAGGTACCTTCATCTCTGTTTCAATTGTCAGGTCAACAATAAACTTGTTCCCGACAATACGCTCTTCCTTAAAATGACCATGAAAAGAGTAAAATTCCATATTTTCGATCTGGATCAGTCCCATAACTATTAATTTTTGTTTTACATATTTGAGCTTAATTGATTTTAATTATTACCTCCTTTCTTTTTATCAAGGGGGAAAGTCCATAACATCAATTTGGCTCCTTCCCCCCTGGGGGAAGGTTGGGAAGGGGGTCAATAAAGAATTAAAATATTTATCGTTAATACTGTTTAAACTACTTATTTTTCAAAAAAAAGAAAAATAAATCAATAATTATTTGGTTTATATTATAAACTAGTTTATATTTGTGACATATTTACATTCATAGTTAAAAGAAATATAAAAATAAACATTATTATGGAAAACAATGAAAAAATGATGACAGGCGAAGAAAGCCTTAAAATCATAACAGAAATGATCAACAAAACCAAAGTCAGCATCCGCCAGGGAAGCTTTCACCTTCTATTCTGGGGCTGGCTCTTAATTGTCTGCAGTCTTTCAGCCTGGTTTCTTGCAAGATTTACCGGTTATGCACATCCCTATTATGTGTGGTTCCTGGTGATCCCGGGCGCATTTGTATCAATGGTCTATGGGTTTGTAAACGGACGAAAAGAAAAGGTTCACACTTATGCCAATATGTTATACATGTGGACATGGATTGGATTTCTTATTGCAGCAACAGTACTTTTTATAGTACAGGCGAAAAGCATGGAAACAGTCACTCCATATATCCTTTTATTGGCAGGATTCCCTACATTTCTTTCGGGATTCATTATCAAATTCAGACCACTGATTGCCGGTGGCATCTGTTTCTGGATAATAGCAATTCTTGTTCATTTTGCCTCACCATCGCTTGCTCCATTAGGCACCCCCGTTGCGATGCTCATAGGATATCTTATTCCGGGTTATATGTTAAAAAACAAAGTAAATCATGACACGGTTTAATGACCTCGATCCGATACTGCACTCGCAACTTCGACTGGCAGTTATTTCGCTTCTCATGAGCACCGAGGTTGCCGAATTCACATATATCAGGGAGCAGACCGGGGCAACTGCGGGAAACCTGAGTATCCAGATTACAAAATTAAAAGAGTCCGGATATATACAGGTTACAAAAAAATTCAGGAACAACTATCCTCAGACTCTTTGCAGTATAACTATGCTCGGCAAAGAGAAATTCGCCGAATATGTCAATACGCTTAAAGATTATCTGAGGCCTGAATAGAAAGATTAAAGACCTTTTATTCTAACAAATAATAGGATGAACTCAAATTCATCCTATTTTTGTATTCTTAAAATTATCAGGGATGAGCGACAAAATCATAAGGGAAAAAGAAGAAACAAAACCCTCAATAAGTTTTATTGAACAGTTTATTGTTGAAGATTTTAAAACCGGGAAAAATCAGGGGAAGGTTATAACCCGTTTCCCTCCAGAGCCTAACGGATATCTTCATATCGGCCACGCAAAAGCAATCTGTCTCGATTTTGGCATGCCACAAAAACATGGAGGAAAATGCAATCTGCGGTTTGACGATACCAATCCGATTAAAGAAGACGTTGAATATGTTGACTCAATTAAGGAGGATATACATTGGCTTGGCTTTGACTGGGAAGACAGGGAATATTATGCCTCTGACTATTTTGGAAAATTGTACGATTTCGCCATCGATCTTATTAAGAAAAACCTGGCTTATATAGATGATCAGCCTGCTGATTTAATCTCCGCTCAGAAAGGGAAACCCGAACAGCCGGGTCAGGAAAGTCCATTCAGGAACAGATCAGTTGATGAAAACCTTGATCTCTTTTCGCGGATGAACAAGGGGGAATTTGAGGAAGGAAGCCGTGTTCTGAGGGCTAAAGTTGATATGACTTCTCCGAATATGCACATGAGGGATCCTATAATTTACAGGATTATTAAAACACCCCACCACCGTACCGGAACCAAATGGATGGTTTATCCTATGTATGATTTCGCACATGGACAGAGCGACTACTTTGAAGGTGTTACTTATTCACTGTGTACTCTTGAATTTGAAGTTCACCGTCCTCTTTATGATTGGTTTATCGATAAGTTGAAAACCGATGATTACAGACCTCGGCAGATCGAGTTTAACCGTCTGAACCTGAGTTATACCATGATGAGCAAAAGAAAGCTCCTCGAACTTGTACAGGAGGGCAATGTTAGAGGATGGGATGATCCGAGAATGCCAACCTTATGCGGTCTGAGAAGAAGAGGTTACACACCTGAATCAATAAAAAGGTTCATCGACCTGATTGGTTATACAAAGGTCGAAGCCATCAACGATGTCTCCCTTCTTGAACATGCTATCCGTGAGGATCTTAATATAAGAGCACCAAGGGTATTTGGGGTATTGAATCCACTGAAAGTCATTATTAAAAATTATCCTGAAGGAAAGATTGAAAATGTCGAGCTTATAAATAATCCGGAGGACGAGACTATGGGTAAACGACTGATCCCGTTCAGCAGGGAGGTTTATATTGAACAGGATGATTTTATGGAGATACCGCCGCACAAATTTTTCCGTCTAGCCCCGGGCATGGAAGTGCGTCTGAAAGGAGCTTATATTATTAAGTGTGAGAGCTTTAAGAAGAATGAAATTACCGGCTCTATCGAAGAGATTTATTGCACATATGACCCGGATACGAGGAGTGGTGAAAACACATCAGATAAAAAGGTTAAAGGAACCCTTCACTGGGTGTCGGCTCAGCACGCTGTTGATGCAGAAGTAAGGTTGTACGACAGGCTATTCAATCATGAAGATCCGGCAGGACAAAAAGATGATGACTACCGGAAATTTCTGAATCCATATTCATTAAAGATATTGACAGGCTGCAAGGTCGAGCCTTCGCTTGGTTCTGCAAAACCACTTGAAAAATTTCAGTTCCAGAGGCTTGGTTATTTTTGTGTCGATTATGATTCGATTGCATCAAAACTGGTTTTCAACAGGACGGTGCAGCTTAAGGATACATGGGCTAAGATTAACAAGTGAGGGATGAGTCGTGAGGTGTGAGGCTTGAGGGATGTAGTATTGCCTCACTCCTCATACCTCATGCCTCACACCTTTAATTTAAAGTTAGAGAATTATAATGCGTATTATATTTTTATAGAATTATTTCTATATTTGTGACCGCAAAATTGTCCCGTGGTGTAATTGGCAACACGTCTGATTCTGGATCAGAAGAGTTCAGGTTCGAAACCTGACGGGACAACCAGATAATCAATCACTTATCAGGGAAACCAGGTAAGTGGTTTTTGTTTGTTGCCAGGTTTGCGGTAGATTTTGAACAAAAATGTGATGTTTTTGACTTAAAAAGGAGTTAGTATACTCTTCCCCCAATGAGAGTACTATCATAAAAAGTATGGTAAAGGTTAGCACAAGGAAATATGCACTGGGCTATTCATAAATAAAATTTAATTTAGCTTTGGCAAGGTGTAACTTTGATAGATAGTAAATTGCTGACTATGAAACAAAATCTCTTTTTTAAAAGCAGAGTCATTTTGATACTCTTATTGTGTTTAATTTCCAGTAGTATAATGGCGCAGAAAGGACAATGGGCATCAGCTGACGATCCCATAGCAAAGGAACTTATTGCAAAGGAGAAGATGTGGTGTGAATCAAACTGTAGTCCGCAGCCAGGGCTTAAAGAAGTATTTGCCAACGAGTTTCAGGGGACAGCACCAGATGGGACCCGCTATGGCAAGACTCAAGCTATGGAGACGGATCTGAATAGTCTTGACCGCCAATGCCAATTGGGTGAAGTCAAAATTCAATTCTTTGGCGAGACTGTGGCGGTCGCTTATGGGAACGAAAGTAGCATCCGCAAGGGTAAGGATGGTAAAGAGTTTTTACGCTGCTTAATGTGGACAGATACCTGGCTGAAGCGGGATGGGAAGTGGCAGATCATCGCGGCCCAGGATGTGGTCGTGGAATGTCCAAATTAAGTTCGTTACAAAACCAGCCTTGAATAGGTGAAACCGCAATACTCTGTTTGGATAAGAAGTAGTATGCTGGAAAAGCCAGCAGCCCTGACCATATTTGGCCGTCCCAAATTGACCACCCTATAAAGGGGACTTAAATCCTTGTTGCTTTGTGTTGTATGTTCCAGTAACCTGACCGGATTATGAAGTGGTCAATGAGTTCAACCTTTGTACACTATTAAATATATAATCTGAGAAGATTGTATTATTTTTATCTCTGCTCTTCAACAACTACTGCTGTTCCATAGCATAATACCTCAGTCACTCCCTGAAAAATTTCAGTAGATTCATACCTGATACCAATTATTGCATTGGCTCCAAGAGTCTCAGCATGTACCATCATAGTTTCAAATGCCTCTTCCCTTGTTTTTTCACAAAGGTCTGATAATATCGTAATATTGCCGCCGATGAGAGTTTGAAGGCCGGCTCCGATGCTGCCAAAAATTGACCGGGATCGTACAAGTATTCCCCGTACGACACCCAAATTTCTGACGATACTATATCCTTTAATTTCAAACGCTGTGGTAGTTTTGCTGTGATCCACAATGAGTAGTTTTTAGTTTTATCACCAAATTTACTTTTTAAAAATTAATTATTAACTATATTTTAATGCTTAAGGGAAGGTTCCAGGGAAAGTCAACGATCTTGACCATAATAGGCCGGAATAAATTGACCACTAATACCCGGAGTTAAATCTTTGTTGTTTTGTTTTGGATGTTCGGTGTATTCAGACCGGATTTTGAAGTGGTCATATACGCTCGGATATTTGAACCTCTCCTGATATCTGGAGAGGTTATAAGTATAATTACCATTTTTATGATGTTCTGAGGTCGCCATTTGAGAATCATTTTCAGTCACCCTTTGCCATTTAAACCACTTTTAACTCTCCCAGAAGTAACCAGAATCAATCTGGTGAGGGCTGGTGCTATTATTTCATAAAAATTACGCGACAATCTGTTTAAGTTTAAATAAAAGTTGGAGGTAGTTATCGCATTCTTTTCTTAATATCGGATGTAATATCAATCGAGTGCCTTATTGGAAATGGAAGGCCTAATCATAAAATATTATAAAAATTTTAATATTTTCCGGTTCATTCAAATAACTGAAATTGGTTTGTAAAAGAGAAAACCCCCGGAGTTAATCCGAGGGCTGAAAATAATTATAATGCTACTTTATGCTACCAACTTAGTGCGTTCCGTAGATGTTGCATCTTTAATAATCCGAATTCCCTGTACATGTTGCACTTTTAATATCATATGACCAAACGCTATTTCAGTATTTAGTAGTCAAGCATATTTAGTTTCACATCTGATTTATTTTTTCTTTAGCTGGAACTGAGGGTGACCACATTGCCACAAAACAAAAGCATACTGATCAGCAAAATTTGCATAAGTCACATCTCTGTCCTCCGTAAAATGTCCATTTTCGTAATTTACTTTCAAAAGGTGCAGCCTCTTCAGTCACAATAGTAATATTCTCCACAAATTATCCATAAAAATGTATCTATTGCCTGGCATTCACTCTTCACAAATCAATCGAAGTTAAACAATACTTGGGACAAAGGGGGGTGAAAATGCTAGAAATATTTTTGTATTTAACCTCAGATGGAAAAGTCGGTGACCTTGACCACCTTGCGTCGGAATTAATTGATCACTAAAAGCCGGAGTTAAATATTTGTTGTTTTGAATTGTATATTAAGTGTAATCTGACTGTATTTTGAAGTGGTCAAAAAAGGACGGATATTTTAACTAATATAAAGTAATCCCAATTCCTTCTCACTCAACAGATACTTTCTTTATTTACCCTTCTTTTCGTAAATTTGGAATAAGTTTATCCCTACTATATTTTTGAAATGAACTTTAAACAATCTATCTATGGGAAAATCGCATTCAGATAATAAGGATGGCAAGCAAGCAACTCTCAAATTTATATTTGTTTTTGTAGCCATAATGACGATTGGTACCATATCTTGCCATAAGAATGCTGAACCGCCCACCACGGTCACCCCGGGCCCTCCGGTTGAATATGAAAAGCTCGTTTATCAATGGTTAGTGAATGAGCAACTTTCAAATGGTCTTTTGGAAAGCATTACCGACAACAATTTCGTGTCTTTATATGATAATTCCCTGGCAGCCCTTGCATATATTGCCAAGGGTGATAACTTAAAAGCCGAAGCTATTTTTGATTTCTTCAACAATCACGTGAATTCTGAACTACTAAATGGGACAGGCGGCTTCGCACAATTTCGGGATCGCGATGGCTATCCGCTATATGGCTCCGGAAGATGGCTGGGTGACAATGCATGGCTTTTAATTGCACTGAATAATTACGAAGCAAAAACAAAAAGTGACAGGTACATTAACATGACGCAAAGCCTGAATAACTGGATCAGGAAGTTACAGGATGTTGATGGAAGTTTGTGGGGAGGATATGATCCCGCTTCCGGAGTGAAGACTAATAAGGTTACGGAAAATATGCTTGATGCATTCAATGCCTTGCCTGGTTATGACACTCTGCACAAAAATTTGCTTAAGTATTTCAATGTAGTTCGCTGGGACACATATAATAAAGTACTTGTTTCATCACCCGGGGACCACTATATGTACGCATTGGACAATTTCTCATGGGGTTATTGTGCCCTGGAAAATTTTCCTGTTAGTTCATTGACTTTTGCAGATCAAATCTTTTTAACCGAACATTTTGCAGTAAGTACGGGAGCTCTTGTTTCAGGATACTGTATAGATATTGACAGGGACGATGTTTTCCTTGAAGGAACAGGTCAAATGGTGGTCGCATTTCAAAAAGCTGGACTTATGGATCAGGCAAATTTTTATTTGAAGGAAATTGAAAAGTCTATTACCTCGGGTCCAGGCGCAACCATGGGAATTCCTTATGCTACCAACCGAGGATCGGGATATGGACCAGATCTGCTTTGGCAGGGTGCTGATAGTTTGCCATGCGTATCCTCTGCCGCCTGGTATTTATTTGGGAAATTAAATTTTGATCCTATGGCAGTTGGGTATGTAAAAAATATCCCTGCAGAGGATAAATTTTGGTTGAAATAGTAAATCATAGGATCATCAAACTTTAACGCCTTTCTTAAAACTTTTTCCCCTTCCCCACCAAAAATCAAGTATCAAATAAAACAATCATGATCTTGTCGAAAAACCTTGCCAGGTTTCTTGCCAGGTTTTTGATTGTTTTTTTTACTATCCGATCAGAAATATGCGATGGTTGGTGGCAGTTAACACCATCCTTTTATTATTACCCTCTGAACAATCATTCCCCTTAAAAAAGTAACCATTACAAATGGGAAAGGCTATAACAATTTTGCTTAATTTTGAATAAAACACCAATCAGGTGCCCACTAATCTAGTATAAAGTACAATGAGAAAAATCAGGTATTCATTTTTTAAAAACTTTCGTATTTTCAATGAAATGATAAGTTTTGAATTAACACCATCCTTTTTGCTCTTTAAAAATTACAAGTTCAAACCCGGAAATGTTTTAAAAAAGTTTTATATGTCAGCAAATCGAAGTGTAGGAAGATTGATAATTGTCCTGATATTTCTGACAGGTTTTTCCAAGGCAGAGGCACAGGCAACATTTTCCC
>Ga0208478_1000570_pt1 | contig 12583 bp, 17 predicted proteins | sample NGESurdeep072012_5_FD_184462 | JGI IMG/M metagenome (GOLD analysis project Ga0208478, IMG submission 184462) | Arctic peat soil microbial communities from Barrow, Alaska - NGEE Surface sample 415-2 deep-072012 (SPAdes) | ecosystem: Environmental > Terrestrial > Soil > Wetlands > Peat ... | reverse complement strand
GTTGCGATTCTTCTATGTCAAGACTCTGAAGCAACCCTTCATCCTCGAGGACATTCCTTTTCAGCGTGAGCCTCAGCAGTTACCCGAGATCCTCAGCCAAGACGAGGTAGCACGGTTGTTAGTCACTTCTTATTGTCCCCTTAACGTCCCCGGATTTCTTATGCGCCGGCCGGGCGCGTGACATCGGCCCGGTACAATACGTCATCAACGCAAAGGGGCGCGGCGCGCTCAAGTCACGGGCGCAACTCACGGGCAACTATCGTTGCCCATATTGCCCGCATCCTGACGGTTGTCACTTTGATGGGCAATGCCTCTGCCATGTGCGGCGCGGGTAAGGGCGTTGGGTGTCTTTCAAGACGTGGTGATGGTTGGGCATGGCAACGTGCGCAACAATGGCGGCAAGGGTGCAGTGTGCATTTGTCGGGCGCTCAAATGATGCACGACCATCAACGCCACCCGCCTCTGTTAGGCCTGACGGCCTTAGGCCCCAATCGTTGAAAGTGAAATGTAAGTATTGGGCGGCCCGAGATGATGACCGATTCAGAGCACGATGATGCAATGCGCGAGTCACCTGTGAGTGTCGCGCACGTTGATGTGATTGCTCGGCTCAGTGCGCGCTTTTATGCGCCCGGCACTTTGAGCGGTGCCCGTGCCTCCGCAGGCGATCCCAGCTACCCAACTACGTGAGTTTGGTCTTGAGCGAGGTCCAGTAACCACCGACCTTACCCGCGATCAATCCAATGGTCGCAATAACGCCAACTGTGATGAAGGCGGCGATCAAGATGTACTCGATGATGTCCTGGCCAGAATCTTCCTTGTGGAGGTTGTTAAAGAGTTGAATCATTTGTGCCCTTCCTTTCTTGGCACGGTTCCCTGTTGTGCGGTACTACTTCTTCCTTTCAATTTCTAGATCGGCCGAATTGACAAAAGCTTTAGAGAAAATCAGCCCACGGCATTCATTATTTTGAACGGTCGAAGCGGGATTGTGTGAGTAAATGCGCTACGGTAGCGCGATCCCTGTGGACATAGGCTAGAACGCGCCACGTTGCCCTGAGGTTTCCTTGCGAATCGCCCGTGTCAGCCCCCCCGGCGAATATTCGCCGGTATTGCACAGCGATCCGCACCGCTTTTCGCGCTATAGAACCCCGCCCAGCCGCGGCTCACAACCTAATGCCCCCAGCTTTGCCGGGCATGGTTACTTCGATTGAGTGGGATTGCATCGCACAAGTCTCCTCCAAAAATCGAGATGTGCGTGACGTCTGGCTCCGGCTGCCAAGGAGCTTTTCCTTATACCACCATCTTGGTCGGCTGGAATCCGGAATCTACCTGTTGCCTGCCAAGCTCCAACCCCGCATCAAGAGCTTCCATGGGGGTGGAGAACACCTTGCTCGAGTGAATCAGAGTCTTGTCCACCTGGCTCTTGCTAACTTTGCTGATCGTCAAACGGGTGGTGAATCCTCCGGTTCGTACTTTGGGTGCTCGGACCTCGATGATGTAACCCTTGTAGGACTGCTTAACCCAATAAGTGAGGTCTTCGTCGCCGAAACTCGTCATTTGGCAATTATCGCTCCAATCACATCGCCGTCTTCAGCCAAACTAGAACAGTGTCATCTTGCTCTGCCCGATGATCGATTGGGATGATGCGTACAAACGAAGGCCTTGCGGAAATTCTCGAAAGCTTTCTTCTCTCGTTTGCCCACCCTGCCTCGGTCGATCACGACGTCATATCCGTACTCAAAGCCATCGATCCGAATCTGCCCAAATGTGAATCGCTGGAACTTCATGGCGGGACTCTGATTAAGGATGCTGCCGGTCGGCGGCTGGCCCGTCATCACTGCATAACGGAAAGGCGAGGTCTATCCTGTAGGCGCGGACGAAGGTTCGACTTTGATCGAGATTAAGTCGGTTCGGATGAAGTCTCCGGCCGATGCCAACGTCATCGTCGACCAAGCACATTTCATCTGAAATGCCCCTGATAGAAGAGAATTGCGTATGCGTTTTTCATTCTCTAACGCTGCCGCGACGGACCGGGGGCACCCCCACACCATAAGCCTGAAACTGCGCGACTTGAACCAGCTCTTCAATTCGATGGACCCTTCTCCGTTCATTGAAAAGGATCTCGACGACGACGCGGAAGAATTCATCGTAAGCTGGGCGCAAGAATTCTCTCCTAACGCTGCAATCAAATTGCGTATCTACTTGGACCAGTGGCCGGCCGAAGATCCCCAAGAACTGATCAGGACGGCGGTTCACAACCATTTCGCTCACCGTGCCAAAATCACTAACTTGGAGTTCAAGCGCCTTCTGAGGCAGGGCCGCACCAGTCTTTTCATCGGACTGCTGTTCTTGGTTACGTGTCTACTTCTCAGCAAGATGTTGTTAGGTCACGCGGCGGGCACTTGGGATGCAGTCGTGCGGGAGAGCCTTACGATTGCGGGATGGGTCGCCATGTGGCGACCGATGCAGATCTATCTTTACGATTGGTGGCCTCTGCTGCGGCTGAGGCGAACTTTCACCAAGCTGAGCCATATGCCCGTGGAAGTCGTCCAAAAGGGCAAAAGTTGAGTAGCCTTCCAGTGGGCTACCGCTTTGTTGCAACACAGATCCCCCACTTGTCGGACGCTCTTTCGATTCGCGTCTTTGAACATTTTTCCGTGCTTGATATCGGCGTTGCCGCTGCCTGGACTGCTGCAAACTACCCCGTTTGCGGCAATCGAGATCACATGGATTCAGATCTGGTGCAATCTGCAGCGGCTCTGGACGAGGTCTTACGTGTTGATCAAGACCGTAGACGACTGGTATGAAGGGGGCGCCAAGACAGCGCCACAGGTCAAGGTCGGCTTAGGGTTCAATGACAGTTGCGGAGCATGGTTGATACGGTCCGACGGGAATGATTAGGTGCTTCAGGAGACCGCCCCAAGAAATCCCCAGCAATTGGCGTGTGGCGTACTGGGTCACCCTGGTTTCCACAGCGCATCCATCTCTGCATACAGGCTGGTTCTTTGTTGGTCAACAGAGATCAGCTTTTCTCGGAACTGATTGCGAGCGCCTCCGTCAGGTTCTCGCGACATCTGGTAAACAAGGTCCTTAGCTTGAGCACAAAGTAGGTTGTAGGTATGTTCCAGTTTCAGAAGGGCTTCTTTGCGTTCTTCGTTTGTCATACTAATAGCCTATTCTCACAAAGCGCTCAGTAGGAGTTTCTTTCACGCGCGCTGCGACGGCGAAGGCACGCTGGCGGCAGATTGCATAGTTCCTCGATGCTGCATATGTGGTCACTGGTTGGCTATCCTCGGCAAGAGCAGATTACTGCCCCCGCCAAAGAGGAGCTTTGCTTGATCCACGTCTGGGTCGTCCTTGCGTGGAATTGAGGGAAGGTACGCAAGTCAGGCGGCCAAATTCAGGTGTCTAAGTGACACCGCTGCGTCAGCTTTCCCAACGAGTTCTATTACTTTTGCTTCACCGTCTCCATGGCGTCGCCGATCGCAGCCAGCAGCCGATCATTGAACTGATCATCATCGGCCAGTAGCACTGGATTGCCGGGCCCGTCCAACTCGAAGCCGCCCTTGACGGCACGCAGGACTAACTGCTGCTCCTGAGGGCTATCCTTGTCAACCCAAAACTGCAGCGCCGGACCGCCTTTCAACCGCACATTTTCTCTTGGAAAGGCGGCCGCCCTAGTGTCGGGGTCAAGCTTGCTCTTTACCTTGGCCTCGAAATGGTTTCTGCAAATGCAACTTAATTGCCGATATCCACATCAGCCAGGACAACGCGAGCGTGAGTGTTACGTAAGTCAACGCCTGCAGGACTCGGTTGATTGCATCACGCTTTTTGGCAGGCCCTAGTTTGATCCCAGCGATCAACAGTTGATCGCTGGCCGCCAACTGTTTGCTGCCTGAATTGCCTGATCGGTGCAGAGCCCCACGCATGACTGGGTTCCGTTATATCGCGTAGCCTGAGTTGCGGGCCTCGAAACACCCCCTCGCGAAATGTGGCCCCACACAAGTCAAGTTTCAGCGGTTTCAGACGTTGTTTCCCCGTGCAACGGATCTGGTTTGAGCTCCGCAAATGCCAGCACTTGCTGAGCAGGTCAGCTTGCGGCCAGTCTACGGGAAGAAGGGAAGCTCTTAAGGACACCTTTCACTGCGCTCTGGAACGTACCATTTAGAGGGTTTTTCTAGGCACAGAGAGAAGATGTCATCGATAGATGCTGGCCTCACGATTCCGGATTCAGTGCGAAATTGCTTTTCGCCAAATATTGTTGGTGCTTTCGACCGTCGGAGGATCGCCCCGCCATCCTGCTTGTGAAGGCAGGCGATGGGGGGCGGCGACTTGGACGCCAGCGGATCCGGGCGCCACGGTTCCAGACGCGTTCGACCTCTTGCTGAAACCCGGCTAAATTGGCTGCCGAGCATGGCTGCTACGTCATTCATTCCGGTCTGTCGGGAGCGCGTAGTAAGTATTCAGCAGCCGCAGAATCCTGCCGTTTTCGTGTTGGCCGATCGGGCGAAGATTCTCTTACGACGCCTTCTTGCCGTTTAAATCGGCGTTGGCGACGACATCGGCTTCTCCCCCACACCCAGGGATATGATTCGCGCAGAAATCTTGATCACCAAGAACTCAGGTTCCGGTCCGAACCGCTATCTCTACCACGTGCCAATCGGATACGTCAGCCAGCCCAGCAGGACAAACGAAATCAGTACTTCGTATCGGCCGAAGTTCGCGGGGGAAGCCTCGGTATCAGCGCGGCTTTCCTGCGATGCGATGTCGTGCGCGAGTCCTTCTATCGCCTGCCGCGTGCTGCCGACAGAATCGGTCATCCCACTTTGTACGAGGTCTCGCGTATCCCGGCCAGCGCTTCGCCCTCTGAGCGTCGCGCGGAGCCGGCTTACATGGATTATAGCTGGAACAATTTTGCGCCTACATAGCAAAGGAGGAAAGCCCCTGCGCTAAATTTAGCCGCTCCGAACCTCACGCGATCGACGTCTCTGCTTCTACTGGTCGTTCAACGTTCTGTGAGGGCGCAAGGTGATGATGGGCGGATGCGCAGCCGAGGTATTTGGAAACGGATTCCCGATTGGGTCCATCGACGGAGAGTCTTTGGACTGAAACAGCAACTCTTAGAAAGAAACTGGGTTGAATCCGTCGTAGGACTTCCGATAGGCTATATCGAAACATGTTGCCACGGTGCCGAAATACCGCCCTTTTGGTTGCTTTGGGAGTACTGTTCGTCGCCCTGTTTCCGCTTGGAACGGGCCCATTCACCGTTACTCATGGTCCTCTCACAGCATTGCGAGCCCTAGCCTTTGCGATTCTCCTGTTCGTAGCGATTTCGTTCTTGCTGAGGGCTATGGTCGCCGACCCTGGCTTGTACATAACGCTAAAGATCCAAGTCGTCGGTGTTGCGGTATTCGATTCGGCACCCGTTCCAAGTCTGCGCTGCTAATACTCTGCCCTCCAAGTTTCTTCGCGATTCTGTTGTCATCGATCACTTCAATTCTGGAGGAGCATATGTCCGTGCGTTCATTTCGCTTACTTGCCGTCACTGCCGCAGTCTCCGTTACGCTACTCGTAGGCTGCGCCAAGAAAACTAACGTCGCCAGCACCGTCCACCCACCGCCACCGCCATCGCCATCCGCGCCGACGGCCACCCTCGCCGCAAGTCCCGACACGGTGGAGCGTGGTGAAGTGGTCAGACTTTTGTGGGATACGGCGAATGCAAATGAAATCTCTATTACCGGGGTCGGAACTGTCTCCGCAAGAGGCACAACGTCCCTAATCCCCCAGTCGTCGACGACCTACGTGTTAACAGCCAAGGGTCCGGGTGGATCGAAAGAAGCCACGGCGCGCGTAACGGTTACCGTACCACCAGTTGCAACGAGTTCTGAGGGAGCGAACGACGAGCAACTGTTTTCGCAAAACGTGAAGGACGTCTTCTTTCCTTACGACAAATACTCCGTTCCTCAGAACGAGCAATCGGCCGTAGAGCAGGACGCACACTTCCTGGCTGCACATCCCAACTACAAACTGGTGATTTCCGGTCATTGCGATGACCGGGGCTCCGAGGAATACAACTTGGCCCTGGGAGAGAATCGTGCTGATGCGGTGCGCAATGAACTGGAGCGACTGGGAATCGGCGCAAGCCGAATCCGAACCATTAGCTATGGCAAGGAAAAACCGTTCTGTTCCGTAGAGACGGAAGCCTGCTGGCAGCTCAATCGCCGGGCGCATTTCTCCATGCAGCCGTGAACTCGGCGACCCCAGGTTGGGGCCGAGATGCCAATTGGACGCCCAACTTGCAGTGTGACTTCATGGTCGACAGGGGCCGGTTGTTCCTACATGCCGTCGCCTTCGACCCAAATGGAAGCATCTACAGCAGCCGGTCGGCGGCGCCCACGAGGAGGTCGTGGTCGACGTCACAATGCAAAATACTAGCGGTATGAACCTGAGAGAGCACAAACCCACGAAAGGAATTCTCATGATGCGCAGTTTTCTGATCACGCTGTTGCTGGTTGCCACCGTCGCAGCCAATGCTGTCGCCGGCACAATTGAAGGCAAAGTATCGCCGGGAAAGTCGGTCGTGTATGTGGACAACATCGGAGGCAAGACATTTCCAGCCCCTACGCAGACAGCGCTGATCGAGCATAAGGGTATGACGTTCAGCCCGCACACCCTCGTGATACAGCAAGGGACGACGGTTGAGTTCCTGAACCGGGACAACATGCAACACAACGTCTTCTGGCCTTCGATCAGCGGCAACAAAAAGCTAGGACACAACCTCGGCACCTGGCCGAAGGGTGAAAAGCGCGGGTATAAGTTTGACCAGCCCGGCGTGGTTCCGCTGCTTTGCAACGCCCATCCGGAGATGGCCGGTTACATCGTTGTCAGCCCAACGCCGTACTTTGCCGAGACTGACGAGAGCGGGAACTACAAAATCGATAACGTTCCAGATGGCAAGTACAACCTCGTCGCATGGCACGAAGGGATAAAGCAGCAAACCAAGCCGGTGAGCGTCGCGGGCACCAATAAGGTCGATTTTTCGTTTTCGAACTAGACGCCGCACGCAGTCTGTCTCAACCCGAGTGCGGTTCGCAGCGTCGGCTGGTCTCACCCGTAGGAGGAGGTGGCGTCCTAGAACTGGCGGGGCAATGCGCTGTTGGTGACTGTACGGGTATACCGAGCCGTATGATCGGGAGAGCATTGAGATCCCGCGTGCGGTTTCTACCGATTGATTTGGCGTAGACTCAATTTAGATGTCAACTAAGTCCAGCACTGATCCCTGCTAGGACGGAATTCAGCATTCCAACGTGGAGGTTATGCGATGATTCGATCGATTCATTGCCTCGTCCTCTCGGTTTTCCTTCTGGTCACCAACCTGGTTCTCGCGCAAGGTACGAGTTCAAACGCAACTGCTGCCTGCAACTTTGACACGACCAAGCAGGTCGCAGTCGAGTATCAGCGGGTTGCCGTTGACGTTAAGAAGAAAGTGCTCGGTAATGAGATCCCGTACGGCAAAGTCTGGGCGCCGGGCGGCAAGCCCATGACGATGTTTATCAATACTCCCGTCACGATTGGCGGCAAGGATTTGCCGGTTGCTGCCTACACATTGTTTGTGGTTCCGGAAGAAAAAACGTGGATTCTCATTCTGTCAAAGAGCACCGACACCAGCGGAAAATACGACGAGCACGAAGATTTTGCCAGAATCCCGATGCAATTTGGGGAATTGTCAAGTCCGGAGTCCCAATTCAGCGTCTACTTTGCGCACGTCGCTCCTGACCAATGCAGCATGCGCTTCGATGTCGATAAAGCGCGAGCTTGGGTCGTCATTCAGGAGAAGAAATAGGCGCAACGGGTGCGGCCTAGCGGAGGCTTGCAGCGGTGCCCGCGGCCCCAGCCTGTAACCCTTTTTGTTTCCGCCAGCATGCCGCAGTGGTCGGCTGGTGGTGTCCAACTTCCGGTGCCGCTCGCCCTTCGAGAAGCAGGATAGCGATCCGCGACGAGATCCAGAACTTGTCCAGCACCTATGCACGCGCAAATACGGCTCGGAACTTTAACACCGGATTAGGCACGGGCAGGAGAGGCCTTTCTGCCGAAGAACAGAGCTCTATGTGACGTTTAGGTATACGCCGGTACAGATCGTGCGAGCGTTCATATTCCTTTGCTGCTTTGCAGCCGTGGGGCTCGTGCTATTTGGGCGCGACGTTTGGGCGATAAGCTTGGCGGTCGCGGTGGGAGCTGCATGGTTGATCAGATCCGAGATATGGCGTTAAGTGCGGCTTCCATGCCTCGAAACCCGCGCGACTGAATTAGCATCACCGTTTTCCGCATATGGACAGCAGTCTACCTGGTTGTTTCTCCGCGTCAGGTCAGAGGTCATTTCCTGTGGATCGAGCCAGACCCGAGCAGTGATTGACAGTGAAGCCGAATGACCAATTGGTAAACTGCTCACTTTACAACGCGTCTGGTCACGCATGTAATGACCGTGTGGAGACACTTCTTTAGTGGAACTCTATCGGTCATTGCCGCCTGAGGCTTTGCAGATACTCCTGGTTCTGTTCTTGTCTTTCCTTGTCGGACTGGAGCGTGAGGAGCATAAAGCTGCTGGCGGACAGTACAGTTTCGGCGGCGTGCGCACGTTTCCGCTCATAGGTCTGATTGGGTACTCGATGGCCCTTCTCTCGGGGACACAACTGGTCCCGGTCACAGTCGGGTTCGTAGTGGTCGCAGGATTTCTTCTGCTTTCCTATCGGCACAAGTTGTCCGCGACCGCAGCCGCCGGTGTTACGTCGGAGATGTCGGGTCTGGCGACCTATCTGGTTGGAGCACTCGTCTATTACGGTCACTTTTGGATGGCGACCGCCCTAAGCGTGGCGAGTTTACTGCTGTTGGAACTTAAGGTCGTTCTCGAAGAGCTCGCAGGCCGAATCCCAGCCGAAGAGATTCTCACTCTTGCGAAGTTCCTGCTCTTGTCAATCGTGATTCTGCCTATTCTGCCCAATCACGAATTTGGTCCCTTTCATATCAATCCCTTCAAAACGTGGCTGGTTGTGGTCGCCGTAAGCGCTATCTCATATGGCAGCTATGTATTGCAAAAGCTGACGAAGGGGCGGGGTGGAATATTGCTTGCTTCTCTCTTGGGAGGAGCTTACTCCTCAACGGTTACAACCGTGGTACTGGCACGCAGAGCCGCGCGGGAGGAGCGTCCGCACCTGTTCGCGGGCGGCATCATGATAGCTTCGGGCGTCATGTATCTCCGGTTGATCGCCCTTTTGGGATTATTCAACCGTGAATTGATGGTAATTTCGATGCCGGCATTCCTGACGCTGGCGGGTCTGGCAATCGCGATCGGCTTGATTTGGGCCCGCCGATCGGACAAAACTGAGGGAAAGGTAGCCAGAGAATACGCGCCAAAGAACCCCCTTGAGTTGCGGGCAGCCTTTCTTTTTGGTTTTCTTTTTCTGGCAATGATTGCCTCTACCCAGCTGGCTGTCACCTACCTGGGTAGGGCTGGAATAAATACGCTGGCCGCCATCATGGGCTTGACCGACGTAGACCCGTTTATTCTGGGGATCGCCCAGACCGCGGGCGCCAGCACTCCTCTAAGGCTCGGAGCAGAAGCGATCCTGATTGCCGCGGCCAGCAACAGTTTCGTCAAGGGAATATACGCTTACGCCTTTGCCGACCGAAAGACGGGCAGTCAGAGCGCTTGCCTGCTCGTGGCCCTCGGGGCACTCGGACTTGTGCCCCTGTTCTGGGTCTAATCGCGGCCATCCACCGCATGTGCGGCAGCGTCGCCGACGAGCGAACTGTTGAACAATCGGTCGCAAGTCGGATCCTGCTAAAGAGGATTCGAGTCACAGGTTAGCACCCCATTTTCCCGTAACATTCCGGCTCACCCCAGGTTCCGATGCAGCCGAGTAACTGCCGGGCGGAGCAGAATGGGTGAATCGGCACGGCAGTGAATGTCATTTGCCCCTTTTCCAGGAATAGCTGTAATCCTGATGTTTCCTTCCAGACCGAGATTCCCTCTGTTGTCAGCCCAGATTAGATGTCCGAGTCCTGATGGCTCATTCAATCGAAGCCGCTGGAACGTGTACTGCGAGCACAGGACAAGATCCGAGCTGTATTACCCGGTAAGTTGTGGATCCGAAGAGTGCCGCGTCCAACGTGCCGCGACCACGCACTCCCATGATCACCAGGTCGGTTTGTGATTCAAGGGCAAGTTGCATGATCTGTTGGTATGGCTTGCCGACCCGTACCATCACCTTGAAGTCGCGCGCCTCGCGCATTTTCGGCACAATGGATTCTTCCAGCTGCTTCACCACCTTCTCAGTTGCGCTTTGAAGGTTCGTCGAGCTGGGGATATCTTCCAGCACGTGCAGCAGCGTAAGTTCCGCGCCGTACTCCCTCGCCATCGAGAGAGCGTACTCCGAGGCGTGATGAGCTGGGTCTGAAAAATCTATACAAAGCAGTATCTTTCTCAAGTGAACTGGCTCCGGATCCTGGACGGAGCTCTTGAGATGATGTGCAGGTTTTCGTACCGCCAAGACCGGGCACCGTGCCCGTCGCAGTATCTTCTCTGTTGTGGATCCCAGCATCAGCCGATCAATTCCACGCCGACCGTGAGTTCCCATCACGATCAGATTCGCTGCCTGCGCTTCAGCCAGAGAGAGGATCAGATCCGTCACCGGGCCATCTTGCCCGAAACATTGGGGCTGAATCTCAGTTCGCGTGTGGCGTTTCGCAAATTCCTCGAGCTCCTGTTCAACGTCGGCACGACGTTTCCGACAGATCTCTTCATAGGAACCTGGATAAATATCCCAAAAATCGAAGGGCTCCAGAGGGTATAAAACGTGCTGCAAGATCAGCTTTGCCTTGTAGTGCCAGGCTAGCGACTGTGCGTACTCGTATGCGTGGATTGAAAACTCCGAAAAATCGACGGGGCAAAGAATGGAATTAATTTGCGGCATACGGCGGATCCCTCTTGAATGATCTTGTCACCTACAAAAGTTGCATAACTTGTCTTTTCACAATTGCCGTGGCGTGACGTTTAGACGACGTGTGGGTCCTTGGGATTTATCCTCGGTTCAATCTGCAGCAGTTTCCTGCCGGGCCACCACGTCTCGTTCAAAGTACTTTTCGAATTGATTTTAGTCCTGATTGAAACCTGCGGCGAACGGACGCCCGAATATATCAATATCCATACTGGAACAACCACCGACAAAGTCCGGTATCACATTCATACTGGCGTTGCGCTGTCGCCGTTCGCAAGCTTGAGGAACTTGAGAAGGACCTTGATTGTGAGTCCCTGCACCAAGATGGAAAAGATGACTACACCGTAGGTCAAGTTCAAGATTTGCTCACGATAGGGGAAAGCGCTGTTCAGGCTCAGGGCCAGAGCGAGAGCCAAGGCCCCGCGAAGTCCACCCCAGACGGCTACATGCTGCCAACGAAGCGGAATATTTTCTGCGAAGCGATTGCTCAACGGAACCAGCAGATAGACCGACAGCACGCGGCCCAAAAGCACAGCACCGATGGCGAACACTACGGAGGTCCAATTCTGCAGGAGTTCACGCACGTGAATCTCGAGGCCGATCAGGAGAAACACGAGGGAATTCATGACGAACGAAATATACTCCCAGAACGATTGCATTGCGGTCCGCGTGCGGGCACTCATCGAGTTCTTCGAGCTAAAATTGCCGAGCATCAGCCCCGCAGATGCTGTCGCGATCACACCTGACAGGTGCAAGTGGTAGGCGACCAGATAGCTGCCATACGCAAGAATCGTCGTAAGCGTAATTTCAATCTGAGGATCGTCCACCGCTGCTGCCATCCGACCGGCCAGGTATCCTAGAGCAGATCCCAGAATTGCTCCACCGACGACCGCCTGGACGTACTGCTCAACGCCCTTCAGTACGCTGAACTTTTCAGCGGCGACAGCTCCTAATAGGATTCCAAAGAGGACGACGGCCGTTCCGTCATTCAGCAGGCTTTCTCCTTCCATGATGAGCGACAGTCGCTTGTTCACGTCCAGATCCTTGAATATGGCCAGGACAGAGATTGGGTCGGTGGCTGAGATGATGCAACCAAAGAGAAGCGCGATGAGCAGCGGCAGGCCGATCAACCAATGCACAACATATCCCGTCGCAAGGGCAGCGACCAGCACGCCGGCATTGGCGAGTAGTAACAAAGGCACGGAATTCCGAAGGAGGGCTCGCAGGTTGAGCTTTACGCTGCCTTCAAAGACCAGCGCCGGAAGGAACAGGATCAAAATGACATCGGGCGTCAGCCAGTCAGGACGGTGACCAACCTGCAGCGGCGACAAGATCGGAATTCGGATGACTCCCAGGAGTAATCCGCCGAAGACAAGCGATACCGTGTAGGGAATCTTCAGACGCTCCGCCAGCATTGCGATGATCGCGGCGGCGATGAGCAGCCAAACCAGAAATTCTATGCCTGAGGTTGGAATCATCTCAGAAACGCCCCTAGCCTACTCGAATTTGTCAACTGACGGCAACGCATTGCCACGCTCAAAGGCAGCTCTCACCTCTAGACTTAGAAGATAAAAGAGCAGGGCCCCGGCGAT
>Ga0208478_1000569_pt1 | contig 12594 bp, 7 predicted proteins | sample NGESurdeep072012_5_FD_184462 | JGI IMG/M metagenome (GOLD analysis project Ga0208478, IMG submission 184462) | Arctic peat soil microbial communities from Barrow, Alaska - NGEE Surface sample 415-2 deep-072012 (SPAdes) | ecosystem: Environmental > Terrestrial > Soil > Wetlands > Peat ... | reverse complement strand
TCGTCCCCGTCGGCACCGACGGCAAGATCAGCCTGTTCAACGGATCCGGCGGCACCGTGCAACTGCTCGCCGACGTCGCCGGCTACTACCTGGCCGGCGGCTGAGCTGCTGCCCGCCCGGTCACTTGCCGCCGAACTCCCGCACCTGCTTGCACAGAAACTGGCCGTTGGCCAGGATCTTCAGCTCCATGTCCACGGACGTCGGTTTCTCGTTGTCCACCACCACGAACCGGCAATCCCCTTTGTAGTAGCCGGGTTTCGCTGCGCAATAGGCGCGTTCCACGGTCGCCGCGATGTCCACCAGTCGCAGCATGTCCTCGCGGGGCAGCACGGGCTCGGTCCGCACCGGCCTGCCGGCGACCGGCCGGGCGAAGCGGGTGATGGTCAACGACGTCGGCTCGTCGCCCACACCCAGTGCAGCCACGGTCAACTCGGTCTGAGTCCCGGGGTCCGGGTTGGTCACCAGGTTGTTGCCGTCCTGCACGGACAGCAGGTACCCGTACACGCCCTGCGTGTTCAGTACCCGGGTGACGATCACCGCGTTGGCGGTGACCTCGGATTCGGTGTCATAGGCCGCGACGACGGACAGGCCCATCGCGACCGTGGCATGGTCGATGCGGGCAAAGGTGCGCTCCTCCACCGCGCGCTGGTTCCACAGACTCGCGTAGACGCCCTTGATCGCGCAGGCCACCGACTTCGGTGAGACCCTCCGCTTGACGTCGCCGCCCGGTTCGTCATCGACCTCGAAAACGCAAGAGCCGTCGGGGTTGTCCCGTTTGCTGACGGTGGCGGCGAAGCTGTCGTGCAGCCCGGCGCCGTCGAAGTTCGGCACGTCCTCGGCATTCGCGCTGGACCGGATCTTGATCTTCTTGACGTCGGGCAACACCTCGGAGAGCTTGGCCTTCACCGCGGCCAGATCGTCCGGCGGGATCGTCGCGTTCAGGAAACAGGTCTGCACGTCGTACACCCGGCGCGCACGCTCCGCGGCGGACAGGGTGCCGGCTTTCTCCGCTTCGACGAACGCGTCCAGTTCCACGTTGAGCGACGCGTTGTCCGGGTGCTCGAGAAGGTTGCGATAGAACGACAGCGGTATTCCGAAGCCGTCGGGCACCAGGTCGTAGCCGAACCGCGCGCTGGCCGAACCGGTATCCTCCACCCGGCCGAGCACCCTGCGGTGCGCCAGAAACCCGATGTTGGCAGCCTTGCTCCCGTACTTCCTGGCGAAAGCCAGAGCGTCCGACGTCGAACCGGCGCCGATCTCGTCGTAGGAGCGCAGAATCGTCTCCGGTTCCCAGACCAGCGGAATCCACGGTTTGTTGTTGCGCTCGGCGAGCCGAGCGGCGACCTCGGCATCGGTCGAGGCTTCCAACTGGAAATCGTCGGCGCGGACCACGAAGTGCACGGGCTCGTCCCGCCACGGCGCCAGCCGCTCGTTGTCCGGCCCCGCGTCCCGCAGCACCATGTTCGGTGTGCCGCGTTCCTTCGACTTGAGGTTGACGTGGGAGTTGCTGTCCTGCACGGCCTTGGTGATGACACCGGCAACCACCGAGAGGTCGAGCGGCAGTTCGGCGAACACCGGGATGTCCGCTGGAGTCAGGTCCGCGTCGCCGGAGGGAAAGATCCGCAGGTAGCCCCACGCCTCGCCGGCGTTGAGCGGGATGTACCGGACCGAGCCCAGCACCCGGTCGATCGTCAGCAGCTGGATCCCGGCGGCCGTCAGCTCATCGCCGATCGTCGTCACCGTCTGCTGGGTCCCGGTGGGGACGAAGGCGAGACGGGCGCCGGGAATGCTGATGTGCTGACGGACCAGGGTGATCACGTCGAGCACCCCGCGCTCGTTCACCACGTCCTGCGGGTAGAACTGTATGGCGTACACCGGGTCGGAAGCGCCGTCGAGGAAGTAGGTGTGGATGACGCCCGCCGCATACCGTTTGGCGGGGCTGAAGTAGGTGACCCGGTTGAATTCCTCCAAGCGTTCCGGAATATCCAAGGCTGCCCGCGCAAAGGAGTAGTGGTACCTGGCGGATTCGGGGATCTCACCGTTCTCGATGAAATTGCCGTTCACGAAGTACACCTCGCCGCGAGCGGGATCTCGCAGATCCACCAGGAATTTCGCCACCCAGCCGTTGGCGACCAGGTCGCCCGCAGTGACGGACAATGCCGTGAATTCGTCCGCGGTGTGGATCTCCCGGTGGACCAACGGCAGCACACCGTTCGCCGGCGCTGCCCGCTTCCGCACTGCGGGCGCTGGTCCGGGTCGAACCGCGGCGGCCTGCGACAAGGCCTCGGCAGCGGCCAGTTCCCGATCACCGCGTGACGTGGGCCTCGCCGACAGAAACCCGAGCATCAACAACCTCCAACACGCATCAACGAGAACCGACCGAGCAATTCTTACCCGGTGATTAATTCTTACCCGGTGATTCTTGTCTGTTTTGTCGGGTAGCGCCCGGCGAACCGAACCCGAGGTCGGTGATGACGGAGACCCTGCGGGCCGAGATCGGTCGCGGCCCCTGGACTTCGGTGAGCCGGGGCGACCGGCGGCGGTGCCGGGCCGGGAACGAGGCCGGCCGAGCCCGGGATTTTTCCCGGGCTGCTGCTCCCTCCCCCCAGACGGAGCAGCAGCCCGAGTGGTAGCCCCCGCAACCACCCGTCAAGAGCCAGCGGGCGCCACCGGTGATACCGGGCCATCCCGATGTGCGTCCTGCCGGCCGGACCTGTCGGTACCGGGTCGGGCACCTGACCCTCCCGTTCTGCGGCGACCTCCCTGCTGACGCAGTGTCCACATATCCAGTGCGGCAACGGTTCTCGGTCACGAGCGTGGCCGTTCACCGCCTGGCGGTTGACACCGCGGCCGGCAACCCGCTGTACCTGACGGAACTGATCAGGTTCGGGGTGGCCACCGGCCGGCTGTCGCAGGTCGGTGGCGTGTGGTGGTGGCCGGGCGACACCGAGGTGCCGCCCCGTCTCGGCGAGTTGCTGCAACGCAGGATCGAGGACGTCACCCCGTCCGCGGCCGAAGCGCGCGACGTGCTGGCGTTGGGCGAGCCGCTGCCGTACGACACCCTGGCCGCGGTCGTCTCGTCCGAAGCCATCATGGAACTGGACGAGCAGGGCATCGTGACCAGCGACTCCGGTGAGGGTCAGGTCCTTCTCCGCTTCTCCCATCCGCTGCTGTTCGCCGTGGCGGCGCGGAGGCTGAGCCCGGCCCGGCGGCGCGCGCTGGCCGGTCGATTGCTCGACGCACCTGCCGAACACGTCGACCTGCTCCGTCGGGCGGCTTGGCAGGAAGCGGCCGGCGGCCGACCGGACGTCGATCTGCTGGTGCGCGCCTCGCGGTCGTTGATCGTCACCGACCCCGCCACGGCGATCCGGTTCGCCGAGCGAGCCATCGGCTACGACGACGGACCGGCAGCCGCCGTCACCCTCGCCGACGCCCAGGCAGAGGCGGGCCGCCCCGACGAAGCGCGGGCGTCGCTCACCGTCGCCGCCTCCAGGGTCCGCAATCCCGATGATCGGGCGATGGTGGGGCTGAGCGAGGCCGGCCTGACGCTGTGGTCGCTGCGCCGCCCGGAGGAGGCGGTCGCCGTACTGGCCAGGTTGGAGGGTGACGTGCCCGCCGACCTTGTCGCAGAGCCGCGATCGGCCCCGGCGCTGTTGACCCTGTTTTCCGCCCAACCCGCGGCCGCGCGCCGGATCGCCGAAGAGATGTTGGCCGGCCCGCTTCCGCCCGACGCCCGACGGCGCTGCCTGATGGTGCGGTTGGCGGCTCTCATGGTTGGCGACCGGCCGGACGAGGCGCAGCAGGCCGGCACCGAGCTGACCATCCTGCTCAGAACCCATCCCACGCCACCCTCGGCTCGGAGCCTGTCGACGGCGATCGCGGCGACGGCGGAGTTGTTCGGCAACCGGTCCGGCGAGCTTCCCCGGGCAGCGGGCAGCGGGCAGCACCGGCCGCTGGCCGACGCCGCTGGACCCCATGGGTTCGAGCGGGCGCGACGGAGGTGGGTCGCCGCTACCCGGTCCGGTATGGCCGCTGCTGGAAGGGGTGCGCCATCACCTGGCCGGCGACTGCGCCGCCGCCGCCGTGTCGCTGCGGGAGGCCACGGTGCAGCAATTGGCCGGCGAGGGTCTGTTCCGTTCCGAGGCCACCGGTGGGCTGGTCGTCGTGCTGGCCGAGACCGGTCATCTCGCGGAGGCGCGAAAAGTGCTGGCGGACAACGGGCCTGATGCGCGGTGGGTTCGGATATCACCGCTGCCAGACTGGCCGGGATCCGGGCCCGTGCGGCGAACAGGGCGGAGCCCTTGGTGGCGGCCGCGGAGGCGCACCTCGCGGTCGGCCTACTCGGTCACGCGCTGGAGTTGGCCGACCTCGCCGGCGACCGCGCGCAGCGGGCGAGGGGCCGCAGCGCCGACGCGGCCGCGGCCAGAGCCGGCGCAGTGGCGGCGCTGGCCAGGCGGACGTTGGGGACCGCGGACGCGCGCGGCGCCGAACTGCCCGAGCAGCTGACCCGGCGTGAGGCCGAGATCGCCCAGCTGGCAGCACAAGGCATGCGCGACAAGGACATCGCCGACGAACTCGTGCTGTCGGTGCGCACCGTCGAGAGTCACCTGGCGACGGCATACCGCAAGTTGGGTATCGCGTCGCGGCGGGAGTTGGTCGAGGCGCTGGGAAATCAGCCCCACACCGGGTCGGTGCCGTAGATCCGCCGGTGGTCTCTGGCGAATGCGGCGCGCCCGACGACCGTCCAGAGCATCCGCACCGGAAGCGGCATGTTCGCCAGGAACTCCCTGCCACGCTCAGGTGTGTTGGCCTGCAACAGGAATCCGAGATAGGCCAGCTGGCGGTTCTTGGGCATGCCGGCCCGGCCGCGCTCGTTCAACGCCTCCCATTCGGGGACCGTCATGACGTCCTCGACCAGCGGCAGCACGAAGTTCTCCTCATCGGCGAGATGCTCGTCGAGCCCCGCGGCCAGGTCGGTCAGCGCCTGCGCCAACTCCTGCCGGGCAGTCGGATCCGCTGAGGCGGCAAAGGCCCGGCCCAATGCGCCCGCCTGTTGGTAGATCTCGGCGATCCGCTCGTGCTGCTCCTCCATCCGCAGGATCAGCGCGCTGTCCATCGGGGCGCGCTCCAGTAGCAGCGGCCACATCAGGTCGTCCTCGCCGCTGTGATGGTGGTGCAGCATGGCGGTGAGTTCGTCGACGAACCCGACAACGGTCCGGGCGCGGGTGGTGTCGCCGTCCGGCACACCGAGGACCAGCCCCGGCAACGCGTGGAACTGGCGACGAAAACAGTTGTGCACGAAGACCATTTCGTAGGTGTCTGGGCGTGCGGTGACGTCGGCGGTCATGCCGGGGCCTCCTGGAGTACGGCGCCGTTCGCGGCGCACGTGTGCTGTGGACCTGTCGAGCGTGCAGGTGAGAATTAGCAGTGCACTTGCGACCGACTTGCGCCACCGGCCGCGGCCAGACGAAGAGGCTCGAACGGCAGGCCATCCGCCGGTTACGCTGCGGCCCATCATGGTGCGCGTCAGAGTGCTCGGAGCCCTGGAGGCGACGGTCGGCGTCGGCGGCAGGGACGTCGTCGCCGACCTCGGTGGCCCCCGGCAGCGCGCCGTGCTGGCCCAATTGCTGGTCGGCCGCGGCGAGGTGGTCTCGGTGGACCGGCTGGTCGAGGACCTGTGGAACTCCGAACCCCCGCCGCGGGCCATCGGTGCGCTGCAGGCCTATGTCTCGCACCTGCGGCGGGCGCTGGAACCCGGCCGGCAGCCACGAGCCCCGGCGGCCGTGCTGGTCAGCGAGCCACCCGGCTATGCCGTTCGGTTGCCCGTCGACGCCGTGGACGCCTGGCGTTTCGAGGCGATGGTGCGGAGTGCCGCCACCGCCGAGGACCCGGAGCACACCAGGTCCACGCTGGATCAGGCGCTGGCGCTGTGGCGTGGGCCCGCCTACGCCGAGGTCGCCGGGGAACCGTGGGCCGTCGCCGAAGCCGCCCGGCTGGAGGGGCTCCGGCTGGTCGCCCGCGAGCGGTGGTGTGCCGCGCTGCTGCGGACCGGAGCGGCCGCCGACGCGGTACTCGCCGCCGAGCTGCTGACCCGCGAGCATCCCTTGCGCGAAGAGGGCTGGCGGTTGCTGGCGCTTGCGTTGTACGCCAGCGGCCGGCAGTCCGACGCACTCGGCGCCCTGCGCAGGGCCCGCGAGATCCTCGCCGAGGAAATGGGTTTGGATCCGGGACCGGCGCTGGTGCAGCTGGAGTCGGATGTGCTCAGTCAGCAGCTGACGATCGGGCCGCCGCCGCAGCGCCCGCCGCAGGGGGCGTCGTCCGCGCCGGGTCTGACGGCCGATCCCGCGGCGTCCGTCGCGCCGCAAGGTTCCGAGCGAACCTCCGCGAACCCGGCTGCCGACGACGAGGCGACTCCGGGCACCACCGCCGCTCAGGTCACCAGCACGATCACGGGAACTCCGAGCGATCCCCCTGCCATCGACCTGACACCTCCGGGACGCGCGGCCCGGCCGGTCGCCGGCGGCGAGTTCGTCGGCCGGGACGCCGAGCTCAACGCCCTGCATGCCGCCGCCGGTGACGCTGCCGACCACTGTGCGCTCCGGGTCGCCCTGCTGGCCGGGGATCCGGGTGCCGGGAAGACGACCATCCTGGACCGGCTCACCGGCGACCTGGTCCAGCTCGGATGGCGGGTCGCCGTCGGTCGCTGCCCGGAGGCCGCCGGTGCACCGCCGGCCTGGGCCTGGGTGGAAACGCTGCGGAGCCTGACCGCCGACGTCGACCCCGGTCCGCTGGCACCGGCGCTGGCACCGCTACTGGACGAACGGCTCGCGGCCGCCCAGCAGTCGGATGCCTCCTTCGGCCGTTTCCTGTTGCAGCGCGCGGTGAGCAGCTACCTCACCACGGCCGCGAACCACCGGCCGCTGGCGATCGTGCTGGACGACTTGCACCGCGGCGACAGCGAAACCCTCGCGCTGCTCGGCGGTCTCGCGGACACCGTGACGGGCGTGCCATTGCTGCTGATCGGTTCCTACCGGCCGTCCGAGGTGAACGGGGAACTCCGGGACACCATGGCCGGGCTGGCCAGGCACTCACCGGTCCGGTTGCTGCTCGGTGGGCTCGAGCCCGACCAGGCGGCCCGGCTGATCCGCACTGTTTCCGGGGTGCAGCCGGACGAGGCGACGCTGGCCGCGATCACCGACCGGACCGGGGGCAACCCGTTCTACCTGGTGGAAAGCGCACGGTTGCTCGGCAGCGAGGGCAGTTTGGTGGCGACCTCCCGGGTGCCCGAGGGCGTCCGGGACGTGCTGCGCCGCCGGCTCGCCCGGCTGCCCGAGGTCTCGGTGTCCGTGCTGCGATTGGCCGCGGTGATCGGACGCGATGTCGACGTCGACGTGCTGGTGCAGGCGGCCGAGGTCGACGAGGAAGCGGTCATCGACGCGCTGGAGGTCGGCGTGCTCGCCGGGCTGTTGACCGAGCCCGCGCCCGGGGCGGTGCGTTTCGCGCACGTCCTGGTGCGCGACACGTTGTACGGCGACGTGCCACGGGTACGGCTCAGCCGGTGGCACGCACGGGTGGCCGCCGCGTTGACCTCCGTTCAACCCGGTGACGCCGCCGCGCTGGCGTACCACTATCACCAGGCCGGAACTCCGGCCACCGCGCGGCAGGCCGTCGATGCCGGGGTGCTGGCGGCGGAACAAGCCGTCGCCCGTTACGCCCATGACGCCGCGGTCCAGATGTATGCCCAGGCCCTCGTCGACCTGGACCGGGTACCGCCTCCCGCCCCTGACGGCGCGGCCGGCGACGCGGCCGGCGACGCGGCCGGCGTGGAACGGCTGTTGACCGAGCGGGTGCGGCTGCTGGCGCGGTTGAGCCGTTCACAGCTGACTGCCGGTGCCGGCGTGGATGCGCTGACCAGCCGTGGGCGGGCGCTGCTGCTCGCCGAGCATGCCGGCCGGGACGATTTGGTCTTCCGGGTGCTGACTGCGTGGGACCTGCCCACCCCGTGGCTGAACCGGCAGTACGGCTCGATCGATTCCGGCGTCACCGCACTCATCGAGAGATGCTTGCGCGCAGACAATCTCGACGACGCAACGCGGTGCCGGCTGCTCTGCGCGCTGGTTTCGGAGGTCAGCGGGGAGGACCACGACCGCTCGCTGGCGGCGGCCACCGAGGCCGAATCCCTGGCCCGCCGGGCCGCCGATCCGGTGCTGATCGGCCTCTCCCTGCACGCGCTCAGCGCGGTGATCCTCGCCGATCTGGAACCGGACCGCCGGCAGCGGATCGCGCTGGAGTTGATCGAGATCGGCGGACGTCCCGGGCTGGCGGTTTTCGCGCTGATCGGTCATCTGGGAGCCGCCCAGGTCGCCGGCGCCAGGGTCGATCTCGACGTTGCCCGCGAGCAGACCGAACTCGCCGGGGTGCTGGTCGAGCGCTACCGATGGCGACAGTCCCGGGGCATCGTCGCGATGAACCGCGGGATGCTGGCGCACATCGCCGGGGACCTCGACGCGGCAGAGCAGCTGTATTCGCAGGGCGGTGAGCTGATCCGGCAGAGCGGCGCGGTGGACGCCGACGGCATCATCGCCGTCGCCTGGATGACCATGCGCATCACCCAGGGCCGGGTGGGCGAGCTGGAGTCGACCATCCGCGACACCGGCTCGGCACCGGACGTCGAGCGGGACCTGCTGGCGATGTCGCTGGCCGCGCAGGGTCGGGTCGCCGAAGCTCGCGAGCTGCGACGTCGGATCCGGCCGGTGCGTCGCGACTTCTTCCGCTCGCTGTTCCTGACCATGCGGGCGATGACCGTGACGGTGCTGGCCGAACGATCCGAAGCCGAGTCGGTGTACGAGGAGCTCCTGGACTACGAGGGTCAGATCGGCGGTGTGGGTGGCAGCGCGTTCGCGCTCGGGCCGGTGGACACCGCGCTCGGCGACCTCGCGGTGTTGTTGGGCCGGCGCGAGGTCGCCGCGGCCCACTACGCCGCGGGGCTCGAGCTCGCCCGGCGCTGCGGTTCCGCGCCGTGGACGGCGATTGCGCAGGACAAGCTCGCCCAGCTCTCGGTTGCTTCCTGAGCGCATCGGGGCCGCACGCGACATTCGCCCGAGCCCGGACGAACGCTTTCTGCCGGGCCTGGCCCTGGAAATCGTTGAGCCGCACCGCCCAGGGTCGGGGTTCACGCGATCTCGCGGGCCACTCGGCGCCAGTTTCGTCCTCTCGGCTCCGACATATGTTGGCGCCGAGCTCATCAAGGCGGCGCTCAGTGAACCGGGCGGCGCAGTGTGGAACGGCACCATGCACTCTCCCGGCGCTGCACTCTCCCGGAGGATCCGGACCGGAAGCCGCTGCCCGGCAGGCCACGCACAACCAGCGTCGAGAAAACCAGTCCGCGATCTCCGGGAACCGGCCTAACCTGAGGCCGTGCGGCTGCTCGAGCGGGACGCTGAACTGACGGCGTTGGGCTCATATTGGGCCGAGGCGCTGGTCGGGCGCGGGCATTTCGTGTTTCTGGGCGGCGAGGGTGGCGCCGGAAAGTCCTCGGTCGCCAGGGAATTCTCCCGGCGGGTGGCCGTCCGCGCGCGAATTCTGATCGGCGCGTGTGACGCAGGTGCCACTCCTCGGGCGCTGGGACCGCTGGTCGACGTGGCCGAGGCGCTGGGCGTGCAGGCCGAACTCGAGGACCCGGATGTCCGCCGTGCGTCTCTGTTTCCGCGGGCCCGCGCCGCCCTGGGACGGTCGCCGACCCTGCTGCTGCTCGAGGACATTCATTGGGCCGACGAGGCCACGCTGGATCTGGTCCGCTACCTCGGGCGGCGGATGGACGGCCTGCCGGTGGTGGTGATCGCGACCTTTCGGGACGACGAAGTCGGACGCACCCACCCACTGGCCGGCGTCATGGGCGATCTTGCATCGTCGGCCGCCGTCAGCCGGATGCAGCTGCCGCTGCTCACCGCAGCGGCGGTCACGGAGCTGGCGCGGGAGTCGGACCGCGACGTCGACGTCGCCGCTCTGCATCGCAGCACCGACGGGAACCCGTTCTTCGTCACCGAGGTGTTGGCCGCTGTGCCGACCGCCGGAACCACCACCCTGCCGACCACGGTCCGCGATGCCGTGGTGGCGCGTGCCTCGCGGCTGACGAGGGCCGCTCGACGGGCGCTCGAAGCGGCCGCCGTCATCGGCAGCACGGCCGAGATCGCCCTGGTGCGAAGGGTTTCCGGCGAGCCGGCCGCATCCGTGGACGAGTGCGTCGAGGGCGGCGTGCTGCTGGCCCGGGGGCCGTCGGTCGCTTTCCGCCACGAGTTGGCCCGTCAGGCGATCCTCGACGCGCTCCCGCCGGGCATCAGGGTCGACCTGCACCGACGGGTGCTGGTCCGGCTGACCGCGGCAGGCAGCAAGGACCACCGCCGGCTCGCTGAGCATGCAGTCGCCTGCGGTGAGGGTGGCGCCATCGTCCTGCACGCCCCGCGGGCAGCCGATCTGGCCAGCCGGCTTGGCTCCCACCGGGAAGCGGCGGAGCATCTGCGGACGGCTTTGGGGTACGGCGACTCGCTACCGGCTGCCGACCGCGCAGGACTGTTGGAGCGGTTGTCCTACGAGTGCTACCTGACGTCTCGCGCGGCCGAGGCACTCGAGGCACGCCAGGGTGCCGTCGCCCTGCGCAAAGCCGCGGGTAACGCGGGCCGGCTGGGCGTTGATCAACGCTGGCTCTCTCGGCTGTCGTGGTTGGTCGGCCGCAACGCTGATGCCAACCGGTACGCCGAGGCGGCGGTCGCGACGCTCGAACCTCTCGGGGCGGGCGCCGATCTGGCCATGGCGTACAGCAACATGTCGAACCTGCGGGTGCTCGGCGGTTCGACCGAGGAGGCACTGGTGTGGGGGCGGCGGGCGGTCGACGCGGCGCGGGCGGCGGGTGACCGCGGGGTCGAGGCGCACGCACTCACCAACGTCGGCACCGCCCTGCTCCGGCGCGGCGAGCTGGTGGAGGGGCGAGCCAGGCTCGACGAGTCGCTGGACATCGCCCTGACCGACGGGCTGGACGAGCACGCGGCGCGTGCATGGGGCAACATCGGAGCGCTGCAGGCGGCCAAACGAATGCTGACCGACGCAGAACGGACCCTCCGCGTCGGATTGGCCTACTGCACCGAACGCGACCTCGACACGTCGCGCCTGTGCATGGCGGGCTGGCTGGCCGGGGTGTCGCTCGAGCAAGGCAACACCGACACCGCGCTGCGTCTGGCCCAGGACGTGCTGCGGCACCCGCAGATCTCGCCGGTCAGCCGGATTCCCGCCCTGCTGGCCACCGGCCTCGCGGCGATCCGCCGCGGTGACCCGACTGCGGACGCTGAGCTCGCCGAGTTGCACGCGCTGGCCAGCGGTACAGCGGAGCCGCTGCGGTTGCTGCCGGTGGCGCTGTTGCAGGCCGAGGCCGCCTGGACCGCCGGGCGGGCAGCCGACATCGTCGGCCTCACCGACGAGGTGTGGATTGCCTGCGCCGAGTCCTGGGAGCCGTGGATCGTCGCCGAGTTGGCCTGGTGGCGGGCTCTTGGCGGTGCGATCGAGGGCGTCCCGTTCACGTTGCCCGCGCCGTTCGCGCTGATGCGCTCCGGCCGGGTGCGGGAGGCCAGCGACGCCTGGGCGGATTTGGGTCGGCCGTTCTGGGCCGCGCTCGCGCTCGCGGCGGGCGGCCCCACCGAGACCTCCGAAGCCGTGGCGGGACTGCTCCGGCTCGGCGCCTCGGCCAGCGCCCAGGCCGTCCGACGCGACCTGGCGATGCGTGGGTTACCCGTGCCGCGCGGTCCGCGAGCCACGGCGCGGGTGAACGCCGCCGGACTCACCGCCCGCCAGCTGGAGATCTTGGGGTACCTCGTCGACGGCCTGTCCGACGCCGAGATCGCCGCTCGACTCACGCTTTCGCAGCGGACGGTCGGGCACCATGTCTCGGCGGTACTCCGCAAGCTCGGGGTGCCGTCCCGGTCAAGGGCCGCTGCGGCTGCCCAGCAGATCCTCCGAACGGCCTGACCAACTTAGGCAGAACTCCCGATGTGGCACGGACGGCTGGACGCTTTCCTGGAGTAGTCAGCACAAAGCCGGCTCTCCGAGGGGACGTCTCATGCCAATGCTCATGGACGTGTACAGCATGGGCGACACGCTCGCCCTGCGCTACGCCACGCACGCCCACGCCGCCACCGTGAAGTTGCAGGGCGGCCAGGATGTCCACTACCTGCGCTACTGGGTCGACGAGGCCCGCGGCAAGGTCTTCTGCCTGGTCGACGCGCCGGACGCCACCGCTGCCGCGGTTCACCGCAGGGCCTACAGCCTGCTCGCCAAGGACATCTCCACCGACCACATCAACCCAGCGCAGTTCGACACAGCGGAGATCTACCGCGTGCAGGAAGGCGAATGAGCGCCCATTCACGCAGCCGTCGACGACGGATCCATCGGCAGTCAATCGGGAATCCACCGCGGAATCTGCGCTTCACGGCCGACCGAACGACCCACACATCTCATCACTGACCAGCAATTCGGGGGAATCCAATGAACAACCACGAACTGCCTCTGCGCAGATCGCTCCTGGCCACCGGGGGCGTCATCGGTATT
>Ga0208478_1000567_pt1 | contig 12636 bp, 14 predicted proteins | sample NGESurdeep072012_5_FD_184462 | JGI IMG/M metagenome (GOLD analysis project Ga0208478, IMG submission 184462) | Arctic peat soil microbial communities from Barrow, Alaska - NGEE Surface sample 415-2 deep-072012 (SPAdes) | ecosystem: Environmental > Terrestrial > Soil > Wetlands > Peat ... | reverse complement strand
CCCGCACGGAGCGTGCGTGGCGGTGGGTTCGCAGCCACACGGTCAGGCTACGACGACGCTCATCGAGAGCAACCACTCGTAGTCTCGATCATCACTGGACTGGGGGTCGGGGATCAGAGCCGCCTTGTCCGGGGCGTTGCCGAGTCCTGGCGGCGAGCGCCGCGCGCCGACGAATGCAGGTCTCGACCTGGAGAGCGTCGCCGGTCGCGCAACTCGCCAACCTCGAGCCCGCCCGCTTGGTGGCGCGCATAGGCAATGCCCGGATCCGCAGCGGATCTCGTCAGCTCCGCTCTCGGCGATCGGCGAGGCTGCAACGCCGGCCCGCCGGACAGTCCGGCCCTGTTGCTTGCGCGCAGAAGCACGAGTTCCGAGCAACGCGCGAGGAGGAGGCGGCGCGCTGTCGCTTTCAGGACCGAGGTGCTTGCTAGCCGGCCGGCTGAGAGCTAACACCAACGCGTCGGCGACGTCCGAGATCGTGAAGCGCTCGTTGTTGCGTGTCGATCTGAGCGGCAGCCGTGTTGTCCGGGCGTTGTGGGACGCGCTGATGCGGGTCCGGCGCTGTCCTCAGGCCACCGCCGGGCTGTCGTTGACTCCGTTGCGTGCCGGTGTACATTTCTGTTGCCGGGGCGCGGAGTGGCGCCTTGGGAGGAGAATTTGGGACCTTCCTACACACCCGAGTTGGGCGTACACGGATGCGATCGAGTCGCGCGGCGGGTCGCGCGGGCAGTCGTCGTATGTGGCAGTGTGCTCGCCGCGCTGGCGCCGATCGCGAGCGGCGCTCCGGCACGGAGCCGCGGCAGGGCGACAGCTGCGTGCTCCACTCAGACGGTTCGGTTAGTCGGCAAGGGGATCACGCTGCGGTTCGTCCTGCACGGCGTCTCATGCAAGGCAGGGCACCGCCGGATCAAGACCTATTTTCAGGACATAGCCGCTAAGACCTGCCGAGGACGCGGGACCACCTGCATCTTTGAATATCCAGGGGGTTGGGAGTGCTCCTCGCCGCCCCCATCCTTCCCGAAGTCGACGTCGCAACGCTTCGCCGTGTGCGAAGACTTTCCCCAAGGCCGATCGACCGCCAGGGTCACGGTATACCGCGTTGCGCGCAAGTCGGGTCATCACTCCTAGGGCGGCCGCGCAGGCATCCGCGTTGCACCAGGCGGGCGCTCGTCGCTGGCCCAGTGTTCGGCTGCGCTGGCCACTTCGCCCATGCCAGCGGCTTGATCTATAGAGGCAACGAAGAGGTTGTCCTCGCGAGCGGTGGGCGGTGGGAGACGGCCGACCGGGCAAGTACTGCCCGAACCACGAGGGGTCGGCCAAGATCCACAAGGCCGCCTGCACGCGCAGTCAGATCCGCCTCGCGACTTTGTGATGGCTTGCACGGTGCAACCGCACTCGATTAACCGGGAAGCTGCGCGCCGTGCCCGAGGCTGGGTGACCCACCGTGGTTAGCTAATTCGCCCAGGCTTCCCTTCGAACGACCGCACTCCTCCCTTTTCAACCGGCGTTCACACGAGTTTCACACCGGCCGTTATGGATCAGGCGGCGAGCTGGTATCGCTCGCCCACCCGAGCGTCACCGCGGGAGACGAAGCGGGCCCCCGCTATCGATCGAGAAAGGCCCGCAGAGCGGGCCTCTTTGTGGCCTGATCTCGGTGAGGCCGCGGGCGCTACTCGGGCTGGAGGACCACGACCGGGATCACCCGGCCGCCGGCGCGCCCCTGATAGCTCTCGTATCCGTTGTAGTTGTCGTTGACGTAGCGCCAGAAATCTTCACGCTCGGCCCCCTCGACGACCCGCGGGTGAACGGGGATGTGCCGGCCGTCGATCTCGACGGCGACCGCGTCGGGATGTGCGCGGAGGTTGTGGTACCAGGAGGGGTGATGCTCGGCGCCCGCCTTGGAGGCGACGACGACGAACGCCCCGTCGCGAGGCGTGTAGAGAAGCGGGGTCGTGCGAGGCTGGCCGGACCTGGCACCGCGCGTGTGCAGCAGCAGGATCGGCTGGCCCATCGCCACCTTCAGGCGCCCCCGTGTGAGCGGGATCAGGCGCTTGTCGATCGCGGGAAAGACCGTCACGAACAGCCAGCCGCCGACGCGTGTCTTGGCCAGCGCCTGCATGGCTCTGTCGACCCGTGATTTCTCGACCTGCGGGCGGTAACCGGAGATGACCGGACAGTACCCGGTGGACCCCTGGGATGCACGGGTGCCGGCGGCATGACCGGGGCCCCGGGGATCGGGCTGCCCGGACGTCGCTGACGACGGCTGAGGGCAAGGCGAGTGTGTCCTCCCGGCGGCGCTGGTCGCGGAGCGCTGCTACTGACAGATGTCGATTGGATCCACGATGCCGGCGAAGTCGACATCGGCCCAGCACAGCCCGGTCGTCGTGGCGAACGCCTCGACGAACACCGAGCAGGCGAAGATCGACCCAGCGGCACCCGACAAATGCCCCGAGGCTGATCCGGCCCTCTCCACCCCCGGCGAGAGCCGTGAAGACGAAGTCCTTTGCGTTGAAGAAGACCTGGGCCCGGAGTGAGGCGGGTCCTCCCCGGCCCAGCCTCACCCAGGCCGTCGTTCCAGGTGTCGTGACAGCGGTCAGGGTGTCCGTGTTCGCGCCGAGCGTCACGCGCGCGCCGATGGTTCGGGGGGAATCGGTGTCGACGACGGTGCTGAACTCGTCGGGCGCGGACAGCAGGCCGGCGTGGAAGAGTCCCGGAACTGGGCCGCTCGCGCGCTGCCATTGGAAGTAGCCCGTGTCCAGGCCGATGCAGCTTGCGGTGGTGGGAAGCGTGAGCGGCCCGGCCGGCGCGAGCGGGATGCGCCGGCGGCGCTACACGGTTGTGAGTTGCGAGGCTCTGGTCGAACTCGCGCTGAATCCGACCCGCCCGGTCGCCGGAGCGTGCGTGAGGTGCTCGAGCAGCGCTGCCACTGAGATCCGCATTGGCCGCCCGATAGGCGTTGCGGTTCCGGCTGCTACTCAGGGCGACGTCGAGCAGAGTTCGCGCCGTAGCGCTCCTCCGGTCGATCGCGGGTTTGCCTTCCTGCCTTGGACTTCGCCCTGATTAGCTGGTCTCAGGAACTGATCGTTGGGTCGTCATCCTCGATAGGCCGGTTTGGCCTAGGGTCCTGATGCTGTGGGATTGTTACTGGCCACGCGGACAGACTCCACGCTGCAGGCCCTGCGGCAGGTCCGTGACCCGCACCTGTTCAAGTGGTACGCGGTCACGCTGCTGGCGCTCGTGATCTACGTCTACGCGAACGAGGTCGAACGCGGCCGCTGGGATGTGATCGCGGCCGGCGTCGCGGTGTGGTGGGCCGACTGGTTCAACGAGATCATCAACGCGCTCGTTCTGCAGGCCTCGAACCGGGTGGCGCTGTGGACTCTTCCTCCACGCGGCCGGCGTCTTCCACTGGGAGTACTGGTGGTGGAACACGCCGTTCGTGCTGCTGATTATCCTGTTCGGCTACCTCTGGTTCTTCCTCTACGCGGCGTGGGTGTACGACGCTCCCACGGCCCGCAAGCGCTGGACGCGACTCGGCGGCCTCGCAGCCGTCGATCTCGCCGTGGGCCTCGTGTTCGGCGTCGGGTTCGGCTGGCTGTAGCGCCCTCCGCGCGCCCAGGGCGGCTTGGCGCCGAGCGCATAATGTCGGGTGTGGTCAAGCTGGGGCGGTATGTGAGCGCGTGTGTGGTCACGGCCGCGCTCCTCGCCGGTTGCGGCGGCTCGGGCGACGGTGTGACGCTGACGTCGTCGACGGCCGGCCCGACCACGTGCACGGTCTACGAGCCGGGCGGCGCGACCCAGGTCATCTTCGCCTCCGCACGCCTCGACGTGAGAGCGGAGTGCGAGGCGTGGATCAGCCGGGACATCGGCGCGGGGTATCTCTGGGGTGACGAGCCGTCGAGCGCGGTGGCCCAGACGCCGGGAGCCCGGCAGGTCTGCTACGTGAAGGATCTCCGCGGACCGTTGACCGCGAGCGTGATCGAGGACACCGGCTATCGCCCCCCGTCGGCGCTCGCGCGGGCAAAGGGCACCTCGGCGTGCGCCGACCTCCTGGCCACGAGCCGGGCCTCGCGGTAGGCTCGCGCCGAGCCATGGCCTACGACGAGGATCTCGCGCATCGCCTCCGCGAACTGCTCGCCGACGAGGACGCGGTGACCGAGAAGAAGATGTTCGGCGGCCTCGCGTTCCTCCTCCACGGCAACATGTCGGTCAGCGCATCGCGCAACGGCGGCCTGCTGGTGCGCATCGATCCGGCCGACACCGAGGCGTGCCTGAAGCGTCCGCACGTCTCCCTGATGGAGATGGGCGGGCGCATGATGGACGGGTGGATCACCGTCGCTCCTGAGGGCCTTAAGACCAAGCGCCGGCTGGCCCCGTGGGTCAAGCGCGGCGTCGACCACGCCAAGACGCTGCCGCCGAAGTAGCCCGACCTCTCGTCCGGGCCGCACAGGCCCGGGACGGGTGAGGGCGTGGGGGCGAAGTACGAAGGCTGAAACCGCCGCAGTCCCCGATTTCACGACCGCGAGTCCAGGCGTACGGTCGGCATATGACCGCCGACCGGTTGACTGTCCTCGGCGCCACCTTCTTCGAGCTCGAGCAACTCGATCAGGGCGCGCTCATGAACATCGGCGGCGTGATGGTGTTCGAGCCGCGGGCGGACGGGGTGGTGCCGGAAATCGAGCGCGTCCGCGATCACCTTGCGGCGCGGCTGGGCCGGCTCCCCCGTATTCGCAGCGGCTGTCCTCTGCCCGCACCGGCAGCTGGGCGCGGCCGCACTGGACCCAGGACGAGCGCTTCGACATTCGCGGCCACATCCGCCACGCCTCGCTGCCCACCCCGGGAAGCGATGAGCAGTTGTGTGACTGGACCGCGGACTTCTTCTCCCATCCCCTCGACCGCGCGCGGCCGTTGTGGGAGACGGTGCTGCTCGAGGGACTCGCGGACGGACGCTGGGCAGTGGGATGGAAGACCCATCACTGCCTGGTCGACGGCGTCGGCTCCGTGGACGTCGTGGGGTTGATGCTCGATCCGGAGCCGGTCTCGGGACCTGCGCCGGCGCACGGCGGCGTCGCCGCGCCGGCCGCGCATCGGCCGGACTCGGACGACGGCGATCACCGCGGCCCACGTCTGCTGCGGCCGCCGGGTCACGTCGCTGTTCGTCGCGCTGCCGGTCGCTGAAGCGGACCTGCAGGCTCGCCTGGTGGAGATCGCGGCCGCGACCAAGCGGCTGAAGTCCTCGGGCGCGGCCGGCGGACCGACGGCGCTGCTCGACCTGGCGGCGCTCGCGCCCCCGGTGGTCGTGCATGCGACGCTCGCCCGCACCGAGTACTCGACGCGGCTGTTCAACGTCACCATCACCAACGTGCCCGGCCAGCAGCAGCCGCTGTACGCATTCGGTTCGCTGATGCGCGAGATCTACCCGTTCGTCCCCCTGGCGGCTGAGCACGCGGTGGGGATCGCGATCTTCTCCTACAACGGATCGGTCACGTTCGGCATCAGCGCCGACAGCGAGGCGACACCGGATATCGATGTCCTTGCGTACGGGATCGAGAGCGGGCTCGAGAAGCTGCGGGCGCTCGCGCGCGATCGCGTGATGCCGGCCTGAGCGCTGGGAGCAGCCGCGCGCCGCGACGTGGAGGCCGTGTTCGCTACGGAGTGCCCATCGGTGCCGAATGCGGATGCGTCGCGCCCGTCCTGGGCGTAGGGTCGGCCTGATACTCGAGTGGAGGTTGATGCCATGGGCACTCAGCAGATGACCAACGCCGACGCTGCCTGGCTGCACATGGATCGCCCGAACAACCTGATGGTCGTGAACTCGCTGATGTGGTTCGACGAGCGGCCGGACCGCGAGCGCAGCGAGCAGATCATCCGGGAACGGCTCGTGGAGCGCTTCCCGCGCTTCCACCAGCGAGTGATCGAGCCGCACCTCGGCCTCGGGATCCCGCAGTGGCAGGATGACCCGCACTTCGACATCTGCCGCCACCTGCACCACATCGCCGTCGAGGCGCCCGGGGACAGGGCGGCCCTGCAAGCCCTTGTCAGCGAGCTCATCTCGAGTCCGCTGGACCGCTCCAAGCCGCTATGGGACCTGTACGAGATCAGCGGGTACGGATCGGGCGTGGCGATCGTCACCCGGATCCATCACTGCATCGCCGACGGCATCGCGCTCACCCGCGTGCTCCTGTCGCTGACCGACGAGCAGCCCGACGCGGGCGTCGCGCCCGATGCGAGCGACGCCGGGCACCGCTCCTCCCTGGCCGCGCTGACCGATTCCATGAGCGCCGGCGCGGGCCTGGCCGAGTCGGCGCTGCACGAGGGGCTTGAGTTCGCCGGGCATCCTCGCTCCGCGCTCACGGGCCTCGCCAGCCGCTCGATCGCCGACGCCCGCGCCCTGCGCAAGCTGCTGCTGACCCGCGGCGACGCTCCATCGGCTCTGAAGTCCGAGCTCGGCGCCGCACAGCTCGTGACCTGGTCCGAGCCGGCCTCGCTGCACGAGATCAAGGACATCGGCCACGGCACCAACACGACCGTGAACGACGTGCTCGTCGCCGCGATCACGGGTGCGTGCCGCCGCTACCTGCTCCAGCATCACGACCTCGTCGACGAGATCCGCGCGATGGTCCCGTTCAACCTCCGGCCGCTCGATCAGCCGCTTCCGCGTGAGCTCGGCAACCGCTTCGGGCTCGTCTACCTCAACCTGCCGGTCGGGATCCGCGGGCCGCGGGCCCGTCTCAACGCGGTTCACACACAGATGGAGGAGATCAAGGGCTCGCCCGAGGGCGCGCTCGCCTATGGGCTGCTCGGCGTGATGGGCCTGACCCCGCCTCAGGTCGAGCGTCGGATGATCGACATATTCTCCGACAAGGTCACGATGGTTCTCACCAACGTGCCCGGCCCGACACAGCCGATCTACTTCGCCGGCGCTCCCGTCGCCGGCGTTCTCGGCTGGGTTCCGGCCGGGGGCAACATCGGCGTCGGGGTGAGCATCTTCAGCTACAACGGCGGCGTCACCATCGGTCTGCGGGTCGATGCCGGCATCGTTCCCGATCCGGAGACGATCATCGAGTACTACGAGTACGAGCTGAAGGTCCTTGCGGGCCTCAAGCGGCTGCCGCCGGCGAAGCCCACGGGCAAGGTGACGGCCAAGACGGCGGCCGCGCCGAGGGCGAAGGCCACCGTCACGACGAAGGGGACGGCGAAGGCGAAGGCGAGGGACCCCGCTCCCGCTCCGGCCTGACCCCGGGCACTGCGCCCGCGGCCTGATCGCACTACAGTCGCGCCGCGGTGGGCACAGAGCCGACACGGCCGAGCCAATCGTTCGCCGCCTGGTGCGACTACGCGCGCCGGATCGGGATCGAGCACGCCGGCGAGCTGGCCGTGCTGATCGACGAGCTGGCGGACACCGATCCTCTCGCGGCCCAGCTCCTCCGACTGCGGGCGTTCACGCTCGGCGACCGACAGCGGCTCGGCGCGCCGGCTCACCCGCTGGTCCCGACGCTCCCCGTGGCGATCTTCGCCGGCGCCGCGGCGTCGATGTCGGTGGGGGCCGGCGCGGAGCTCGAGTCGCTGCTGCGCCGTGGGCTCCGCGGCTTCGCCGGCACCGTCATCTCGGGCGGGACGGCGGTCGGGGTGCCGGGGGTGGTCGGCCGCGTGTCGCGGGAGCTGGGCCTGACGGCGATCGGATACGTGCCCGAGGGGCACGGGGACGCGGCGCTGTACTCCGAGCTCCGTCACACCCCGGGCGCCACCGACTTCTCGATCCGCGAGCCGCTGGCCATGTGGACGGACATCCTCGGCGCGGGGATCGCGGTCGAGGCCGCGCGTGTGGTCGTGTGCCCGGGTGGCGAGATCACGATCCAGGAGCTGCTGCTGGCCCGGGCGCTCGGCGCCCCCGTGGCCTGGCTCGATCCCGCCGGCGACTCCGAAGCTCCCCTGCACGACCTGCTGCCGGGCGGCGACGAGGGCGTGCTCGCGTTGCCGGCGCGCGCGGGGACGGTGCGGGCCTTTCTCGACCGCGTCGCGTAGCTTCGTCTGCGGGGCCTCGAGCGGGGCACCGGTTTCCCTCACAACGTCGGCTGCCCGATCCGCACCGCGGTGAGCGCGGCGAGATCGTGCAGCTGCGCCAGCAGCAGCCCGACGTAGCTGCCGACGACGGGCGGGATCGTCTGCCGATCGCCGCTGCCGCTTCCCGTCGCGTTTCCGGACTGGGCGCGCGATACCACGTGCGGCTCTACGCGCGGCGCCGGAACCGGCGCCCGCGCCGGCCGCAGATCGCCCGCCACCCCACGGACGCGCGCCATGTCGATCGGCGCGCCGAAGAGCCCCCATGCCAGTGTCCGCGGGGTCCACAGGGCGGCGGTGATGACAGTCTGGTAGCACGTGCCCGGCCGGGCCCGGCTCGTCATCACGATCACGTCGCGCATGTCGGGGGTGAAGACGGCCTGCTCCTCGTAGGCTGGATCGCCGCCGGTCAGATGGGTCATGCCGGCGCGCCCACCCCCGCGCAGTCCGCCACCGTCGTGCACAACATCCGCCGCTTCCTCGACGGCGTCGGCGCGCCGGCGCAGCTGCACGGACCCACACGGATCGGGACCGCGCTGTCGCCCTCGAGCAACGATCCGGCGGTCACCGAGCGCAGCCAGCCCCAGAGCGCCGGCCTGCCCGACGGCCACGCGGACTACGTGGGCGGCGTCTGGTACGACGCGAGCAGCCGACGTGGATGGTGATGGACGCGATCCGCCTGGCCGGAATCACCCCCACCGAGTCGGGCTACACGATCGCGCCCCACCTCCCGTTCGCCCGCTTCTCGCTGCGCCTGCCGCAACTCGGCATCGCCGCCGAGGCACATCGCCTGCGCGGCTACCTGACCACGCAGCGGACGAGCACCGTGCGACTCGATGTCACGCTCCCGGCTCGGGTCGACACGCGCTCGGTGGTGAGCTGGCCCGGCGGGCGCCGGCTACCTGCAGGCCATCGCGATGGCCTACCACGCGCGCCTGTCACCGGGTCGTTGGCGCGGATCTGGACCTCGCCCAGCGCCTCTCCGTCGGCCGGCACATCGCGTCCGTCGTCGCCCCGGACCCGGAGCGCCCCGCTGAGGACGTTGACGTTTCCCTGCCGCGCGGCCAGGCGCGCCCGCTGCACCGCGGGCTCCGCGTCCCACTCGGTCGGGCTGCCAGTCACAGGCGACCGCGGGACCGAAGGTCTCCGTCAGCCGTACAGGTGGGCAATGGCGAAGTGAACCGCCCCATCTCCTCGAGCAGGCTCGGCGTCGGCGGCGCGCCGCCCGTGCCCACCCAGACCGTGCGCTGGAGCGGGCCCTCCGCCGCGGCCGTCATGCTCGGTTACTTCAGAGACCCAGAGGCCACAGTCGAGGCGTTCACCCCCGACGGCTGGTTTCGCACCGGCGACGTCGCGGTGATGCATCCCGACTCCTACTTCGAGCTGCGCGACCGCGCCAAGGACGTGATCATCTCGGGCGGGGAGAACATCACCTCGGTCGAGGTCGAGCAGGCGATCGCATGCACCCGGCCGTGTCCGAGGTCGCCCTGGTCGCCGCGCCCGACGAGCATTGGGGTGAGATCCCGGTGGCCTACGTCGAGCTGCGGGCCGGGCGCCAGGCCTCCGAGGACGAGATCCGCGCCCACGTCCGAGCACCTGGCCGGGTTCAAGGTCCCCAAGCGGGTGATCTTCGCCGAGCTGCCCAAGACCTCCACCGGGAAGATCCAGAAGACCGTTCTCCGGGACCGCTCGCGCACCCTGGCACCGCGGAGCGCGCGCCGCTAGAGTCCGCACCGAGGGCGAATGGACGTAAGCGCGGTACCACGATGGTGATGGCGCGAACGGGGCTCGAGACCGGCGACGAGCGCGCGCCGATGGTGTCGAACTCGACACCATGGGGGGTCTCTCCGTGCCCCTGATCCGGGTGAGAATCACGACGTGGACGTGCCCGTCTCTCAACCCAGTGCCGACCAGGTGCCGAGCCAGACGCCGCGCCGAGCCTCTGCGCGGGCCCGGATGATGCGGCCGTCGTTCGGCGCGGTCCCGGCGTGGGTGCGCGGGCATCTGACGAGCACCCCAGGCCGGCTCGGGCTTGCGTCGGTGCTGGTCGTCATCGGCGCCCTGATCCTCGGAGGTGTCGCCTTCATCGCCGAGCGTGCCCGGTCCCAGGCCGCGCACGCCGTGGCGAGCCAGACCGAGCCGCTGCTCGTTGAGGCGGTGAGTCTCTATGCCGCGATGTCGGACGCCGACGCGACGGCCACCACGACCTTTCTCAAGGGCGGGCTCGAGCCGCCGGCCCGGCGGGCGCGGTACGTGAACGACCTGCGCGCCGCGAGCACCTCGCTCGCCGAGCTGAGCCGGCAGGTTGGCGACTCGGCGACGGCCCGCGACTCGGTGGCGACGATCACCAACGGCCTGCCGGTCTACAGCGGGCTCGTGGAGGCGGCCCGGGCCGACAACCGCCAGCGCCTTCCGGTCGGCGCGGCGTACCTGCGCCAGTCCTCGGAGCTGCTGTCGACGAGCATCCTGCCCGCGGCGGGCCGGCTGTACGAGACCGAAGCCACACGGCTCAACGCCGACTACCGGTCGGGGACGGCGACGGCGACCCTGGTCGCCTTCCTCGCCGTGATGCTGGTGGCGCTCGTGTTGCTGCTGCTCGAGCAGCGCTTCCTCGCGCGGATCAGCCGGCGGATCCTGAATCTCCCCATGGTGGCCGCGACCGTCGTGCTCGTCGCCCTGACGGTGTGGGGGCTGGTCGCGCTACTGGGCGAGCAGAGCGCGCTGGCGAGCGCGCAGCGCTCGGGCTCGGACTCGGTGGAGGTGCTCTCGGCGACCCGGACCCTCGCATCGCGGGCGCAGAGCGACGAGAGCCTGTGGCTCGTGGCCCGCGGCGGCGATGACCATCCGTCCGCCGACTTCGCGGCCGTGATGCACGCGCTCGGCGGGTCAAACGGCCTGCTGGCCGAGGTGGGCGCGCTGGCCCAACGGACGGGCACGACGGCAGCGGCGAACGGGCTCCAGACGACGTTCGCCGCCTACCGTTCCCAGCACGACCGGATCACGGGGCTGGCGACCGGCGGTCGCTTCCAGGACGCCGTCAACCTGGACGTCAACTCCGCCGCCAGCGGCGCGGCACCGGCCGACCGGTTGAGTGCCGGCCTTTTCGCCGAGATCGCGGCCGCGCAGCGCCGCTTCGAGCACGACGCGGCCGATGCGACGTCGGCCCTGTCGGGGCTCTCGATCGCGATCCCGCTGCTGGCGGCGCTCGCCGCGGTGCTCGCCCTATTCGGTCTTCGACAGCGGATCAACGAGTACCGATGATGCGTCGCCTGCTGCCCGCACTGCTCGCCCTGGCGCTCATCGCCGTCGCTCTCGCCGGCTGCGGCGGGACCTCGGATCAGGCCCTCCGCGTGACGCTGGCCGCGCTCAACGTGAAGCCCGAGACGACGCCGATGAAGCCGCTGCCGGCGCCGCGACCGTGCGGAGACCTCACCGCCAGCCTGCATCCCGACGTGACGCTGCCGGCGCCGGCGGCCATGCCGGCGGCCAGCTTCATGTCACGGATCCAGCGACGCGGCCGGCTGATCGCCGGCGTGGACCAGAACACGCTGCTGTTCGCCTACCTGAACCCGAGCGACGGCCAGCTCGAGGGCTTCGAGATCGACGTCCTGCGTCAGGTCGCTCGGGCGATCTTCGGCAATCCGAACGCGATCGAGTTCAAGGCGATCACGACCGCGCAACGGATTACGGCGGTCCAGTCGGGAGCGGTCGACATCGTCGCCGACGCGTTCACGATCACCTGTGCGCGGCGCCAGCAGGTCGACTTCTCCTCGGTCTACTTCGACGCCGGCCAGCGCGTCCTCGTCCCGTCCGACTCGCGTGCGCGCAGCATCGGAGATCTCGGCGGCAAGCGGGTCTGCGCCACCTCGGGCTCGACCTCGATCATCAACCTCACGCATGTCCGCCCGGCCTCGATCCCCGTCGCCCTTCCGCAGCGGACCGACTGCCTCGTGGCCCTGCAGCAGGGGACGGTCGACGCGATCTCCACCGACGACGCGATCCTGCTCAGCTTCCAGACCCAGGACCCGTACACGAAGATCGTCGGCCCGCGCTTCAGCGACGAGCCGTACGGAATGGCGATCAGCCAGGCGCACCCGGACTTCGTGCGCTTCGTCAACGGCGTCCTGGCGGGCATGCGTGCCGACGGCGCCTGGAGCCGGATCTACGCCCACTGGCTCGGTCGGTTCGGCCCGACCCCCGCTCCGCCCCCGGCCCACTACGCAGGCTGAGATGAGCCTCGCCGACCTCGATAGGACGCGCAGGGCACTCGCCGAGGCGGTGGAGCGGATTCGGCAGAACCTGGTCGAGCTCGAGCTCGACCCCGGCCGCGAGCTGCTGCAGGGAGCGCGGCTCGACGGACGGACGGCCGCCGCCTGGAGCGTCGCGAACGCCGAGCTCAGCGAGCTGTGGCGCCAACACGGGCAGCTTGAGGCGCTGCTCGAGCGCGCCGCCGAGCTGCGGAGCGCGCGCCGGATCAGGCCGGAGCAGCTCGACACTCTGCGTGACCTGCTCGAGGGGCAGTCGATCGAGGTCTCGAGCACCGCGGTGCCGATGGCCGACCGCGCCCTGCTCGGGACC
>Ga0208478_1000566_pt1 | contig 12652 bp, 14 predicted proteins | sample NGESurdeep072012_5_FD_184462 | JGI IMG/M metagenome (GOLD analysis project Ga0208478, IMG submission 184462) | Arctic peat soil microbial communities from Barrow, Alaska - NGEE Surface sample 415-2 deep-072012 (SPAdes) | ecosystem: Environmental > Terrestrial > Soil > Wetlands > Peat ... | reverse complement strand
GCGAAAGTCGCGCAGCGTCGAGCCGCCGAGATCGAGCGCGCGGGCGAGCGTCGAGCGCACGGCGGCGGCGAGCCGCGCGGCGCGCGGCCGGCTGATCCGGTCGCTGCGCGTGCGCGGATCGATGCCGGCGTCGAACAGGGCTTCGCAGGCGTAGATGTTGCCGGCTCCGACGACGATTTCGCCGCCGAGCAGCGCCTGCTTGACTGCGACCTTGCGCTTGCGCAGCGCGGCGTGGAGATGGGCACCGTCGAAGGCCGCATCGAAGGGCTCGAGACCGAGGCGGGCGAGCAGCTTGGCGGCGCGGCCGCTGTCGGCCGAGGCCGACCAGACGACGGCGCCGAACCGGCGCGGGTCGGTCAGGCGCAAGGTGCCTCGCCCGGTGACGAGATCGAAGTGGTCGTGCGGCCCGGGCGGCGCCGCCGGCTTGCCAAAGGCAAGCGAGCCCGACATGCCGAGATGCATCAGGAGGCCGCCGCGCTCGAGGGCCAGCCACAGGTACTTGCCGCGCCGCGTCACGGCCCCGACCTTTTGCGCGACCAGCTCACCGGGGTCGCAGCCGAGCGGCCAGCGCAGCGGCTTGCCGAGGCGAACGCCGGTGATTCGCGCGCCCTCGATGCGATCGGCAAAGCTCAGGCGCGTGACTTCGACTTCGGGCAGTTCGGGCATGAAGAGGCGATGGCGGGCTGCGCCCGGCGCAGGCGAGCTTTGCGCGACGGGCGGGGAATTATCACGACCGGTTGCGATCGGACTCGCTGGCACGGTCTTCGCTGCGCCCTAGAATCGTTTTTCGCCAGAGGAGCTCTCGATGCCGGCGTTCTGCTTTCGACCCGCCCGCGGCCGTGTCTCGGGAATGCTCGTTGTGCTGCTCGCGTTCGCGTTCGCTGCGCCGCTTGCCACCGCCGCCGAATCCACCGGTCGGTCGGATGTTCAAAGCTCGAGGCTCGATGCGCCGCTCTTCTACCAGCTGCTGCTCGGCGAGATCGAGCTGCGCAACGGCGACACGGCGACCGCCTACCAGTTGCTGCTCGACGCGGCGCGCCGCGCTCCGGACGAAGCGCTGTTTCGCCGCGTCACCGACATCGCCCTGCAGGCGCGCGCCGGCGAGCTGGCCCTTGCCGCCGTTCTCGCCTGGCGCCAGGCCTTGCCCGAATCGCAGGAGGCGCTGCGCTATCACGTGCAGCTGCTGGTCGCGCTCAATCGCGTCGGCGAGGCCGAAGAGCCGCTCGTCGCGCTGCTGCGCAAGTCGCCACGGCCGGCGCTGCCGGCGATGATCGACGCGGTGCCGCGCTTTCTCGCCCGCAGCACCGATCGCTCGGCGGTCGCGGCGCTCGTCGAGCGCGCGCTCAAGCCGTTCGCCGATTCGCCCGACACGCAGACCGCCGCGCTCGTCGCGATGGGCCGCGCCTGGCTCGGTGCCGGCGATCCGGGCAAGGCGCTCGTCTTCGCGCAGCGCGCGGCAGCGGCCAGCCCGAGCGCCGACGGCCCGGCCCTGCTCGCCCTCGACATGCTGCCGGCGACGGCGGCGGCCGAAGCGATCGTCACGGCGCGCCTCGCTTCGCCGCCGCCGAGCGCGCCGGTGCGCCTGCTCTACGTCCGCACGCTCGCCGCCTCGCAGCGCCTGGGCGAGGCGGCCGAGCAGATCGGCGTGCTGACGCGCAGCGACCCCGGTCTCGCGCCGCCCTGGCTGACCCTCGGTGCACTCGAGCTCGAGCTGCACCACCCGAAGGAAGCGACGGAGGCCTTGCAGACCTACGTTCGCCTCGTCGAGGGAGGGGCGCCCGTGACCTTCGGCGCAGCCCCTGCCGTCGTCGTCGCCGACGATGACGACGACACCCCGGCGACCCCGGGCAGCGCGCTGACGCAGGCCTGGCTGCTGCTGGCGCAATCGGCCGAGCAGCAGAACGACTACGCCGCCGCCGAGCGCTGGCTGGCACGCATCGACAACCCGCAGCGCGCCCTCGAAGTGCAGTCGCGCCGCGCCTCTCTCCTCGTCAAGCAGGGCAGGACGGCCGAGGCGCGCGAGCTGATCCGCCGCGTCCCCGAGCAGTCGGCCGGCGACGCGCGCGCCAAGCTCCTCGCCGAAGCCGAGCTGCTGCGCGAAGCCAAGCAATGGAGCGAAGCGGAGAAGGTGCTGGTGCAGGCGAACAAGACCTTTCCCGACGACACCGACCTGCTCTACGAGCAGGCGATGATCGAGGAAAAGCTCGACCGGCTCGCCGACATGGAGCGGCTGCTGCGCCGCGTGATCGAGCTCAAGCCGAATCACCAGCACGCCTACAACGCGCTCGGCTACTCGTTCGCCGATCGCAAGATCCGCCTGCCCGAGGCGCGCACGCTGATCCAGAAGGCGCTCGAGCTGAGCCCGGGCGAGCCTTTCATCACCGACAGCCTCGGCTGGGTCGAGTACCGCCTCGGCAATCGCGACGAAGCGATCCGCCTGCTTCGCGTCGCCTACCAGGCGAGGCCTGACCCCGAGATCGCGGCGCACTTGGGCGAAGTCCTGTGGAGCGAAGGCAAGACGGAAGAGGCGCGTCGCGTCTGGCGCGAGGGCCGCTCGCGCGATTCCTCGAACGACGTGCTGCGCGAGACGCTGGCGCGGCTTCGCGTCGACCTGTGACCGACGGCGGCCCGGAGGCCGCGGCGGTCGGGCGGGCGATGAAACGTCTTTTTGCGGCTCTCGCGGCGGTGGTCGTCGTTGCCGGCTGCGCCAGCGTTGCGCCGCTCGGCCCGAGCAGCGGAAGCGACGCGATTTCGGGTCGCCTCGCGCTACGCGTCGAGGCGACCGGGAGCGAGCCCGCGCGCGCCTTTTCCGCGGCCTTCGACCTGCGCGGCGACGCCAGATCCGGAGCGCTCGGCCTGTCGACGCCGCTCGGCAGCATGCTCGCGCAGGCGCGCTGGCAGCGTGGCGAAGTGGTGCTCATGACACCGCAAGGGACGCGCCGCTTCGCCGATCTCGACGCCTTGACGCGCGAGGTCCTCGGCGAAAGCGTGCCGATCGAAGCCTGGTTCGACTGGCTGCGCGGCCGCCCCTGGCCTGCGACGGCCAGCGCCCCGACGACGGACAGCGCCGGCTTCGAGCAGCTCGGCTGGTCGGTCGACCTGGCGCGCTTCGCCGACGGTGCCGTCTCGGCGACGCGCGTGCGTCCGCCGCCCACGGTCACGGTGCGCATCCAGCTCGACGGCGCTTGAGGGACGAGCGGGCGCCGACCATGCCGATCGCCGCGATCCACGACGTGCCGGCCCCGGCCAAGCTGAACCTGTTCCTGCACGTGGTCGGGCGCCGCGACGACGGCTATCACCTGATCGACTCGCTGATGGTGCCGATCGACTGGTGCGACACGCTGCATTTCGAGCGCCGGGGCGACGGCCGGCTTGCCCGCCACGATCTGGGCCCCGCCCTTCCCGCCGACGACCTGTGCCTGCGCGCCGCCCGGGCCCTGCAGCAGGCGGCGGCGACACCGCTCGGCGCCGACATCGCGATCACCAAGCGCGTTCCCTCGGGGGCCGGGCTCGGCGGCGGCAGCTCCGACGCCGCGTCGACGCTGCTCGCCCTCAATCGTCTCTGGGGGCTCGACTGGCCGCTCGAGCGGCTATTGCCTCTCGGCCTGGCGCTGGGCGCGGACGTGCCGTTCTTCCTCGCCGGCACGCCGGCGCGAATCGGCGGTATTGGCGAGCGTCTGGACCCCGTGACGCTGGGCCCGGCGTGGTACGCGGTCGTCAAGCCAGCGGCGAGCCTCGAGACCCGGCAGGTCTTCGCCGGCAGCGCTGCTGCTAGAATTTCGGGTTTTTCCGAGGCCGAGCGCCGCCCGTCGAAAGGGGTCGCGACGCCGAAGGATTCCGGGCCGGAACTCGCCGAAGGCTTCGGGCGCAACGATCTCCAGGCCACCGCCGAAGAGCTTTGCCCCGACGTCGCACGTGCGGCGGCCGCGCTTTTCGCCGCATTCGGCAACAGCCGCATGACGGGATCGGGAAGCGCGGTCTACGCACGCGCAGGGTCGGCGAAGGCAGGCTCGGCGCCGTCGGTGGAGATGACGAGCGATTGGCCATCGGGCTGGTCGAGCCGGATGTGTCGCTCGCTGGAGCGCCATCCTCTGAGCGGCTGGGCCCGGCGGGAAGGTCGAGGTGCACGGCGCAAGCCGTGAACCGGTGTAGGGGAGTCGCCAAGTTGGTCAAGGCATCGGATTTTGATTCCGACATGCGAGGGTTCGAGTCCTTCCTCCCCTGCCAAATCTGCTAGCGCAACGAGAGCCGCCGTGCTGTTCAACACCGTCCTGTTCACGGGCAACGCGAATCCCGCCCTGGCGCAGGAGATCGCGACGCACCTGTCGATCGGTCTCGGCAAGGCGAAGGTCGCGCGCTTCTCGGACGGCGAGGTCGACGTCGAGATCGAGCAGAACGTTCGCGCCCGCGACATCTTCGTCGTCCAGCCGACGTGCTCGCCGACGAACGAGAACCTGATGGAGCTCTGCATCATGGTCGACGCGCTGAAGCGCGCGTCGGCGCGCAGGGTGACGGCGGTGATCCCGTACTTCGGCTACGCGCGGCAGGACCGCCGGCCGCGCTCGACGCGCGTGCCGATCAGCGCCAAGGTCGTCGCCAACATGCTCGAAGCGGTCGGCGTCGAACGGCTCCTGACGATGGACCTGCACGCCGACCAGATCCAGGGCTTCTTCAACATCCCGGTCGACAACATCTACGCCTCGCCGGTGCTGCTGTCGGACCTGCAGAGCAAGCGCTACGACGACCTCGTCGTCATCTCGCCGGACGTCGGCGGCGTCGTCCGCGCGCGCGCCCTGGCCAAGCAGGCCGGCTGCGACCTCGCCATCATCGACAAGCGCCGGCCCAAGGCCAACGTCTCGGAAGTGATGCACGTCATCGGCGAGACCGAGGGCCGCAACTGCGTGATCATGGACGACATGATCGACACCGCCGGCACGCTCGTGAAGGCTGCGGATGTGCTGAAAGAGCGCGGCGCGAAGAAGGTCTATGCGTACTGCACGCACGCCGTCTTCTCGGGGCCGGCGATCGAGCGGATCCGCGCCTCCAAGCTCGACGAGGTCGTCGTCACCGACACGATCCCGCTCGGCGAGGAAGGCAAGCGCTGCAGCAAGGTGCGGCAACTCTCGGTCGCGTTCCTGTTCGCCGAGACGATCCGCCGCATTTCCGACGGCGAGTCGGTCACCAGCTTGTTCGCCGAGCAAAACAGTAACTTTTAGAGCGAAAGAAAGCGGGGCGAAGCCCCGTCACCGAGAAGGGCTCCGCAAGGAGCCCGCTGTCCTGTTGGTTTCGAAGAGCCTGGTCGCGGGCCTTCATCACGTTTGGAGTCATCATGAAATTCACAGCTTTCGAGCGCACGCTGCAGGGGACCGGAGCGAGCCGCCGCCTGCGCAATGCGCAAAAGGTACCGGGAATCGTCTATGGGGCGGGCCAGCCGGCCATGATCGAGCTCGATCACAACGCGCTCTTCTTCGCCCTGAAGAAGGAGGCGTTCCATTCCTCGCTGCTCGACATGGAGCTCGCCGGCAAGACCGAACAGGTGCTGCTGCGCGACTACCAGATGCATCCGTTCAAGCCGATCGTGCTGCACATCGACTTCCAGCGCGTCGACGCGACGACCAAGATAACGAAGAAGGTGCCGCTGCACTTCGTCAACGAGGAGAACTCGCCGGCGGTGAAGACCGACGGCTGCGTCGTCAACCACATCGTCAACGACGTGAGCATCCAGTGCCTGGCATCGCAGCTGCCGGAATTCATCACGGTCGACCTCGGCGAGCTGACGAAGGGTCAGTCGCTGCGCGTCAGCGACGTCCAGCTCGGTGCCGGCATCAAGGTCGTCACGCATGGCAAGCCCAATCCGGTGATCGTCTCGGCCAACGTCCAGGCCGCCGAGGAAGAAGAAGCGCCCGCCGCCGTCGCTCCGGTCGTCGTCGCCGCGCCGCCGCCGGCCGAGAAGGTCAAGCCGAAGAAGAGCGAGAAGCAGAACAAGAAGTGAGCCCCGCCCCAAGGGGCGGATCCAGGCCCCGCTTCGGCGGGGCTTTTTCTTTGCTGCGCGCCTCGATAATCGCGCACCATGATTCGATTGATCGTCGGCCTCGGCAATCCCGGCACCGGATACGCGGCGACGCGGCACAACGCGGGCTTCTGGTTCGTCGAAGCTCTCGCCGATCGCCTGAAGGTCTCGCTCGCGCCCGAGCGCGCCTACTTCGGCCGCACCGCGCGGGTCTCTGTCGGCGGGCGACCGCTCTGGGTGCTCGAGCCGACGACCTTCATGAACGTCTCTGGCAAGTCGGTGGCGGCGCTGGCGCGCTTCTTCAAGATCGCGCCGGAGGAGATCCTCGTCGCCCACGACGAGCTCGATCTGATGCCCGGGCACGCGAAGCTGAAGCAGGGTGGCTCGCCCGCCGGCCACAACGGCTTGAAGGACATCCATGCGCAACTCGGCAGCGCCGAGTACTGGCGCCTGCGCATCGGCATCGGTCATCCCGGGGTGAAAGCCGAGGTCGTGAACTACGTGCTGCAGAAGCCCTCGGCCGAGCATCGCGTCGAGATCGAGAAGAGCATCGAGCAATCGCTCTCGGGGATCGACCTGCTCCTCGCCGGCGACATGGAGCGGGCGATGATGAAGATCAACGCCCGGCCGCCGAGGCCCAAGGTCGAGACGCCGAAGGTCGACAAGGCCGACAAGCCGGACAAGGAAGCGGTCGGCGCAGCGCCGCATCTCGCGAAAGAGACTCCGCCATGAAGGCGCCTTGTCGCGTCGTGCTCGCCCTCGCCGCGTGCCTTCTCGGCGCCGGCGCGGCGGCGCAGACGATCTATCGCTGCGGCAACGAATACACGCGCGTTCCCTGCGCCGGCGGCAAGGTCGTCAACGCCGAAAGCCGCGTCACCGATGCGCAGCGCGCCGAGGCGCGCCGCGTGGCGAGCCAGGAGCGCAGGCTCGCCGACGCGATGGCGCGCGAGCGGCGCGCCGACGCAGCGGCGCTGCATCCGTCGGGCGGGGCCAGCCTCGGCCCGGGGAAAGCGCCGGCATCGGCGGCGTCGGCGCCGGCGAAAAAGAAGAAAAAGGCCCAGACGAAGAAGAAACCGGTCGCTGCCGACGGCGACGAGGACTTTCTCGCCCGCGTCCCGAAGGCAGCCCCAGCCACCCGCTAGCCGGCCGCGCCGACGACCGCGTAGTCACGTCCCGGCGGTCGCCTCGGCCTGCAGGCGCCGGTACTTGGCCCAGAGCGTTTCGCTCGATTCCGCGTGGGCCGGATCCTTCGGAATGCAGGCGACCGGGCACACCTGCACGCACTGCGGCACGTCGAAGTGGCCGACGCATTCGGTGCATCGCTTCGGGTCGATAACGTAGATCTCCGGCCCCATCGAGATCGCCTGGTTCGGGCACTCGGGCTCGCAGACGTCGCAATTGATGCACTCGTCGGTGATCAGCAGAGCCATGCGCTCTCCCGGTTGCCGGCGACTCCGAAGATCAGCAGTGCCACGTCGTCCTTTCGTTTTCCCCGATCAGGGCTCGGCCCGCTTGACCCGTTGCCGCAGGCGCTCGAGAACCAAGGGTGACACGAATTTGGAGACATCCCCGGCGAGGCTGGCAATCTCGCGGACGAAGGTGCCGGAAACGAACTGGAACTGGTCGCTCGGCGTCATGAACAAGGTCTCGACGTCGGGCATCAGCTGGCGGTTCATTCCAGCCATCTGGAATTCGTACTCGAAGTCGCTGACGGCACGCAGGCCGCGAACGACGACCTTGCCGCCGTTCTCGACGACGAAGTCGCACAGCAGCCCGCGAAACGCCATCACTTCGACGTTCGGGTACTTCGCGGACAGCTCGACCGCGATCTGCAGCCGCTCGGCGATGGAGAACATCGTGCGCTTGTGATGGCCGGCGGCGACGGCGACGATCAGCCGCTCGAAGAGGCGGCTCGCTCGGCGCATCAGGTCCTCGTGGCCAAGCGTCATCGGATCGAAGGTGCCGGGATACACGGCGGTCAGTCGGGTCACCGAAGTCATGCCTTCTCCCAGGGCCTGAGCCGGCCGATTCGCGGGCAGTGTAGCCGCGCCCGCTCAGTTCGCCGCGGCGCGGCGAAAGAGGTGGAAATGCACGGCGCCTGCGCGTGCGGCGCGCCAGGCGTCGAGGCCCATCGCCTGTGCGCCCGTCGGATCGACCGGCTCGGGCGCCTCGACGTAAACGAAGCCGCCGGGCGCGACGACGCGGCTCGCCGCCGCCAGCGCCGGCAAGGCCAGCCCGGTGTCGAAAGGAGGATCGAGAAAGACGAGATCGAACGCCCCCGGCGCGGCGCGCGCCATCCATTGCAGGGCGTCGGCGCGCTCGACGCGAACGGCGTCGGCCTGCAGGCGCAGCCGCGTCTCGGCCAGGCTGGCGACGATCGCCGGGTCGCGCTCGAGCAGCACCACTTCCGCCGCACCGCGCGAAGCGGCTTCGAAGCCCAGCGCGCCGCTGCCGGCGAACGCGTCGAGGCAGCGCCAGCCGGCCAGCGTCTGGCCGAGCCAGTTGAAGAGCGTCTCGCGGACGCGATCGGGCGTCGGCCGCAGGCCGGGCCGATCGGCGACCGGCAGCTTGCTGCGCTTCCAGACGCCACCGATGATGCGGATTTCGTGCGGCAGCGCCCTGCGCTGCGCCCGTGCGGCGGCGCCGGCGCGCGGGCGCGGCGGCCTCACAGGCGCACGGCGATGCCGTCGCGTGCCAGGCGCAGCTTGGCCTCGCGGACCGAGAACTCGCCGTAGTGGAAGATGCTCGCGGCGAGCACCGCGTCGGCGCCGCCGATGCGGATGCCTTCCGAGAGATGCTCGAGTGCGCCGACGCCGCCGGAGGCGATGACCGGAACGCTGACCGCGTCGGCGACGGCGCGCGTCAGCTCGAGGTCGAAGCCGATGCGCGTGCCGTCGCGGTCCATGCTCGTCAGCAGGATCTCGCCGGCGCCGTCGGCCGCCATGCGCACCGCCCACTGCACCGCGTCGAGCCCGGTGTTGCGCCGGCCGCCGTGGGTGTACACGTCCCAGCCCGCCGCACCGCCGGCACGCCGCTTGGCGTCGATCGCGACGACGATGCACTGGGCGCCGTACTTGGCAGAAGCGTCGCGGATCACCTGCGGATCGGCGACCGCCGCCGAGTTGAAGCTCACCTTGTCGGCGCCGGCGTTGAGGAGCCGGCGCACGTCGGCGACCGTGCGAACGCCGCCGCCGACGGTGAGCGGAATGAAGACGCGCGAGGCGACCGCCTCGATGATCGGCAGCATCAGGTCGCGGCCGTCGCTGGTCGCCGTGATGTCCAGGAAGGTCAGCTCGTCGGCGCCCTGCTCGTTGTAGCGCGCGGCGATCTCGACCGGATCGCCGGCGTCGCGCAGGGCGACGAAGTTGACGCCCTTGACGACGCGCCCGGCGGTCACGTCGAGGCAGGGAATGATGCGTTTGGCCAGCATGTGCCCAGTGTCGGCGATGCGCGCGGCGGAGCCGGCGCGTGCCCCGGATCAGGCGCTGGCCAGCTCGTCGGCGCGCGCCTGCGCCGCGGCGAAGTCAAGGTCGCCGCTGTAGATCGCGCGGCCGCAGATCACGCCCTCGATGCCCATCTCCTCGACCGCGCAGAGGCGCTCGATGTCCTGCATCGACGACAGCCCGCCCGAAGCGAACACGGGCATCGTGAGCTGCTGCGCCAGCTTGACGGTGGCCTCGATGTTGACGCCGGTGAGCATCCCGTCGCGGCCGATGTCGGTGTAGATGATTCCCTCGACCCCGTAGTCCTCGAACTTCTTCGCCAGGTCGACGACCTCGTGCCCGGTGAGCTTGCTCCAGCCGTCGGTCGCGACCTTGCCGTCCTTCGCGTCGAGGCCGACGATGATGTGGCCGCCGAAGGCGCTGCACGCGTCGCGCATGAAGCCCGGGTTCTTCACCGCAGCCGTGCCGATGATGATGAAGCTCAGGCCGTCGTCGAGATAGCGTTCGATCGTGTCGAGGTCGCGGATGCCGCCGCCGAGCTGCACCGGGATCTCGTCGCCGACTTCGGCGAGGATCGCTTTCACCGCGCCCTCGTTGACCGGCTTGCCGGCGAAGGCGCCGTTCAGGTCGACCAGGTGCAGGCGGCGCGCTCCGGCATCGACCCAGCGCCGCGCCATCGCCGCCGGGTTCTCGCTGAAGATCGTCGACTCGTTCATGTCGCCTTGCTTCAGGCGAACGCAGCGGCCGTCTTTCAGGTCGATCGCGGGGATCAGCAGCATGGCCGAGTGGAACGGGGGTCAGCGCGACGGAAGCGGAACGCGAGCATAGGCAGCAGCGCGTTCCGAAAGAGGCGTCAAGGGTTCCAGTGCAGGAAGTTGCGGTACAGGGCCAGCCCGAACTCGGCGCTCTTTTCGGGGTGGAACTGGGTCGCGAAAATATTATCGCGCGCCAGCGCCGAGGTAAAGCGCCCGCCGTAGTCCGTCACCCCCACACTGTGGCGCGCGTCGGACGGCCGGGCGTAATAGCTGTGCACGAAGTAGAAGTAGGCGGCGTCGGGAACTCCGCGCCAGATCGGATGCGGCGCCGCCTGGATGACCTCGTTCCAGCCCATCTGCGGCACCTTGTAACGGCTGCCGTCGGGCTGGGTCTGCCCGCCGAGGCGAAAACGCACGACCTCGCCAGCGATCAGCGCCAGGCCGGGCGTGCCCTGGCCTTCGGCGCCCTCCTCGCTTCGGTCGAGCAGCATCTGCATGCCGATGCACACGCCCATCAGCGGCTTCGTCCTCGCGGCGTCGAGCACCGCCTCCTGCAAGCCCGAATCGCAAAGCTCGCGCATGCAGTCGGGCATCGCCCCCTGGCCGGGCAGGACGATCCGCTCGGCGGTGAAGACTTCTTCGGGATTCGCGGTGACGATCACCTTGATGTCGCCCGCCTCGCGCGCGACGTGCGCGACCGCCTGCGACACCGAGCGCAGGTTGCCCATGCCGTAGTCGACGACGGCGACGATGCGCATGCGTCGTCCTAGAGCGTGCCCTTGGTCGACGGCACGATGTCGCCGGCGCGTGGGTCGATCGCCACCGCCATGCGCAGCGCCCGGGCGAACGCCTTGAACACGGTCTCGCACTGGTGGTGGGCGTTTTCGCCGCGCAGATTGTCGATGTGCAGCGTGACGAGTGCGTGGTTCGCGAAGCCCTGGAAGAACTCGTGCGCCAGCTGCGCGTCGAAGCCGCCGATCATTCCCGACTTGAACGGAACGTTCATGACGAGCCCGGGCCGGCCCGAGAAGTCGACGACGACGCGCGACAGCGCTTCGTCGAGCGGAACGTACGCGTGGCCGTAGCGGACCAGGCCGCGCTTGTCGCCGAGCGCCTTGCCGACTGCCTGGCCGAAGGTGATGCCGACGTCTTCGACCGTGTGGTGGCCGTCGACGTGCAGGTCGCCCAGGGCCTCGATCTCGAGGTCGACGAGGCCGTGCCTGGCGATCTGCTCGAGCATGTGGTCGAAGAAGCCGATGCCGGTGGAGAGCTTCGCCGCTCCCGTACCGTCGAGGTCGACGCTGACGCGGATCTTCGTTTCCTTGGTGTCGCGCTGCACCGTGGCACGACGTGGCGCGGAAGGCGAAGCGATCGGTGCGTTCATGGCAGGCTGGCGCGCAAGGCATCGATCATGAGCGCATTTTCCTCCGGAGTGCCGACAGTCAGGCGCAGGCAGTTCGCGAGCAGCGGGTGCAACCCGGCGACGTTCTTCACGAGGACGCCGCGCCGCTTCATGCCGTCGAACACAGCGGCGCCGTCGCCGACCCGCACGAGGATCATGTTCGCTTCGCTGGGGAACGGCTCGACGCCCGGCATCTCCCGCAACGCCGCCTGCAGCCGCTCGCGCTCGCCGCGCAGCAGCTGCGCCTGGCGCGCGTACTCGTCGGCGTGCGCCAGGGCGAACAGCGTCGCCTCGGCGTTCAGGGCGCTGATGTTGTAGGGCGGGCGGACCTTGTCGATCTCGTCGATGAGGGGCGCCGGGCCGGCCAGGTAGCCGAGGCGGACGCCGGCGAGGCCGAACTTGCTGAGCGTGCGCATCACGAGCACGTGCGGCAGCGTGCCGACGCGATCCATCCACGTCCGCGACGAGAACGGCTGGTAGGCCTCGTCGAAGACGACAAGTCCGCGCTGCGCGCCGACTGCGGCGACGATGCGCTCGACCGCGCCCTCGTCGTAGAGGTTGGCGGTCGGGTTGTTCGGGTAGGCGATGTACGTGAGCGCCGGCCGGTGCCTTTCGATCGCGGCGAGCATCGCCGGCTCGTCGAGCTCGAAGCGCGGCGTGAGCGGCACGCCGGCAAAGCGCAGGCCCTGCAGCTTCGCCGACATCTCGTACATGACGAATCCGGGAAGCGGCGCGAGCAGCGTGGCCCCAGGCAGGTCGCAGGCGAGCGCGAGCAGCGAGATGAGCTCGTCGGAGCCGTTGCCGAGCATCAGCTTGCAGCCGGGCGGCAGCTTCACGTGCGCCGACAGCGCCGCGACGACGTCGCCGACGCAGCCCGTCGGGTAGCGGTTGATCGCGACGCGGCCAAGCCTTCGCCCCAGCTCGCGCTGCAGCGCTTCCGGAAGGCGGAAGGGGTTCTCCATCGCGTCGAGCTTGACCAGCCCGGCGCTCGGCTGGATCGCGTAGGCGTGCATCGACTTCACGTCCTGGCGGATGACGGCGG
>Ga0208478_1000565_pt1 | contig 12663 bp, 14 predicted proteins | sample NGESurdeep072012_5_FD_184462 | JGI IMG/M metagenome (GOLD analysis project Ga0208478, IMG submission 184462) | Arctic peat soil microbial communities from Barrow, Alaska - NGEE Surface sample 415-2 deep-072012 (SPAdes) | ecosystem: Environmental > Terrestrial > Soil > Wetlands > Peat ... | reverse complement strand
TTCAACGGGATCAAATAGCACAGCGGACAGCACGCAAGCCACATTGGACATCTACGACGTGCATTTCCGCATGATCAAGAATCCGACTAGCTCCAGCTGAGTCACAGAAGTGCGCTTCTCGGCTTCCCCTCGCGGCAATCCTTCGCGGGTCATAATTCCTAAGGTCAGAGTCCTGTAGAAATCGGGGTGATCCTCCAAGCTCGCATCAACCGATTTGGTCTACTGTTGATAAATCGCCAACGCATACTCAATGTAGGCGAAGCTTCATTCGAGAGATAAGGGTCAGGCGCACATGTCTACGTGCGCCTTCGTCAACTCCGAGATCATTCCGAAGAACACTTCCATCCTGCCGCCTTTGGTTAGATGCCCATTGACATTGTCGAGCGCGTGAGCGGGAAGATTTGGGCAGCCCGACAGCATTAGAATGGGGACGGCAGGATGCTCTTGTTTCCAGCACTCGGCAACAACGTCTCCGTTAATATCAGGCAGGTTGTAGTCGAGGATAACCAAGTCGAACTGTCTGCAAACTTGAGCCACGGCGGCCTTTCCGCTTGTCACCACCGCAACGTCGTAGCCTTTCCACTCCAGCAGTTCCTTGGTTACAGATAAGACCTGCTGGTCGTCGTCGACGCACAAAACTCTACCACGTGGGTTCATGGGGCACCTCACGATCGTGACTTGCCGGAAGTCGGCTTGCAGGGCATGTACGATACCATAGCCTCTGTCGCCCGCACGCCCCATGCCACTAATAGGGGTATAAGTTTCAACCATTTAATATCCATATCGCATAGCACTAATAGGTAAATTTTCCCAATCGTGTAGATTCTACTCGGCCCGCTCAACCAGAATCAGAGGCGTCCTGATGCTCTGCTCGTGGCTCTCGAAGGCTTCCTCTTGCGCTGCGGCCGCTTCTTCTGCACCAACCCCTCTTCCCGCTACAACCGGTACACCCGATACTTGCTCACCTGCCAGCCCTCCCGGTGCAAGAGCACGGATCTTCCGGTACCCGTAACGAACCCGCGCCTGTGCGATCTCGCGTATCCGTATCCGCGGCTCGGTCCAGGGTTCCTGGTGGCTTTGCTAGCGATACGTGCCACGCACCACCAGCAACACCCGGCACGCATGCCGCTCGCTGGCCCCATAGTGATCGCGTAGGTGGTCCACCAGCGGACGGCGCCGGGAAGGCTTTAGACCTGATTCGTCAATAGTGTAACGGCAAGATTGATGGTAGGTTGAAGGCGGCGAGATCTCCCGACAACACAGGATGGCACGACCTTTTTCCGACGATTTGCGGCGCAGGAGTCTGCAGGCCTACGAGCAGGGAGAGGGAACACTGACGCAGCGCTTTCGGGTCACTCTGGACTATGTTCGGAAGATTCATCGGCAACGGGCGGCACAGCGGGAAGATGGAGCGTGCGCCGCATCGGCCGGGGCGCAAACCGCTATTCACCGAGCCGATTCGCGAGCGGCTGCGCGACTGGCTGAAGCAGCGGCCGGACCTGACCCTGGCGGAGTTGCAGGAAGAAGTTAGCCGGGAGGCCCATCTCGGGGTGAGCGTGCCCTCACTGTGGATGGTGCTCAGGAAGATGGGCTTGCGTCTGGAAAAAAGTCGCTCCACGCCCGCGAGCGGGACACGAAAGCGAACCGGAAACGGTGGGCAGCGTTCCTGGAAAAGCTCGGCACCATCGCGGCGCAAAAGCTGATCTTCCTGGACGAGAGCGGAGTGACCACGCCGATGACGATGAACGCCTGGTAGTTCCGCAGCTTTGCTTATGCCGTTGATAGCTGCAGCGCTTGCCATTCCTCGACTTGCTGTTTCAGAGGTAACAAGTTTCTCTGCATCCGATCGACGCCGATGGACAAACTGTCTTCAAGCGAAAAGTGCTCGGAATGCCTCGCCAATACGGGAGCGTCGGCCTTAGCTGCGGCATGCGAATCAGGACTTCTTGGAGGCTATCCCGATAGAGTCCGGCGAGAGGGCGCCATCGGAAGAGTCGAGCTGATCTTGCGTGAGCGGTGCGGTCTGCGGCGCCAGAATCTCGAAAGGCCGTCGCAAATGCCGAGGCGCCGCCGTGGCCAAGCTCGAGCCAGCGGCCACGAGGGCCAAAAGGAGTGCTGCGGCGGCCATAAAGTAAAACAGGCCGTTGATGCCGGAGCGCGCCATGATGGTTGTGCCGATAAGCGGGCCGAGCACCGAGGCGAGCCCGCTCACCAGGATGAGCCGGCCGCTTACCGCTAGGACCCGATTGGCAGGCATGCGGTCGTGCGCGTCGGCGACACAGACCGGGTAAAGGGTCGACATAAAGCCGCCTAATAGTGCAGCGGCTGGCAGGACCACCGACCAAGAGGGAGGCAGGTGGACCAGGGCAATGGCAGCGCCCGCGAAGCCGAAGCTAAGCGCGGCCAGCACGATGCGCCGGTCGTAGCGGTCCGACAGGCGGCCGACCGGGACCTGGAGCGCGAGCCCGCCGACCACGGCAGCGAGCATGGACAGGGCGATGGTCTCGCGCTTAATGCCATAGTCCTGCATCCACGCAGGAGCGAGCGCGTAGAACGCGCTGCTGACGAGCCCGCTCGTCGCGCAGCCAGCGACCGCGACGGGTGCCGCGCGCGCGAGCAGGCCATAGGGAAGCTTCTCGGTGGCGACCGTCAGCGGCGGCTCAGCCCGGGTCGTGCTCACCATGACCAGCGCCACGGCGAACAGGGTGACAATGATATTGAATGGTCCCGCTCCCTCGATCTCGATCCGGGCGATCAGGAGCTGTCCCACCGCGAGAGCCAGAAAGGTGCCGACCATGTAGAGCGAGAAGACCCGCCCGCGCTCCGACGGCTGGGCCTTGGCGTTGAGCCAACTCTCGGTCGTGACAAAGACCCCGACACAGCCAAATCCAACGATTGCGCGCAGGGCGAACCAGGACAATGGTCCGATCAGGAGCGGCATCGCCGCAGTCGCCGCTACGACCAGGCCAGCGAAGGTAGCATAGGCGCGGATGTGCCCTACCCGCTCGATAATCTGTCCGCAGCGCACCGCGCCAAGCGTGAAGCCGGCGAAATAGCTGCTGAGCACGAGACCGGCCAGTACCGCGCCGAAATCCGCGGTTGCCACCCGCAAAGAGATGAGAGTGCCGAAGAAGCCGTTAGCGAGCTGGATGATGCTCGTCGCGATGATAAGCGTTCCGATCTGCGTGCGCATTGATCCACTCGACGGCATCGGTCCTCATTTCTCTCGCGGCCGATCGGGGAATCATACCGGCCGCGCCCATCCAAAGTTACCGGAATCGTGCCTCAGCCATCAAGATTGAGCACCGACTTGTATGAATCTCATATTGCCCCATCCCCAAATGCTGCTGGATAGCGCCTATTGCCTCCAACGAGACGGTAACAGTTGACGATCAATTTCTTAGTCACTTGGTAGATGTGTCTCTGGAAAGTGGGAAGAGAACGAACCGATGCATCTGACGTGACCGGCGAATTTTTGTATTAGGTGAAATGTTAGAGAAACTGGTACAGGAGGAGTCGCGCTTGGTCGCCTTCTTTTGCCCAGTTTCGCCCGCACACAAACGTTCTTTTCTGCGCTCTACCGAAGATATCTGACACAGTGTCCATCGAGCAGTCGAAAAGCTTTGGAGCCAAAACTGGAAGTTCGCCTGCCCTCCGATAACGCGATGCTCCAGCTCTCCCAGGCCAAGGGGTGCGTCTAAGAGGCGTCGGAAACCTCGGCCGGGGAGATGTACTGTTTTCCCGCGCGCACACTTGTCTTTATGGCGCAAGAAGGTCGGCATGTACCCCCCAACAATGTGGGTGAAGTTGTCCTAGCGGCCGCTGGAAGCTGTGTCGGGAGGGAACCTCATCGATTCGGAAACATCGTCCAAAGCGAGTACACTCCCGTGGTCGCAAAACACTCAAGTTCTCGCTCGTCGACTGCATTTCGGTTGGCGTTGATCGAATGCAGCGGAACTTCGAGCCGACTCGAAGGCAGTCGATGGTTAGTCTGCTCGGAAACCTGGCATGGGGTCCTGAAACCGGCTCCGCGGAGATGGGAGATCATGGCGCGCCCAAGAACACGACATGTCCTCGAACAAGACTTCGGAGGAACTCGCGGGGACAGTTTCTAGTGTGCGTGGCTGTTCAACGGCCGATGAGTCGCACGTCGAACCGCTTGCGACGATAGCCGCCGGTCTGTCGGTGATATTGGAGGAGTCCCTAGAAATAGCGGCCCACTCTGCGGATGGCAGTTCTAATGCGTTGGATTCTTACTAGCTCGCTTTGGCCATCTGGCGGCACCGTTCCGCCAGAGCCGACTGGATGAACGTCAGCTCGCGTCCCAGCATGTCGGTTGCTTCGCGACAGAGGTCGGGGCGCTCGTGCATGAGCTGCAGAAATCCCTCCCGGGGTATGTGAACTACATCTGACTGGGTCAATGTCACGGCGGTCAGACTGTACGGACGTCCGGTAAACGACGCGGGTAATCCCAGCAGCGAGCCCGCAGTAAACACCCTGTCCAGCTTGGGCATGTTGCGCACGCCCATCAGCACTTCGCCATCACACACAAGGAACACACCAGCGTTTTCCCCGTCTTCACGAAAGAGAACATGCGCCGACGGAAAGTCCCACTTTCGACCTGCTGACTCCAGGCCGGCTTTCAATTCGATAGACACTTTCAGGATGTTGCTGTTGGCACCCACACTATTCATTGAATAGTTATGTCAAAACTGCTCACAGCGCGTCCGTGACGCCGCTCACAGGTAGCTGTGTCAAGGGCAGAGTAAGAGTTGACCAGAGCGCAGGCGATCGGGTGCGCTCCGTCCATTGAGCCTAGCCAGGGTATCACCCGGTTTCCAGCACTCGCAGCAGTTAGCGAAGCAACTTTCATATTCAGATTCGACTCTGCGAGTACCGGCCTTTAATCCGCTGGCCACTGGAACGAAGTAGGTGCGACCAGTAAAACTGGCCGTCGCCGTGCTCAAGAAAAACACCTGCACAATTCAAACCGATATCGTCAAGCTGTTCCCCGGCACAGAAGTCGCGATTCACCTCTTATCGTTGACGAGGGGACTATTCAAGAAGGCCAACAAGTGGGTTAGGTCACCTTCGTTTAAAGTGGGCCAGCCCAGACCCAGTGCGTCCGCCTTCGCGTACATTCGGGGTCCGTGAGACCAAAGAGCAAGGGCAAAGGTCACTGGCGTAAAGACCTTGCCGGCCTTCCTTAGGTTTGGACCGACTTCTCCACCACTCGCGTCGCTTCCGTGACACTGGCTGCACTTACGCTCCTTGAATAGCTCCTGTCCGACGATGGGGGAACCTCCGAGTTCGAAATAGCGCACGCTATAAAGGAACGCGATCAGATCGGCCATCTCCTTTCCCTCAAAAGTGGGGCGTTCGATGCCCTTAGCCTTCATGGCTGCCCACATCTGCGGAGAGTGATTCCACATTCGACCTGCCATCTGGGTCATCGTGCGGGGCAACGGGCGATCCGATCCGAGGTCCGGGCCCACGGTTCCTCCTTCGCCGCGAATGGCATGACAGGAGATGCATCCCTTTTCGCGGAACAAAACCCAGCCTCGGCCCGGGTTCGCTGGAAGCAGATCGGACTCCCGCTCTTCCCCTCCTCGAACATAGCGTACAAAGGCCAACAAATCGTTCATCTGCTCCCCCTCAAATTGGGGCCAAGCGATGTTGAGATCGCGCATGTGGGTTTCCATCGCGGGTGCATGGTTCCACATGGTTTGTGTCCAAAAAATCGGCGTTACGACAGGACCGAGGTCCCGCAGATTGGGCCCGACGCTACCGCCCCTTATCTCGCCGATGGAATGGCAGTGGATGCAGCCTTTCTGAGTGAAAAGGAGTTCTCCACGAGCCCGGTCTCCTGATTCGTCGTCGTAGCATGTGACATAGAGGTAGGCAAATAAGTTCGCCATCTCTTCTGGAGTAAATTGAGGGAAGCTTCTATGGCTGACTCTCAATTGTTCCCACATGCGTGGCGCGTGATTCCACATCTGGGTGACTAGCTCATTCATGTCGGATCCTGCCGCCCCCCGCAAACCCAAATCGGGAGCTAGCTTAGCTCCGGAGCCGAGTACGGAATGACACCCGCTGCATCCCTTTTGCTGGAAGGTTTGTGCGCCAATTCGTGGGTCGCCGACCAGGAAAGTGCTCCATCGTTCGGGTGAACCGCGTCGCTGCCACACAAGCATGCCGACTAGTAAGAGCAGAGCTACAGTAGTTGCAACAATCAATGCTATCTTCTGCCGCCGGGTACTCATGCATCCCCCAATCGCGTTGATTCTTCTTGGGTCCCTATAGCTAGGCCTTCCGGGCCCTGACTGGTTCATCACCGATTCCCACTGAGTGCTCAATCTCGCGCGAAAGTAACAAGCCGGAATTTCCGATCTAGCGCCGTTCCTTGCCCGTAGATTCTTTCCCGCCGCATTCGAACCGCCTACCAGACACCTACTTCGGAGGCGCAGGTGCGTTAAGGAAACTCACGAGATCCCCGATGTCAGTGGCTTTCAGGGTCGGCCATGGTATACCCATCTCCTTGGAGTGATCAACCATACGGGAACCTCCCGCGCTAAGCCCGCCATCGGGGCGGTACAGTGCGGACGAAAGCCGCATGGAGCGACTTATTTCCGTTCCAGGTTCCTGATGTAGAATCCCAATCCCACCAGCGTCAGCGCGATCATAAACAGCGACAGCCCTAACCCGACTTGCCGAAACTTCCATTCCTCCAACGCTTGTTCTCCGGCGATGTGCGTCTGGCGCGTTACCGCAAGCCCGGCGTCGGTATCGCGCTTCAGTTCGCTATCGCTGAAGGCATGCACCGTAACGCGCGCCTTCAACAGCGCATCTTTTGCTTGCGCCTGTTGCAACATAGGTTGGCTGACCTCCATACCTTGCCGCTCGGCGCGTCCCAGGATCTCCTCCGAAGCCGAAAACGCCGACTGCAGATTTTCCAGTTGGTCATGCATGGCTCGGGCTTGCGCAAACCCAGCGTCCCCCTCCGCGTGACAACGGATACACACCGCCTGCGCACCCGTGCCGACCATTTCGTCGGTGGGGTGCTTGATTGCGTGATTGCTGTGGCAGGTGACGCATCCTGGGAATCCCATCGCAGCGAACGCGTCCTTATGGGGACTGGTCTGGAACAGTTGCGCCTGGAAGACGTGGCAATTCGAGCAGACGTTGGTGACGTTGGCGACCCCAGGAGGTGTTGCCCCGTGATTGCCATGGCACGTCGTACACGTAGGCGCACTTAGGTCGCCACGTACCACCATGGCGTCATGATGCACACTCTGCTCGTAATTCGTGAACTGGTCTGTCCCGATACCGTATGGCTTCATGTACTCGGCATCGGCGTGGCAACGCGAGCATGTGGTCGCGATGTTGGTCGGATGGACGTTCGAGCGCGGATCCGACGGGGCGCGCAAATCATGCACACCGTGGCAGTCAGTGCACACCGCGACTCTGGTGTCACCCTTCGCCCACTTCATGCCGTGTACGCTGGTCTTGTACTGCTGGAACTGATCGACCCGCAACCCGGGGTTGTATTTCTTCATCCGTTCGGCATCGGAGTGGCAGGAAGCGCAGAGCTCCGGAATCTGCTTGCGCTCGATCTTGCCCTTCCAGCCGGCAGCGCGGCTCATCGCCTTTTCAGGATCGTCGTTGCTGGCGTCGCCACCATGGCATGCTGCACAGGTGAGCCCCTTCGCAGCATGGATATTCTGGCTGTAGGTTTCCACGCTCACCCCCAGTGGCTCCGGCAGGTTCGAGTGGCAGTCAAGACAGGAGTTCTTGGTCTGTGCGGACACCAGTGTTCCAACGCAAAACAACCAGGCAACCACCACCATCACGACGCTGCGGCTGCACTCCCTCAACTGACGATATCTATTCATGCAGCCTCACTTTGCCACCCAGCCATACACGGTCATGGCGACCATGTAACCGAGAAAGACGCAGGCAAATCCGGAGATCCAGTGTCGCGTATTGAACGGCTTCTCGCGGTCTAGGAATGGCAAAAGCAAAGCTGCCGCGCCAATCACTCCAAACGCCAGGATGCCCAGCATTTCGCCATCCATGCCCAGGATTTTCGCGGGTATCAACTTCAACGTCTGAAACATAAACAGGAAGTACCACTCCGGTTTGATGCCCGCTGGAGCGGATCCAAATGGGTCAGCCTTCACGCCAAGACTCCAGGGAAAAAGCGCCGCCAGCGCTCCCAGCAGCCCTAGCGCCACATACCACGCCATCAACTCCCGCAGCACGAAATTGGGGAAGAAGCGGATTTCCCTCCTTGCCGCGGGATTGGCTTGCCACTCAGTCTCAATTCTGGGCGGCACGCTCATGCCGAAGTATTGAATGAGTGCGACGTGTACTACGATCAGCAGCGTCGCAATCGCCGGCAGGATCGCGACGTGAAATCCAAACAACCGGGTCAGGGTACTGCCGGTGATCTCCTCGCCACCGCGCAAGAACAGCAGAGTCGGATGTCCGATGATCGGGATCTGCGCTGGTATCTCGGTGCCGACCTTGGTCGCGAAATACGACAGTGTATTCCATGGCAACAGGTAACCGCTGAAACCGAAACCAAGCATCAGGAAGAGCAGCAGCATGCCGCTCACCCATGTCAACTCTCTTGGCTTGCGATACGACTTCAGAAACAGCACGCTGAACATGTGGGCGAATACCATGAAGACTAGAAGGTTTGCCGACCACGAATGCACCGAACGGATGAGCCACCCGAACTGCACCTGGGTCATGATGAGTTGCACGCTCTCGAAGGCTTCGTCAGCGCCAGGACGGTAGTACAAAAGCAGCAGTGCGCCAGTGAGGATCTGCACTCCGAAGAGGAACAGCGTCATGCCACCCAGAAAATACCAGTACGAATAGCGGTGTATCGGTACTTTCTTCTTCTGTGCCAGTGTCTTGAATTCATCCAGATGAAATCGCTCGTCGACCCACGCGCGAACGCTAGTGAGCGGGCTCGCCATCAGGCCTCCTGCTTTCGCCGCACGAAAATCTCATCGCCACGGACCTGCACCTCGAAGGCTTCCAATGGACGCGGAGGCGGGCCCGAGATGTTGCGGCCGTTCAGGTCGTACATGCCGTTGTGGCAGGCGCACCAGATCTCCCGCAGGTCAGGACGGTACTGCACCGTGCAACCGAGGTGAGTGCAGGTCGCAGACATCGCGCGATACTCACCTGAGGCGGTTTCAATCAGCAACCCAGGGCGTGTACCGAACCGAAACGTCTTGGCGGTGTTCGGCTTAAGCTCCGAAATCCGGGCCGCAAGCACAGCATCGCCTCCCAAGTCCGGCAGTTTGGGCGGAACTAGGTAGCGCACAATCGGATAAAGGAATGCCGCCGCCGAAGCCAGCAAGCCAGTTCCCAGCAGGATGTTGACAAGACGGCGGCGCGGCAAATCCGGGGGTGCAGACGGATCTGTCACGCCTACATCGGGCACCGATGACATCGAATATCTCCCTACCATGGTCGCGTACGTACTTTGTGAGCCCGTCCACCTGTTCATGCGAGAGGCTCTCGTAAGGCCACATCTTGCTTCTGCCACGAACGGAAAACGCGCCCAACCGGCCTGCCGCTAACGCATCTAAGAGACCGACGGAAGCATCTTCGAACGAACGTTCACCTATATCGAAGGTGGCGGGAAGTTAACAGCCGCGGGTTGCGCAAGGCAGTGATGCCAATCACGTTTGGATGTGACTAGTGGAGACAGGAAAGAGCGTGGTGCGCTGAGACGGCCCTTGCGATCTCCAAACCTGGGAGCCTTTATCCCAGAACCCGGGTCCAAGTCCGATCGTCAATTAGGCGTGATCAGTCGGCTAACGCCTGAAGTGACTTCCAGCGGGACTGGCACGGTTGAATATTGGCCGAACAAAAGGAACGAGCGCTGGGGCAGGAAAGATCGTCAGTCGATACCATGATGCTGAATGCAATGTCGTCCCTAACGCGACTGTCGACCTAAAATGAGGATCTGTGGCCTGCCAATGCGAAGTTGGCCCGAAACCATCTTCGGGGACATGTGCCGCAGCAGGATCTCGCCAACAACGTGATGGACCAGAAGCCGACTTCTGAATAATCCCGCAGGACCGCGAACCCGCCGGACCGGTCACGATCGCGAAAGCGCAAGGAGTGGCAGCGCATCTACAGTCTTCTACTCTGCGTGCTGGGGAATAGAAGGGTATCATTGGCGGAATCTTCCGGGGGCGAGTCAGTCGCGCCACAATATTTTACGCGAATTGAACACCTTCGCCACAGAGACAGCCAGAGGCTGAGAGAGGTAAGCCTTAAGCCAGGTTAATGCGGAGAGTCTCCCCGAACCACGGGTTGCTTGGCATTGCCCCATTCTCCGCAGGAACCGTCGAACTTCGCGGTGTCGAAGCCCAGTTATCGCGCCAGCAAATAGACGTAGGACGCCGCAGTCCGATCTTGTATTTCAAGCCTGGTTTCTTTTTGCCGGTGACCCCAGCCGCGGTAAAGAGTTGCCGAATCTGCTCCGGCGATTTCAGCAACGGTTCTTTCTCGCTGACCAGCGCGTTCTCCCAATAAAGCGATTCAGCGCCGTGCAAGTGATCATTGCGATATCGCTTGGACGGACGAGCGTCGACGATCACAATGTCGTTGTCCGGTTGGTCAACCAACTCCTTCATGTATTCCATCTTCGCGATGATCTCGGGATGCAGATCGACCGTCAAGCTACCACCTTTCCCGGTCGGTGTTTGCGTCGAGGTGGGACGCTTCTCACGAGTCCACTGGTCTAGGCCGCCGTCAGGCAGCGCGCCTGATTGCCGTGTCCTAAGTAGTCCATGGTGAGGAACAGACGGGTCGCTATCGGGCGTGTAATACACCAAACGGCAGTCATCCTCAATATCGCTCACGGCCGCGTTCCTCTTGGTGCGTGAGGAAGAACTCTTGGCCGGCGGGACACCATCGGTGCGAGCCAGTCCAGCAATTCGTAATGGCCGACGCGCACTGGCCTGACGCGCTCTCTCACCTCGGCGCTCTGGCGGCTACATGACTCAATTCAACTTGGAACGCCCGGGGTGTGACGTGTGCCACTCCCGAGTAGGGACTGTCTAGCGCAAGTATGAGAAACAGACTGAAACTCACAATTCCAGCCAGGACTGCAGTCAGCCCAGCTTGGGACCACAGGCTTTCGTGCCCAAAGAAGTACGTCAATGCAATCAGTACAACACCGCCAGAAACGAGCAAGTACCACAGCGGAATGGGAACGCTGCCCCGGTTGGTAAACAGACGAGTTCGACGAAAATCCGAGAGCTGGGTGAGGTGCTTCAGCGACTCTGCGAAGTAGGCCTGCGTCTGGGGAGTCTCGGGCGTGAATGTACTGTAGACATCCCAAAGCTTCTGTACCGCCGTCCACGTGCGCTGGCTTTCGCGACCTTCTTCCATAGCCGGAAATTCGTCCTGTACTACGGCGGAAAGATACTCCATGAGCGCGTCCGATATTTCTTTGCGGTATGGCGTTGGCATGGCGGCCGACAGACGTGAAAGGTCAGCCACCTCGGTCGCTTCGTGTTCCAGGGTTGTGCCGGCGTCTTTGAAACCGCTCCAGACAACAAAAATGGCAAAGGCTATTAGTACCGCGTAGAGCGTCCCGATTGTCATGAAGTAGTAGCTGACCACTTCGTGATGCCGTTTCAGCCAGTTGATGTCAGCGTAGTGACGAACGGCCAGCATCGCAGCTACTGAGAAGAGTATTGAGGTGCCGATCAAAAGCGCGCCGTTGATGGGGGTATCCATCCTGTACTCCCCTTCTAAGAGAAACTTAATGAAACCACCGACCGGACAAGCCGGAACCGAGCATTGCTGTCGCCAACTATGCTGACATCGACCGGATACGGTGAATTTCTTACTTGAAATGTTCGCTAAGATTCTCCGGTTTCCGCCCGCGTCCTGTCAGTGACCCCGACCGCAGAGGCAAGTGACAGGCCACAGGAGCGTCAGAATTCAAGAATTAGCTATGATTCCGTGAATAACAGTTCCTGCCGAGCGAAATATGGCGAGATGGCGGGCACGCAAGAACACACCGCCTTGGGCTGCGAGGCGCAGAGGTTCTGTTAGCCACGCTGCCAGGCAATGAGCATTTTGTGAGTCAGTCTGAGTTGGGACGAACGCGGTTACGTCGACGCGGGTACGTCTCGTGGCACTCCCAAGCGCTTTGTGCCCATTGCCGCCCAAGTCCCCGCCGTGTGAGCCGGCAAGGCGCTGGAGACACGCGCGTATATCGGAACCGCCCGGCGGCTCGAACTTTCCTAAATTCCATTTCTGAACCGCATCAATAATGAGCAGGGGATCTTGGGGGCGAGTAGAGACAGCGCTTTGGGGATGCGGCGTAAAGTCCTGGCGACAACTATGAAGTATCATATGGCGCTGTCCCCGCCGTACCCCGATTGCCCTCCTGCCCGGGCAGAAAACCGGCGATTCAGGCCCTTGTAACACCACATTTTCTACAGTCGACCCCCCATGGCAAACAGTCGATCCTCACGGGTACAGGGGGATATGCCGGGGACAGGCTGCTGCTCCTCGCGGGTGCGCGAGGCTTTTGTGGTCCGGCAGGATGAAGAGACCTACTTCGTTCAGGATCTCGATGCCGAGGATCTTGCCGCAGGTCATGGCGCCGTATTCGTT
>Ga0208478_1000563_pt1 | contig 12701 bp, 10 predicted proteins | sample NGESurdeep072012_5_FD_184462 | JGI IMG/M metagenome (GOLD analysis project Ga0208478, IMG submission 184462) | Arctic peat soil microbial communities from Barrow, Alaska - NGEE Surface sample 415-2 deep-072012 (SPAdes) | ecosystem: Environmental > Terrestrial > Soil > Wetlands > Peat ... | reverse complement strand
GGGCTTCCTGGACCCTCGGTGGATTCCATCCCGTAATCGCCAAGGCGTAGGTAATCGGGGCTGAGCGGCCCGGTTCCTGTTAGGGTACGAGTTGGCCTGTTCTCACTCGTTACCTTTTGAAAGGCAAGCGTCGTCATGGAAGTGAGCGTAATGAAATGTCCTGCGTCGCGGTTCGTCGTGTTCACTTTGGTTTTGTATGTGGGCTGCGCCGGGGTGTCGCTCGCCCAGAACAAGCGGGTGCAGTGGAAAGACTATGCATATCCCCAGGATGGATTTGCCATCACACTACCCGACGCTCCCCGTATACAGCCCGACGCGAATATGCCGGAAACAATGACATATTCGGTCAACATCAACCCTGATTACGCCTTTACAGTGCGTGTCAGGCGTGACCGGCGAAGTTGCAAAGCGACGCTGGGGCAGCTTCGGGAACGTGTGATTACTGGCAAGGCACGAGGAAGTAACCCATCATCGCTAAGAGACATATCGTTGGCTGGATATTCCGGGTTGGAATGTGAGTGGAACGTCAGTGATGAAAAGGTCGCATTGGAACGCTATTACTGCGGCGAAGGTCGAATCTTTATTCTGGCAGTGAACCGAGAAAGGTCGCAGGCACTGATGCCAGCCGCTGCAAAGATTATGAACTCGTTCCGACCATTGACGACTCTCAAGGTCGATAACGAGTGACAAATCGCCATGTCGTATCCAATCCGACAGACAACGTGACGCGGCAATATCGCCACTCTGAACGATAAACAGAATTGGCGCTGCACATTTCAAAGCGGCTATCATCTGGCGATGGCGCGATTCGTACTTCCGCTTGTGTGGGCAGCGCTACTGCTTGGTGGTCAAGCGCAGGAAGCCAAGCCCGGCATGCCCACGACTCGGGCTGAACTCGAGGCGGCCTTAAGTTTTGAGGTGCCTGCCACCAGCAGCGGTACTCCTGGAGGTTGGACAGGCGGTCCGCCGGAAACAATCTTCGCGGACGACAAGGTTGTCCACAGCGGGCGGTGGTCAGCTCGGATCGAACGACATTCCGGCAGCTCTGGCACGTTCTCGACGATTACCAAGTCCATCCCTATCAACTTCTCAGGCGTCAACATTGAGTTGCGGGGATTTCTGCGCACCGAAGATGTGAGCGATTCGGCTGGCTTGTGGATGCGGGAGGACGGCGACCTTCCCTCGCTGGCTTTCGACAACATGCAGAAACAGCAGTTGAAAGGAACCACGGGATGGAAGGAGTACTCCATCAAGCTGCATCTCGTCCCTGAAGCGAAACGACTCTTCTTTGGCGTGCTTCTAGCCGGGACCGGAAAAGCCTGGGCGGACGATTTGCAGTTGTTGGTAGACAGCAAGCCAGTTTGGGAAGCGCCTCCGGCGCAGCCACAAACAACTGTCCTTGATCGAGATCACGAGTTCGACGGCGGCTCGGGGATTAACGTCAACGAACTTACGCAAGTTCAGGTTGAGAACCTGGCGACGTTAGGCAAAGTCTGGGGATTCCTCAAGTACTATCATCCCCAAGTCACCTCCGGCGAGCGCCACTGGGACTACGAGCTTTTCCGTGTCCTGCCCCAGATACTCGTCGCCCGAGATCAGCAGGCGGCTAACGCTGCCCTCCAAGGTTGGATTGCGAAACTAGCCCCCGTTAGCGCTTGCAATCCTTGCGCTAGGTTGGATAAAGCCGATCTTCAGCTACAGCCGGATTTGGATTGGATCGCCAACGAAAAGTTGCTGGGAACCGATCTTAGCCGGACTTTGCAATCGATTCGGGAAAACCGCCTGCCGGATAAGCAGTTCTATGTCTCCCTGGTAGCCGGAATCGGCAATCCTTCCTTCGACCACGAACCGAGTTACTCAAGTCTTAAAGTTCCCGACTTTGGATTTCAGCTTCTGAGTTTGTATCGGTTCTGGAACATTATTGAATACTGGTCACCCTATCGCGACTTGACCGCAAAGGATTGGAATCGCGTCTTGTCGGTCTTCATACCCCGAGTAGCGCTAGCGAAGACCGGTGAATCCTACCGGCAGGAATTGCTGGCTCTCATCGCAGAGGCTCGGGATGGTCACGCTAACCTCTGGAGTGCGCTCGATGCGCAGCCCCCGCTGGGCAAATGCCAACTTCCAGTCAATGTGCGCTTCATCGACGGTCTGGCAGTGATCAGCGGGCTTTCCGCCCCCGGTCCCACCAGCCTCACGCAGTTGAAAGTCGGCGACGTGATAACCGAACTCGATGGCGTTCGGGTCGGCAAGCTACTGGAGAGCTGGAAGCAGTATTACCCGGCCTCGAATGATTCAGCGCGGCTGCGGGATATTGCACGGTCGATGACTCGGGGGGCATGCGGCCAATCCAGCATCCGTATTCGTCGCGCCAGTCAGGAGTTCGAACTAAAGATCCAGAGAGTTCCGCTCACCTCTGGTGATTCCAAGTTCGGCACACACGACTTACCGGGACCACCCTTCCGGCTGCTCTCGAAAGACGTCGCCTATCTCAAGTTGTCTTCAGTGAAGTCCGCTGACGCCGCTACCTACATCGAGCAGGCTTCCGGTACCAAGGGATTTATCATTGACATTCGCAATTACCCTTCAGAATTTGTGGTCTTTGCTCTAGGGTCACTTCTGGTCAAAAGCGACACCGTGTTTGCCCGGTTTACGACTGGCGATCGGGCTAACCCGGGTGCCTTCCATTGGACGGGGCCGGTCATGCTGGTTCCACAACAGCCGCATTACGCTGGAAAAATCGTCATCCTGGCAGACGACGTGTCGATGAGCCAAGCCGAGTACACCAGCATGGCTTTTCGATCTGCTCCTGGGGCGATTGTCGTAGGTAGCAGCACCGCCGGGGCGGACGGCAATGTATCACCGTTCGCTTTGCCGGGAGGTCTTCGCACGGCGATCAGTGGCATCGGAGTGTTCTACCCCGACAAAACGCCAACCCAAGGGATTGGTATCGTTCCCAACGTGGAGGTTAGGCCGACGATCGCGGGAATCCGCGCAGGCAGAGACGAAGTGTTGGAAGAAGGCTTGCGCCAGATTCTGGGCAATCGAGTGCCTCCCGCCGATATCGAAAAGATGGCCAAGCCATAAGCCAAACTGTAGGACGGAACTTCAAAATGCTACCCACCATTGCGGTTTTACTACTTACGGCTTTATCCATCTGCTATCAGACTTCTGCCCAGACGGGCCCCGCACCGATTTCGGGATCGACCTTGTTGGCTGCTTCGAAACAGAGGAGGGATTCAGCCTCCCCGACGATACCGAGCCTTCCTGATGCCAACTCTGAAGTACTCCAACTCGCAGTTCAAGACCAATGGGACAGGGGAAATGACATGTTCGGCGGCAGGCAGTTGCCTCCCCCAGACATGCACGGTGGAACAGTTGCTAGCCGCGACCAGGAACGACAGGTGGCACTCAGAAAGCTGCTGGCGGAGGGCAAGGTTAAGAGCGGGTATGATTTCTGGCTGTCTGCCCTCATCTTTCAACACTCCGCAAAACCAGAGGGTATGCTGTTTGCCCACGTTCTTGCTGCCAGCGCAGCAGCCAAAGGAGAGAGCAACGGCAAGTGGCTTGCAGCGGCAACTCTCGACCGGTATTTGTGGGACATCTATCAACCTCAAGTTTTCGGAACGCAGTTCAAGAAAGACTCTCAAGGCAAATGGGGTATGGAGCCATATGAACGTGGCACGTTGACGGACGCTGAAAGAGCGTTGTGGTGTGTCGTTTCGTTATCGGAACAGGCGAAGATTCTCAAGGACTTTCAGGACGGAGAGCCTTAGCTTCGACAGGGGTTAAGGACTGCAAGTAAGCATCCGGGCCGTAGCTTGTCCGTGGTTGTTGATGAGGCAAGGGGGCTAAATGTCTGACGTTTTTTTACCCAAGATTCCGCTTGGAACGGTTGTTGCCGAACGGCATTGCATTCTTTGGGACTCTGAAGGCAGGCAACGAGAAGTCATTATTAAACTCGGCGCTCCTATACAGCCTGAGTCGGCAAGCGGCCTGTTCCGCTGTCCCGTGCAAATCCTCGGGCTTGGAGTCGATCATATTGTTTATGATCCGGCGGGCGAAGACGCCTTCGTTGCACCGTGCTACGCGCTCGACTTGGTGGGGCAAGTGTTGGAGGAAGCATCGAAGAGCCTGAACCTTCACAGCCGCTACAAGACGAGTGAAACACGAAGCCCTGCTTGGGTGTGGCAATATATAGACCACCCTAACCAACCGACTTGAGATCGCACCGACGACCTCTGGCTTAAATCCGTGGTGCCGTATTGACAGCGCTCATTCCTGACCTTCGGCGGATTACCTCCGAGAAATCCCCATGTGTTAGGCAATCCAGGCTGAGCGGCCCGTTCCGGTCAAGCGACGACCTAGTCTATTCGCGACAGCTATCGCCACGCCATGGACGTAGAATCAGTTTTCGCCCAAGGCGGACTAATGACAAAACAGCCAGACGAGTCGTCCGTAAAGATCGAGGTCATCCCCGCTGCACCGGAACAAGAGACAATTCTGGGGAACCTGCTTGAGCTGTACATATACGATTTCAGCGAATTGCGCGAAGTCGATCTGGGACCGAATGGCAGGTTCGGCTATAGGCCCCTTCCCCTTTATTGGAGCGATCCTGACCGTCATCCCTTCCTCGTCGCGATCGATGGCAAATTAGCAGGCTTCGCGTTAGTGAAGAGAGGGTCGGGGGTGTCTGGGAATGAGGCTGTCTGGGACATGGCGGAGTTCTTCGTGATTCGCGGATACCGCAGGCGGGGTTTTGGAATTCAAGTAACCCATGAGCTGTGGAGGCGGTTTCCCGGGCAGTGGGAAATTCGCGTGATGCAGTCGAATGTTGCCGCCTACCATTTTTGGGCACGTGCCATTTCCAGGTTTACGGGCGAGGCGGCTCATCCCGTTCCTGTCAAGAAAGGCGGGGAGAACTGGGAACTCTTCTCATTTGAATCCAAGCTGGTTTCGTAGTAATAGCTATTGGGAAATCGCCATTTAATACGTAATCCAGACCACGGCTCGCAACCGTCCTACGCCCTAGTGTTTACTGATTTCCAGTGGGTAACTTTCCACTTGGACGAATATCGGCGACGCGGATTTCTGCCCGCCCTCGATGCTAACTGTGTGCCAAGAGGGCGAGATGGGCGTTTTACGTCAAGTTGGCGTGCCGTGCCGTCACCGGATGCTGGCCGATTTCGCGGGAGTAACCTCAAACATGCCGGTTTGAACGAAGAAGCTGTGTGGCGGACGCGTGTGCGTGGGTTGTCGATCCGATAGCGCTACCGGTGGGTTGAGCTACGTTATGTCGCAGAGAAGGGCATCTCTGTGACCTATCTACGCCAGATCATGCTGGAGGAACTACAGCGCCGCAACTGCGCCGAGTCGACGATCGAAACTTACATCCAAATCCCGAAAGTCATTCCGGCTTCTGGCTGTACTCTCCGCTCTCGCTAATCAGGACACTGATCGTCGCACATCGTGGCAGGCGGGAGTTCGTGCTCCCGCCTGTTCCGATTACGCACGTTCAGCGTTGCAGCCAAAATCCATCACTGAGGCACAGTGACCTTAAGCACCTGCCCCAAGCCAATCGGCGGTGGGCCGAAGCCAAGGTTGGAAACGTATAGGTTTCCATCCGGACCGAATGTCATCGCCGTGGGCAGTGACAGTGGGGATGTACTTCCGCTCGCAATCAACGTGTACTTGTTCTTGCCATCGATTCGCAGGATCTGGGCCGTGTTGGGCGTCGGAAATGGATTGCCAGTGGTGTTCTCAAGAACGTAAAGTCTGCCCCTTTTGTCGAAGGCCAATCCCACGATGTCGCTGAAGCCGATATAGACAGTGGTGAGATACCCCCAGGGGGTAATCTTCATGATCTTCGACGAGCCATCCTTGATGGGGAACGTGTCCAGATTGCCGACAAAGAAGTTCTGCCCGTCAAAGGCCATGGCCGTCGGCACGATGTGTCCCTGGGTGTTCGAAATGTCCGCGATCCTCGTGATTCGCCCGTCTGGATAAATGGCATCCAGTTCCCCGTGATTCGGCTCGATGGAGTAGAAAGTCCCGCCGACTCCGATTATGCTGTACCACGTGCCATCGGGTTCGAAGTCATCGGGCTCGGGATTGGCAACGGGGTGGCGCTTCACGAAGGCCGACAGATTGGCGACCATGGTTGTGGAGCCGTCAGGATTGACGCGAATCAACCCATTGTTGGTATCGGCAAGTCCGTGGGAACAGCCCGCACCAGCCAAAACGGCATACAGCGTTTTGCCCGCGAATGCTACGTCAGCAACGCCGCTTACGAGGCTGCCTTGAGACGGAGAGGTCTGGCTTGAGGGCAGATTGTCCGCGACGATGGTAACCGTTCCGTCGGGTGCGACTTTCGAGATCCTGCCAGTAAAGCCGCCGGTGTAAGGACCGATTGGCGGGACCACCTGGGTGCAGAGTCCTGCCGTTGATGTTGTCCCTCCCGCACCGCCTTCAGCTACATAGAGGTTCCCATCTGGTCCGAATTTCAGGCCGCGGGGATTGTTGAATCCCGAGGCGAAGACGGTCACCGATTGTCCCCAGGCGGCGGTGGTGCCCAACAGTACTAGAAACAAAGCACACCGAAGTCGAATTGAACTGCGCATTGCCATCCTCCTTACTGAGTAGTCGAACCGGGTGAAATTCGGTTTCGAATTGTTGGTGGATGTTGCGCTGGTGAGTGCGCCGCCGCAAGGGACTGGGCAGCCCCTGTTCCTCCTCAAGTTGTCCCCTAGCTTTTTCAGTGAGTTACGTTCCGCTGCTCTGGCGCGAGGGAGTTCTTTGACATAAACTCTCCCCTACAGGAATCGCGTATGGGGTCGCAAACTTCCAACGGAAGCGCTCGTTTTGCGGGGTTCGAGCTTGATCTTCGCACCGGCGAGCTCAGGAAGAACGGCCGCCGTGTCCGTTTGCAGGCGCAGCCCTTGAAGGCTCTTCGGGTCTTGCTCGAACATCCGGGGGAACTTGTGACCCGGGAACAATTGCGCAAAGAAGTCTGGCCGCAGGACACTTTTGTCGACTTCGACCATGGACTGAACAAGGCAGTGGCCAAACTGCGTGACGCGGTTGACGAGTCGGACACTTCGCCGAGCATCATCGAAACGCTGCCCCGCCTGGGTTATCGATTGATCCCTCCCGTTGAATGGGTTGCGAGGGAGCCAGAGCCGAATTTCGTTGTTCCCCAACCTGAGACTCCAGAATCGGAACCGAAATCGTCGAATAACCCCGCTGCGGTAGTTGAGCAACAGGCACAAATACAGCCCAGACGTTTGAAACGCTGGGCACTCGGAGTGGCAGCGGCCTTGGCGTTAGTGTTAGCGGTTGGCACGGTTGTGAGACTCAAATACGGGGATTGGGCCCGAAAGCCGGGTGACCCCATCCGGTCTCTGGCCGTCCTGCCGCTGCAAAATCTTTCTGGTGATCCTTCGCAGGAATATTTCGCCGACGGAACAACAGAGGAACTGATCACCACTCTCGCAAGGCTTAGTGACCTTCGAGTAACGTCGCGAACGTCGGTGATGCAGTTCAAGGGAGCACAGAAGTCGGCGAAGGAAATTGGTCGCGCGCTGGGAGTGGATGCGATCGTGGAAGGATCCATAGCCCGTTCGGCGGACAAGGTCCGAATTACAGTGCAGTTGATTGATGCGAAAGCGGACCGGCATTTGTGGGCGAATGAATATGAAAGTTCTCCCAGTGATGCGTTGCGTCTGCAGCAAGAAGTAGCACTCGAAATTGCGTCGCAGGTGTCGGCTCAGATCTCTCCTCAACAGCGACGGAACTCCGCTACTGCCAGAGCCGTCGATCCGAAAGCACACGACCTTTACTTGAGAGCTCGACAATACGCCGCACAGTGGAATGATCCTGCGATGTCTAAGGCGATGGATCTTTATCAGAAGGCGATTGCATTGCAGCCCGACTATGCTGCGGCCTATGTCGGGCTGGCCGATGCCCATGCCGCGTATGGGATTTGGGGAGACGAGGAAAGCTGGGAGGCTTGGCCGAAAGTGCGAGAAGCAGCTTTGAAGGCGCTGAGTCTCGACAGTTCGGTTCCCGGCGCTCACAAGCTGCTTGCCTCAGTAAAGCATACCTACGATTGGGACACGGCTGGAGCGCAGGAGGAATTTCAAGCGGCGTTCAAAACCGATCGAAACGATGCTGAAACGCAGATGACATACGGGCTTTTCCTCGCACAGATTGGCCGAGTTGACGAGGGCCTTGCGGAAGCCCAATTAGCCGAGGAATTGGACCCCCTCTCAAGTCGAATCAGTGGTACTAAAGAAAAAGTGTTCATGATAGCAAGGCGGTATGACGACGTATTCAAGCAGGCGCAACGAACCAGGGAGCTCAACCCGAACAGTATGGTTACGACTCTTCATGTACTTGAGACGTACCAAATCCTGGGCCGTTACGAGGATGCGATTCGAGAGTTTGAGACTCACCCAGACCCTGGCTCAACAGAACAGGAGACGACAGCTTTCGCCAAGAAGCTACGGATCGCGCTGCGGAGCAAAGGCCCAAAAGGGTATTGGGAAGTATTGCTCCAGGACCGCCTGGACACGCAAGCGGATGATCATTGCCTGTTAGGTTACGTCTATTTGAGGACCGGAGACCGCGAAAATGGTTACCATCAGTTAGATCTGGCCATACAAGGGCGCGACAGGAATTTGCGGCAGATGAAAACACATCCGATGTGGGATTTCGTGCGCAACGAAGAACGATTTCAAGACGTATCGCGGAGAGTAGGATTTTAGGTTCAAACCTAGCAATGCAGCAGTAAGAAGAATTTGAACATAACTCCCACGCTCCAGTTCCCCGTACTGAAGTCTTTCTAGAAGCGAAGAGCAGATCCCTCGCGGCCTAAAGGCCGCTCGTGATGACAGATTGTAGGGGAGCGCGTTACGTGGCGCTGAATTGCCGCTCTACCGTCCAAAGATGAAAACCGTCGCACGTAAAGGGGGCCTTCGACTGCGGCGGCTGAAACCGCCGCCTGCGGCCGGGATGACGAATCAGTGGCTGGTGGGTAGTGGCTAGTGGATAGAAAAGCGGATCCCCCGTTCGCCTCGCAGCGACCTCATGCTGATCGAGAACTGGCGCTAGACGACGACTGTTGTCCCATGGTCGCCGCTTCGAAGCGCTCTACTCGCGCGATCTGGTCGGAAGTCTGCTTGCGGAAGTTTTGCGAGCTGGGTAACGGGTAACGCCTATGGGTCTCTGAATCCACTGGGACGTATAGTCGCCTAGTCGGAGAAGTGGTTTTGGCCGGGATTCCACTTGTCCGGTTTGGGCGTTACCCGTCAACTTGACCGCCTCTGCCCAACTTCCGGTTGGCCAGTCACTCGGACCCAGACGCTTCAGCGAGGGACTTGCGTGAGAAAATTGTCCTCGAATACGCCCACTTTCCGCACACTTTACCTCAACCGGTCGTCTTGCTCGAAACGGAAAGGGGCGAACCACTTCGCCCCTCCATTGACTCTCATTGGTCTCCACTTTGACTAATCTTTTCCCCGTTCATTTCATGCGCTTTCCGACACTCGTGCCGCAGCCCGTCGCAAGCTGGTTACCGCTGGTGTCGAAGATTTGAAGCGCAAGTGAATCAGTGAATTCGTCGCCGTCACTACTGACGTCGATGGCCCGCGTGAGCCTATGGGTCTGTATCCAGACTCCAGCGGGGCTGAAAATGAAAACCTCGGATACTGCGCTATAAGAGTGGCCGTTCGTGTGCTTCCAGACACCCAGTCCGGTAGTGGTTAACGAGGGGAGTTGGCCTGCCGTCGCGTAGGTGAGCGTACCCCCTTTGGCGAAGGCAAACAGTCCCTGGACAGTCTTCAGCACCTGCGGGGTCTGACAGACTTGGACCGTGACCGTTACGCGCCAGGTCCCTTCCAGGCCGTTGGGAGTCCCATCGTCCTCCGACTGAGCCGTGGCTGGTAATCCGGATCCCAGAACCAGCAAGCCGGCTAAAACCAGTGCTGCTCCATGGGAGGCTGCGAAGCGCTTCATATTTCTTGATGTCAATGGAGTTCTCCTTTTTTTCTTGAATCTCGCTGATGTGGTTAAACTGCGATCACGAGCGAAAATGGACCAAGTGGTGCATCGCACTCAATGGACGGAACATGACATCTTCGCGACTTGCTAAGTCCCTTTAAGGTGTTGGGCTTACAATCCAATATGACGCGTTCCAGCTGCCTAATGGTGCTAGACTGGGCGACAGAGTACGGCGCTTGGGGCACCTCGTGTCAGTTCAGAACACTTCCATCTACCGCTTCGGCGCGTTCGAGCTCGACCTGCGAAGCGCCGAGCTCCGCAAGAACGGCGTGAAGCTCAAGCTGCAAGAGCAGCCTCGCCAGGTACTCGTGCATTTGCTGCAACGCCCCGGCGAAGTCGTCAGTCGTGACGAGCTGCGCTCCTTGCTCTGGACCGACGACACGTTTGTCGATTTTGAGATTGGCCTGAACACCGCCGTCAAGCGGTTGCGCGAAACCCTCGGCGACTCCGCGAACAATCCGAAGTTCGTCGGGACTGTTCCTCGGAGGGGTTACAAATTCATAGCACCGGTCGAGGTATTGTCGGGAGGCAACGGACACCAATTAGGGGAGGTCAACGAGCCGGCCCGACGACAGCCGAAGAGCCGTGTCAGACTTACTTACGTGGCCGCTTTTACACTGGCTTTTGTGTCCGCCGGTCTCTTCTGGAGAGGTGTGCCTCGCCTGCCGAGAGTCGGCAAGGCAGTCCGAATAACAAATGATGCCAAGGCGAAAAGATCCACGAACCTGTTCGTCACCGATGATGTTCACGTCTACTTCGTTGAAGGGGCCCCTTGGGCGGGAGGCTCCGCAATCGCCCAAGCGTCGGCGACAGGTGGCGAGACTACTCACATTGCGACCTCGCTTAAGGAAGTGCTCGGGATTTATGCGATCTCCCGAGATCGTTCCGAATTGTTGTTGGCAAACGGGGTTGGCGGGGGCGCCGATCCTAAGACCGGACGCCCCGATTCGGCATCCGAACTCTGGGTGCAGCCCTTACCGGCAGGAACTCCCCACCGCGTCGGAAATGTCTACGCGACTGATGCTTGTTGGACGCCGGATGGAATGCACATTGTATACGCGAATGGGCAAGCCTTGATGACCGCAGAAAATGACGGCAGCAGTCCTCGAGAGCTGGCGAAAGTCGCGGGCGTAGTGCGTGGACTTCGTTACTCGCCAGATGGCCGGCGCATCCGCTTTTACGTGGTTCGCACGGTAGAATCTGATTCCAGTTCCCTCTGGGAGATAGACGCTAATGGGGAACATCTCCACTCACTCTTGCCGGGCTGGAAGGAATCGCCATTTCAGTGCTGCGGGAATTGGTCGCCAGATGGCAACTACTACTATTTTCGGGCGGGCCATGGAATGGATCAGGCGATTTGGGTGATGCCCGAGCGTCGATTCATTGTTGCAGGAGGTCCTGGAACCCCTTCCCGCCTCATCTCCGGACCGCTGCGCCTCAGCGCTCCTGTCCCCAGCGGTGACGGGAAGCGACTCTTCGTGATGGGCGAAGAACTTCGCGTTGAACTGGTCCGCTACGATGCAAGGTCTCGCCGCTTTGATCCCTATATTTCCGGTCTTTCTGCCGGTCCGTTCGAAGTTTCGCCCGATCACAAGTCGATCACTTACGTCTCCTATCCGGACATGAGCCTGTGGCGAAGTCGCCCTGATGGCAGCGATAAAATGCAGCTAACGTTTCCTCCGGTACGGGTTTATGGTCCGCGCTGGTCACCTGACGGCTCCAAAATCGCTTATATGGATGTGCAGCTCTATCGCCCCTGGAAAATCTCCTTTCTGCCTTCATCTGGAGGAACGCCGCAGCGCATTCCTTCGCCCGATCCAAACGAAGTGCAGGAAGATCCAAACTGGACGCTTGACGGCAAATCCCTGATATTCGGAAAATCCAAGCTGAGCGAAAAGGGTCTTTTTGCCATTTATCGACTGGATCTGGAGAGCGGGGAACTCAGCTTTATCCCAAATTCGGACGGGCTCAATTCCCCCCGAGTTTCCCCGGATGGGCGCTTTATATCCGCGTTTACCGACAGCACGACGGAATTGATGTTATTCGATGCGAAAACAACCCACTGGTCCAGTTTGGTGAAGGGCGAAGCTTTCGGAAACAACCTCTGGTCGCACGACGGAAAATACGTCTACATGCAGGAAAGCTCCAAGGGTTCTCCCAGGCTGGTTCGCGTCAGAATCAGGGACGGTACGGTGGAAGAGGTTCTAAGTCTAAAGGACATACCACAATTAGTCGACATGTTCACTGCCTGGATAGGGCTAGGCCCGGAGGATGCCCCGGTCTTGATTCGTGATCGCAGCATGCAGGAAATTTATGCGCTTGACCTCCAGTAGTCTTCCCTAGCCATTGCGATGGTGACCGGGCACGATACTGGGCGAGTTGTTTGAATGTTAAGTCGAGTGAGGAGCACGGGTGTACAAAGAACTGAACTCAACGAACGTTGATTCAGACAACAACCACGGAGGCTCCTCATGGAGAGTATGTATTACATCGGCCTGGATGTTCACAAGAAAACGATTAGCTATTGTGTCAAGAATACGAGTGGGCAGGTCCTGCAGGAAGGCAAGATCGGAGCCACGCGAGGCGAACTGGACAGCTGGATGAAGACTCTTCCTCAACCCTGGAGCGTAGCCATGGAAGCC
>Ga0208478_1000561_pt1 | contig 12714 bp, 9 predicted proteins | sample NGESurdeep072012_5_FD_184462 | JGI IMG/M metagenome (GOLD analysis project Ga0208478, IMG submission 184462) | Arctic peat soil microbial communities from Barrow, Alaska - NGEE Surface sample 415-2 deep-072012 (SPAdes) | ecosystem: Environmental > Terrestrial > Soil > Wetlands > Peat ... | reverse complement strand
GGTGAAGAAAGAAAATCGTAGAAGCCAAAGATTCGGAATACAAGACATGCCCGGCTTTTTTCGGTGGGCAGAGCGAATTTTCTTCGAACTGTAATCGCGTACAGCATGGATTGTTAAATCCGCGTGAATATCCGTGATGCGGGCGGCTTTGTGAAGTGCGCCGGTTAGCGAGTCAATTTGAGTCTCGTGACGACTCAAGTGTGCAAGGACGACCAGTTTCACTGGCAGATTCCGGTCCAAGTCACCCAACCCTCGTAACCCGTCCTTCTGCGGCGGTGGTCATAACCTCGTGACCGACTCATTCTGGTCACACGGGACACCGTTTTACGTCACCGCGTTTCCAGTGCCGCCGACGTACAGTGAGTGGTTCGGACACTTGCCGGCCCCGAAGAAACAAGTGAGCACTCTTGCGCCAACCCGGAGGAGCATACTGAGCAGCCCCCGACTGCGTAACTTGTGGCGCGACCAACAGTTGCTCCTGTTTATCGGCGTTGTGGTGTACGGCGTGCTCTGGATCTTTAACTCTAAGTTGCCTTTCGCCGCAACAATTCTTTTTTCATTGTGCATCGGTAACATCCTGAATTGGTTTATGCGGTTCACGAGCGGTTGGTACGGAAGTCTACGGCCTCCGTGGAACTGGATCGCGTACCTACCCGCGCTCGGTCTAGCCAGCGTCATCGGTGCTTTATGTGCCAATGTGCTGCTGCTCTGGACGATCGGATTCCAGGTCCCGTACTTCTATCTACTTCGGACGACCGCTCCATTCGCAATCATGGTCTGCATGGTGGTGGGCACAATCGAATTCATGGTTGAAAGCGCTCAGGGCCGGCTAAAGAACAAAAACGCGCAGCTGCAGACTGCCCTGGCGAAAGAAACGGACGCGTTGCAGAAGCAAGAACAGGAACTAGACCGAGCGCGTCAAATCCAGCAGGACTTGCTCCCCAAGACAATTCCGCAACTGCCTGGAATGCAGGTTGCTGGCCTGTGGCAACCGGCTAGCACGGTCAGCGGCGATTACTACGACGTGATTTCTCTGGGCGAACATAAGCTGGGCATCTGCATTGGAGATGTGGTTGGCAAAGGCATTTCGGCCGCGCTACTGATGGCGAACCTGCAGGCCTCATTCCGGGCGTTTGCGACTCCCGAGGCCAGTCCAGCGTGGGTGTGCGCGAAATTGAACGCCTTTCTGTGCAATAACGTGGCGAGTGGGAAGTTCATTTCGTTCTTCTACGGCGTGGTGGACAGCCGCGAGCAGACGCTAGTGTATGAAAATGCCGGACATTGTCCCGCACAACTCCTGCGACTATCAGGTGAGACCCTGGCGCTGTGTGGCGACGGCGCAGTACTCGGGGTTCTACCGGACTGGACCTACAAAGACTCTCATCTCAAGTTGGAAAGTGGCGATCGGATGCTCCTGTTCACCGACGGCGTCACCGAGGCCGAGGATGCCCAGGGGAATGAATTTGGTGAAGACCGACTAGTGGGAACTGCACTCGGAGTGCCATTGGCCGGTGCAGACGCGATCCAGCACGCGGTACTGGAAGCGGTCAGGGAGTTTTGTGACGGGAACTTCCGCGACGATGCGACTGTAGTGGTGTTAGCGGTGCAATGACCCATTTGTCGCGCCCCGGGATGTCCACATCTGTGATCGTTGAAAGGAATACCCATGGCCAAGTGTCCGTATTGCAAACAAGTAGTTACCCTGGACAAGACGAGACGCGAGTCTGCTGATGCTTCCGTTCCGGAAGCGGTCACCAAAGAAGTGTCCGGCTCGGTCAAGAAAGAAATCATGTATTCCTGTCCCCACTGCGATTCAGTGCTCGGATTCAAATTCTTCCTTGGGGGCATGTTAACCGGCCGCCCATAGCCAGAACTCAAGAACGGCAACTCAGTTTGCCGTTAACCGGAATGGCAATTGTGATCGAACGCCAGATTGTTAAAGGAATGTGAATTTCTCGATAGGGAGTTCACTCGAACATGATTTAACTCAAGTGCGATGTAAGAACCGAGCATAGAATGGTTGGTAACTCTCCGGAGGCGCCATGGAAATCCCGCGCTGGATTGCATCCAGGAGCGCGGCCTCTGCTCGGCTTCGGTTGTCTCGAACCAACCTCTTGTTATTCTGCACGGTTCTCATTGTTGGTAGTGCCGTTCTAACAACCGGTTGCAAGTCAAAGAAGCAATCTCGTGTCACTGAAGAAGGGGCCGCGGCACCTGCGCCACCCGATTCCATCGAGCTGGTTTTTACTTATGGGTCGGAGAAAGAGCGCTGGATCAATGAAGTCACCGATAAGTTCAATCGGGAAGATCATCGCGCGCCGGGCGGCAAGCGGATTTTCGTGCGCGCCATCCCAATGGGATCGGGTGAGTGCATTGACGAAGTACTGAACGGAGCCCGCCAGCCGCACCTGATCAGTCCAGCGTCTGGGGCTTTCATCAAGCTGGGCAACGCCGAATCGCAAAGCAAGACCGGCCATGAACTGATCGGATCGACCGAGAACCTTGTGCTGTCGCCGGTTGTAATTGCGATGTGGAAGCCCATGGCGGAAGCCATTGGTTGGGGCAAGAAGCCGATTGGTTGGTCGGACATTCTGGCGTTGGCAGCGAATCAAAAAGGCTGGCAAAGTTACGGCTATCCTCAGTGGGGACAATTTAAGTTTGGGCACACGCACCCGCAATATAGCAACAGCGGTTTGATCTCGCTATTTGCCGAAGTGTATGCCGCGACCGGCAAGACCGCCGGACTTACGTTAGCTGACGTAGACAAGCCGCGCACTGCGGAGTTCGTGCAGGGCATCGAGAAGTCTGTTGTCCACTACGGAAGTTCCACCGGCTTCTTCGGGCGGAAGATGTTCGCCAGCGGTCCACAGTATCTCTCAGCCGCAGTGCTCTACGAAAACATGGTCATTGAATCGTACGACAGCGCGGACAAGCTGGCATTTCCTGTTGTCGCGATCTATCCCAAGGAAGGGACTTTCTGGAGCGATCATCCAGTTGGGGTGGTGGAGCGCGATTGGGTAACGCCCGCTCACCGTGAAGCGGCCAAAATTTACATTCAGTACCTGCTGCAACACCCACAGCAAGAAAGGGCAATCACATACGGTTTCCGGCCTGGAGCGGTCGATGTGCCGGTCGCATCGCCGGTCGATCAGGCGCACGGCGTCGATCCCCAGGAACCAAAGACGACTCTGGAAGTTCCATCGGTTCCGGTGATGGACGCCATTCTGAAGCTATTTGATCAGAAGAAGAAGGCGGCGGACGTTGTGCTGGTGCTCGATACGTCGGGCAGCATGAGCGAAGACCAGAAAATCCAGAACGCGCGGGAAGGCGCAAAACAACTGGTGAACCTGCTCTCCCCGGGAGACCGTCTGTCGCTTGTCCCGTTCAACACCAAGACCAATTGGGCCAGCACGGACGTACCGATCAGCAGCGGCAGAGACAGCCTACTGCATTCGATCGACTCGCTGTTCGCCGGCGGTGGAACTGCGCTGTACGATTCCATTGACTCCGCTTATGAGCATCTTCTGCAGGACCAAAAGCAGAACGGAAACCGCATCCTTTCGGTTGTGGTCTTGACCGATGGCGCCGACACCGAAAGCAATCTGAAGCTGAACGATCTGATGCAGCGTATCCAGTACGATGGGGAAACCCGAGCCATTCACGTTTTCACGATTGCCTACGGGAAGGATGCGCGCAAAGACATATTGAAGGAGATTTCCGACGCGACTCAAGCGAAATCGTACGAGGGGACTCCGCAGAACATCGTTGGGGTGTTCCGGGACATTTCAACGTTCTTTTAGCCGTACCCTGAAAAGCTCATGACTCCAACTTCCGACGGTCCTAAACTCACGCTGCTGGGCAAATTGTTCATAGTCCTGTTTATCGTTGCCTGTATCGCAGGAGCGTATTACCTGTTCATGGGCAAGAAAGCCGTGGACGAGACTCGCCAGGCAGCTGGCAATCTTTTGTCCGGCGGTCCACAGGTGGAGATCGGCATCGCCTACGGCACCGAGAAGCAGCGCTGGCTGGAATGGGCGGTCTCCGAATTCGCTAAGACCTCGGAGGGCAAGCGCATCACGGTAAACCTGATTCCCATGGGATCGCTCGAGGGTGCCCACGCCATTCTCTCAGGCGATACGCGCATCAACGTGTGGTCCCCAGCCAGCGCGGCGTACAAAGACACCTTTGTCCAAGAATGGCAGGTGAAAAACAGTGGCGACCCGATCCTGAAAGAGGAACCCCTGGCTCTCACGCCAATGGTATTCGTGGTTTGGGATGAGCGTTACCAGGCTTTCATTCAGAAATACAAGGTGATGAACCTGGACACCATTAACCAGGCGCTGCAGGAGAAGACGGGATGGGACGCGATTGCGCATCAACCTGATTGGGGACTTTTCAAGTTCGGGCACACGCATCCCAACCAATCGAATTCCGGGTTGTTGACAATCGTGTTGGCCGCCTATGCGTTCCATCACAAAACGAAAGATCTCACGGTGCGGGACGTCGTGAGCGCCGATTTTCAGCAATGGCTCACCACGCTGGAGCGGAGTACGAGCGGCCTTTCGAACAGCACCGGCAACATGATGAAAGAGATGGTGCTAAAGGGGCCATCTTCGTACGACGCCACGATGGTGTACGAGAATGTGGCGATCGACTTCCTCAAGAACGCCGAGGGCCGATGGGGACAGATCCGCGTGGTTTATCCGGAATACAACATATGGAATGAGAATCCGTATTACATCATCAATGCACCCTGGAGCACGCCCGAGCAGCGCAAAGCGGCAGATACCTTCCTGACGTTTCTGCTGACCGAGCGAATTCAGCGGGAGGCTCTGGTGCATGGATTCCGGCCGGCGAATCCGAGCGTTCCAGTTAAGTTTCCCGAGAGCCCATTCGTTGCTTATGCTGGGAACGGCGTGCAGATCGATTTGCAGAAGATCTGTGAGCCGCCCAAGGCCGAAGTAGTGAATAATCTTTTGTCGAGCTGGCAACGCACCCAGGGAAACCGCTAGGGTGCAGTCGTTCTACATCTCAGGAGGCAGGTGAGGCAATGTTCCAGAGACTGTCAAATCTTATCCGCGGCTTCTTCAGCTTGTTTATCTCCGGTTTGGAGAGACAGAACCCGGAGGCGCTGCTGGAGGTGGAGCAGGAGAATCTCCGCAGGCAGATCGGTCAGTACAACCAAGGCTTGGCGACGCACGCGGGACTGTGCGAGCGTCTGATCTCCCAGGTTAGGCAGTTGGAGAACGAGCAGCGCGACCTCCGCGCTCGGACGACGGCAAATCTGCGTGCCGGCAATCGCGAAGCGGCTGCCCAGCTTGCGCTGCGCCTGCAGACCATCGACCGTGAGCTGGACGAGAACCGCGGACAATTGGAACAGGCCGAGAAGACGTACAAGGACCTGGTCAAGGCTCGTGACGTCGCCATCAATGCCGCGCGGCAGAAGATGGAATCGCTAAAGGCCGGAATCAGCGACATGAAGATGAAGAAGGCCATGGCGGAGTTGACCGAGATGGCGTCTGGAATGGTCACTAGCATCGGCAGTTCGGGTGAGACGCTGGACCGCTTAAGTAACATCGTGGAAGAGGAGCGGACCAAGGCCGCAGGCCGGGTACGTGTCGCCCGTGACAGCATGGATATGTCTGGAGTCGTGATGAAAGAGGCTGAGCAGAATGCTCTGGCCGAGCAGGCGCTTGCTGACTTCGCGGCGAAGGAAGGTATTCCCCTCGAGCCTTCAGTGAGTTCCACGGAAACGAGCTCGACCCAGGCGCCAGTAAAGTCCATGGGGCCGACGGCGGAGAAACAGTAGTTTATAGGGACAGGAGCACGGATTCGCCACGTGTGGCACTACATCAAATCGGCTTTCCTGGTTCGTGTCGGGGTCCCCGGACTTGGGCAACTGCCTCTCAATGCTCTATTAGCGAGCGCGTTTGTAATTCTCGGATTCGCCCAGCCGGCGTTTTGGTTGGTTGGCCTGGCGGTCGAGACTGTCGTGATTGCCGGTCTCGCGTTTAATCCGCGCTTTCAAAACTACGTACAAGCTCAGCAACTGCAGAGCTCAAACGATGGTGACGAAGCGAAACGGCAGGAACTTATCAGCCTGCTCGATCCCGAAGCTCAGAATAGGCGGATCCTGATTGCCTCGAAGTGCGAGCGCGTGGTGGGCGTGTTACGAAGCCAGCAGGCTGAGGAATACGTGATCGACAGCAGTCGCGACGCCCTGAAGAGCCTGAGATGGGTGTATCTAAAGCTGTTGGTGGCTCGTCATCACCTGCTTTCTCCGACGGACAACGAGACCGAAGCCACGTTGGAAAGCAGGATCGCCGCTATTGACCATGACCTCGCCGAACCGGGCGAACCGGACTCACTGCGGCAGTCCAGGGCCGCGACGCAGGCAATCTTGAAGAAGCGGCTGGCGAACATCCGCAGGCGAGAACAGACGCTGGAAGAGATCGATAGCGATCTGACCCGTGTTGAGGCCCAGGTTGATCTCATTCTCGAAAATGCAACCATGCAAAGTAAGCCACAAACCATCAGCACCGACATCGAACTAGCGAGCGACTTGCTCGGCGCTGGTGTATTTGGCGAAGATGAGTCTGCAATTTCGGCCCTCGACCGCAAGTACTCGACCCAGAAAACGCCGATGCGGGAGTCTACCTAATGGGTTCAGGTACCGCCGCAGCGCCCGCCGCCACTGCTCCGCTTCCAGCCTGGGCACATGAGGCAATTCAACTCTATGAGAGCAACGCGGCAAGCCAGTTTGTCCTGTACGGCAACGTTTACGATCAAATGTTGATTCCGGTTGGCAATACCGGCCGGATTGGCTCGCTGACCGACTTTCTCCTGCAAGTAATGCTGCCGCGCTTCGACGTTGTGCTGAGCTACGACCTTGGCAATGGAATACGTGTCGAAAAGGGCGGGGAGGTATTCTCCAAGTGGCCGCAACTGCAGCAGGACGCGACCTTTCCTAAGGCTCCCCGGCCAGCAGTCGAGTTTCTCACCCACTACTTCCGTTACGTCGCTAACCTGGCGCGACTTAACCGGGAAGGGCGGCAGGTGGCGTGTATCATTCGCAGCGCCGACCTGCTTGCTCCCATGGTGCAGGGCGGCCTCGACTACGATTTGAGCGCCCTCGCCAGCCTCATACGCGACTGGGCAAGTGAGTCGCTGCTGGTGTCTCACTCCCTGGCGTCGTTCCTGATCTTGGAAAACCTGAACGATCTCCACCCGTTGATCGCAGCCAATTCCAGAACGGCGAGAATCAAAATTGCGTTGCCGGACGCCAACGAGTTGACAGCCGCATTCTCCCTCATGGCTCCGCAATATCCCACGGCTCTGCAGGAGTACAGCCAGCGTCTCGACAGCTTCTCTCATCAACTTACGGGCTCGACGCTGGGTGCGGCTGAAACCATGCTCAAAACGAAGGAGCATGCCCGAGAGAGAATTCTTGCCGACGACCTTGTGCGACTGAAAAAACAACTGGTCGAGCGCGACTGTAGCGGCCTGATCGAGTTCATCGAATCGAAACGCACGCTGGAAGACATCTACGGACAGGAAAAGGTAAAAGCCTGGCTTCGGCAGGACATATCGTTGTGGAAGGCGAACGATCTGCAGGCGCTGCCCAAAGGGTATCTGCTTTGCGGCCCGGTTGGCACAGGCAAGACGTTCATGGTTGAGTGTCTTGCCGGTGAGGCGGGCGTGCCTATCGTCAAGCTAAAGAACTTCCGCGACAAGTGGGTGGGCAGTACCGAGGGGAACCTGGAAAAGATATTCCGGTTGTTACAGGCTCTCGGGCGTTGCTACGTGTTCATCGACGAGGCCGATCAGGCCATCGGGCGCCGCGAGTCAGCCTCGGGAGACTCGGGAATTTCGGGACGCATCTACTCCATGCTTGCCGAAGAGATGGGCAGTTCCGCCAATCGCGGCAAGCTTATGTGGATTCTCGCCTCCAGCCGCCCTGACCTGATCGAGGTCGACTTGAAACGTCCCGGCCGAATCGACGTGAAGATACCGCTCTTCCCAACCACGGAGCCGCGTGAATCTTTCGATCTGCTTCGTGTGCTGTGTAACCGCCGTCAACTGGTGCTGACCGACGACGACTACCGCGCAGTTGAGGGCACCATTCCGGTGTTGCTTACCGCCGGCTCAGCCGAGACGCTAGCCGTGAAGGTGTATCGTATTTCGCGAATCGAGGGTCGAAGCCCCGGAGAAGCGTTGCGAGTGTGTCTCGCCGATTATCAGAACCCCGTTCCACTCGACACTCTTAACTTCCAGATTGCGCTGGCGGTGACGGAGGCCAGCGACTTGGAGTTCGTGCCACCAACATTCCGAAACAAAGCATAAGTAACGATGGCCGTGGCGCGTCCCCAATCCCTTCTCTCCTGCTTGCTGTTCTTCATCATCGGGGCGATATGGCTACAGTCCCTTCATGCCGACTTCCCCTTTGCATGTGACCCGCATCACAGCAGCGTCTAACTCGTCAGACTATCGTGGATTGAGGTAGAGAGATGTGCGCCTGAACTCGACTCATCTCTTGCCTAATCCTATTTCTCCTGACTGCCGGAGTCGTCATGTCCGACGAACCGCGATCGCCCGCTCCCTTGCTTTTGGATGAGCTTCCGACGGCTAGTCGAAACGCTCCCACTCCGACTCCCGACTACAACGCAATCCACGGCCGTTTCCTCCCAGGAACTGTCTTCGGCGAGCGCTACCGCATTATCGAACTGCTGGGCCGCGGCGGTATGGGTGAGGTCTACCGAGCTGACGATCTCGAACTCGGCCAGGCGGTCGCCCTCAAGTTTCTTCCTGCTTCGGTGGCGCAAGACGAGATCGCCCTGGCTCGGTTACGCAGCGAGGTTCGCCTCGCTCGCCAGATCTCTCATCCCAATGTCTGTCGCGTCTTCGACATCGGTCATCTCGACGGACAATACTTTCTCTCGATGGAATACGTTGACGGCGAGGATCTAGCCTCAGTCCTGCGGAGGATGGGCCGGCCTTCCCGCGAAAAGGCGCTTCAGATTGCGCGGCAGATCTGCGCCGGTCTGAGGGCTGCCCACGAAAACGGAGTTCTCCACCGTGACCTGAAGCCCGCCAACATCATGATCGACGGGCGAGGCCGCGTGCGGCTCATGGACTTTGGACTCTCTGGCCTGGCGTTGGAGCTGGCGGGAGAGCAGGACTTCGCCGGAACACCCATGTATATGGCTCCCGAGCAGTTGGAGGGTTCCGGCGCCTCGGTCCACACCGACCTTTTTTCGCTGGGCGTGGCGCTCTACGAAGTGCTCGCCGGGCGCAAGCCATTCTCCGCCAGTACGCCTACGGAACTACGTGAAGACTATCGCAGGGCAAAGAGCCCAGCGCCGCCCTCCGAATTTGCCGGAGAGTTACCACCCAACGTGGATTCCGTGATCCTGCGTTGCCTCGCCATGGATCCCAAGTCTCGTCCTGCTTCCGCCCTGGAAGTGGCTGCGGCACTCGGTGGCGGCGACCCCCTGCAAGCCGTTCTTGCAGCGGGAGAAACGCCGTCCCCCGAACTCCTCGCCGCCGCCGGTGGAGCAGGAACACTGCCGCTGCGCGCCGCGTGGGCACTCCTAATAAGCGTGGGCCTCGTTCTTGGCGGATGCATTGCATTTGCCCGTTACTCTACCGTGCTCGGACTTTCCGGATGGGAAAAGAGCCCTGAACTGCTGACCGACCGTGCGCGGGACATTATCCGAGCAGCGGGCCCTGCAGTGCCTCTCGGTGATTATGCCTACGGCATCTACTCCAATAATGGACAGATCGGGTACTTGTCCGAGCAGGAAGATCCACGCACTTTGCGGCGACATTTGGCCACCATGGACCCCACCCCGATCCGCTTTTGGTACCGGCAAAGTCCCGATCCGCTTGTACCGGGAACCTGGGAGATTCAAGTTTCTCGAGACGATCCGCAGCAAGATGTCCCTGGGATGGCTTATGTCCTTCTGGATTCTCGAGGCATGCTTCGCACCTATGAGGTCGTTCCACCCAGATCCGAAACCGCCATCCCGTCATGGCTTCGCTCCTCTCCACAGCCAGACTGGACGCCTTTATTTGCGGCCGCTGGCCTCGACCAGAAACAGTTCGTGCCGGCCGCCCCCGTGTGGATTCCGCAAAAACCATTCGACGCGCGCGCCTCGTGGGACGGCACCCACGCCGGTTTCCCGGTACACATCGACGCAGCCGCCTTTCACGGCGCGGCCGTATGGTTTGACGTCAACGGGCCGTGGTACACACCGCAGACCGAAAAACCATTGGCCTGGATCGACCGCATCCCGGGTAACATTTACGCCACTTTGGGATTCTTGCTCTTCGCCGCCGGCGTGGTTTTGGCCCGACGCAATCTCCGGCTGGGGCGTGGCGATCGCCGCGGTGGGTTTCACCTGGCTGTGTATATGTTGATGCTGAACGCACTCTCCTGGGGCCTGAAGGCGCACTTGCAGGCATCCGTTCAGGACCTGTGGAGGGCCTTTATCTTCATCGTTGCCGATTCGCTCTTTGCCGCTACCTTTGTCTGGATCGCATACATGGCCCTGGATCCATATACCCGGAAGTACTGGCCCGACCTGCTGATCTCATGGAATCGCCTCGTCGCCGGGCGCTGGCGCGACCCGCTGGTGGGACGCGATATCCTGATCGGTACCCTCTTCGGATGCGTGTGGGCTTTGGCCGTTCTTCTCGTTTATGCCTTGCCCTTGTGGCTCCCTATTCCCAGGATCACTCCTATCCACATCGAGTCGCTGTCTCTGGGAACCACGAATCAGGCCTTGGGATATCTGTTGGGCGACCAGTCCAATGCCATTGTCAGTTCCCTAGCTGTCACCCTGGTCCTGGTGTCGGCTCGTCTGCTTTTCCGCAGAAAGACGCCGGCCGTGGTGTTCACCTGTCTGGTTGTGGCGACACTCATTGTGGGTGGCGAGAACTACTTCGTCACCATTCCTCTTGCTTTATTGAACGCCTTGTTGCTGACCACTGTACTGGTCCGCTGCAGTATCCTCGCCTACGGCACCGCTATTCTGATCGGCACCGTGCTGCTGGGCTTCCCTGTAACCCTGGATTTTTCGCGCTGGTACGCAGGAAGATCCGTGCTCGCATTGTCACTTGTTCTCGCCCTGGCGTTTTACGGATTTCGTTGTGCCTTGGGAAAGCAGCCTGCTTTTGGGGGCCTCATCGCCGAGGACTAGATCGCTTCCTGTAAAACTGAATACTGCTTCAACTCCTCTGCTTTCTCACCCTGCTCAGGAAATCAAGGACGTGCTTCCTGTAGTCAATGTCCGCTGGTCCACTGCCGTTTCCGTCCTCGGTGAAGATGAGGTGGTCCGCGCCAGGCGCAATCCACAATTCTGTGTTTCTCCCTGCTGCACTTTTAAGCAAATAGACATGTTCCAGTGGAATTTGACGATCAGCCGTGCCGTGCATCAAGAGCACCGGCCGTGGACTGATGCGCCCGATGTCGTGCTGAGCCGAAACCAGCGGCGGCCAGACACGATAGAGCGTAAGGATGCCCAACCTCCCCAGCCATAGCTGTAGCCCACGGCCCATCATGGCATCAATGGAAGCAAGTCCGCTTACACTGATCACGCCATCGACATCATTGCGGACCGCAGCGGTGCGCAGGGCAACGCCTCCCCCCATCGAAAGCCCAAGTAAGACAATTGGTTTGTCCCTTATCGATGGTTGCGCGTCGAGCCAATCCAGGGCTGCACTGACATCGCGTGGCTCCTCGATCGAGAGGCCAATGCGCTGTCCACCGCTGCGGCCGTGCGCCCGCATGTCCAGCAGGAGGGCTGACCACCCGGCCTGGTGCAGGAACTTGGCTTGGGGAAGGAGACACGAGGCGCTAAGTCCGTCCATTCCGTGAAGCACCACGACCGTACCGCGGGACTGCTCTGCTGCCACCCACCACGCCTTAAGTGGAATGCCGTCTGAACTGGTGAGAGCAATCGTCTCGGCGATCAAACCCAAATCCTCGGGCACCGTTTTGCAGCCCTGCACCCGGTGAGTAAAAGCCTTATGGATGAAGTACACAGTCGAGCCGTACATCCCCAGGCCCGCCAAGATCACCAGAGAGACAGCAGTGATCAACGCCCAGCGAACGATTCGTCGAGTCCGAGGACGGGTATCAGTTTTGGTCGTTTCCACATCGGCGATTTGCTGCACACACACACCTCGATCATTGCAGCGGAATACAGGAAATACTCTTGTTATCGAGAATTGTCGAACCTCCGGGCGATGTCCTCAAGGACTGCTATCACGCGCTGCGGTGACACAAGCGGTGGAATCGATTGAATAGCACTGCCGAGGTGGGGAGAACTGCTCATCTCAGGGACGCTATTGTTTCAGCAACTGATGCAGGGCCCTGCGTCAACTGCTGGCTAACCTAGCCGAGCACGCATGAACTGCGGGAACGTCTTGTCGAAATGCACCCAGAAGAGCGGGAGTTGGAGGAGCGCGAACAGCAAAGTGGACGCCCGATTGAGAAGGAAGTCGCGTCCGGACCGAGGAAGCTCAGGGAACCCTAGTCCCAGCTGCACGAGGAACAGGTTGAACAGCACGCTTGCCGCCAACCCGATCGTCACGTATCTGCCCTTGCCGAGCATCAAGCTTCCGGCGGCCAGCTCAAAAGCTGCGAGCAGCAGCGCGAAGAACACGATGTGGGGCATGACCACTGAGGTCCACAGTTCGCGGGACGCAGCG
>Ga0208478_1000560_pt1 | contig 12716 bp, 9 predicted proteins | sample NGESurdeep072012_5_FD_184462 | JGI IMG/M metagenome (GOLD analysis project Ga0208478, IMG submission 184462) | Arctic peat soil microbial communities from Barrow, Alaska - NGEE Surface sample 415-2 deep-072012 (SPAdes) | ecosystem: Environmental > Terrestrial > Soil > Wetlands > Peat ... | reverse complement strand
CGTACGCGCCGAGGTAGGTCACGGCGGCCCGAGCATCTTCCAGAACATCAACATCGACGTAGAACGATCTCTGGACCTTCCGTGCTGCCGGCTTGGCAACCGTCGGAGCGTCCACGTGAGTGCGAGACGGTTCTTCCACTCTTGCCCTGGTCTTCTTGGTCGGCGCAGGCGCCTTCGGTGCCCCGACCTTTCGCCGCCGTCTCCCATCGGTCGAGGCCGTGGCAGCCGCTGGTTTGGGATCGAGGACGTCGGGTTCCTCGGTGCGACGGGCGCCGACCACCGGTGCCGGTGCCTTACGGGTGCGAGGGGGCATCAGATCGCTTCCTCCGGTTCGTGATGGGCGGCAGCGTCAGGTTGCCCTGAGCTTTCGCAGACAACGCAACTGGTCATCGCCGCCGCGGCTTCCGGGGCTTGGTCAGCGTCATGCCGCCGGCAGCGAGGATCCGCGGCAGGTGGTCTGCGTAGGAGTCGGCGACCTTGGTCGCGTAAGGATCATGCATCTGCCGCAGCGGCAGATGCAGCGACTCGAACGCGGTTGCGACGATCTCATGTCGGGGGACCGGAGGGTCGAGGACAAGGTCGCCGTACGCGGAGACAAGTTCGCCGACCACTCGCCGCTCTTCGGCACGACCAGCGAACTTCGTCACCAGGATCCCGGCCACCTTCAACTCCGGGTTGAACCTGCGGGCCTTGGGGAGGAAATCATCGAACATCAGGGACATGGACCGCGTCGAGTAGGTGCTGGCCGTGGTCGGGACCAACACAAGGTCGGCCGCGACCAAACCGGTGAGGGCAATCCGCGATCGCGCCGGCGGCAGGTCGATGATCACCAGGTCCACCCCACCGGCGTCCAGGGAGATCGACCGGCGCAGCCGTTCCTCACTGGCAGGGGCGGTCAGGTCGTACTCCCGATTGGACAGCAGGGGATCGGACACGCACACCCTCACGCCACCCCACTGCTCCCCGGTGGCTGTCAAGCAGGCCGCCAGGCTCAGATCCCGGTCGTCGCGCAGCAGATCCTTCGATCCGGCCGCGTCCAGGTCCCCCGGTTCCAAGGTCTCGGTCAACGTGCAGTTCGGATCGAGGTCGATTAGTCCCACCGTCAAACCTCGCGAAACGGCGGCCTCGGCCAACGCCAGCGTGGACGCGGTCTTGGCGACGCCGCCCTTGTGGTTCGCCACAGCAACCACCAGATGTGACGCCATAGCCGCCTTCTCCTGAGAACACACGTATTAATGCAAAGACTAACACATCTAATACAAGGACCCACCTCGGGACTGTGGCGATCTGACCCAAAGCTGGGAAGGGATGGGTCAACCGGCGGACCCTTCTCAAATCTCTATCCGCCACAAATCCGGCGCATAGAGATTCGATCTCGGTTCGTAGGGTCCCGGGGTGGGCCGGCGCCTCGGGAGCGGCCGCCAAGTCGAGACGCCGGCCTCAATTGGAACGAAGCGAGGGGAGCCGGGTCGATGCGACAGTCGCTGGGACGAGCGAAGTCAGCGGGATCCACGCTGCAGGCCACTGCGTTACGCCCGCCTGCGACGCCCGAGCAACTCGTGCAAGCCCGGCGCCCCCGGCCGGTGTGGCCGATCTGGTTTCTCGGGTCCGGTCTGGCACTGTTCGCGGTCCGGTCGATGGCGGCGCAACTTCACCCAGCCACTGACGCGCAAGCCCAGGTCGTCGACCTGATTCGCTCAGGTTGGGAGCTCATGACTGCGATCGCGGCGATCGTCATCGGCCTGACCGCACTGATCATCCAGCTGTGTTGTGAACCTAGGGGCGCGGCGACGTTCAGGGTGCTCGCCGCGGCCGGGAAAGGTCTGCATCTGGGCCCGAATCAGCTGACGTTGAAAGGGTCCCGCTGGAAGCGGGGATGGCGAAGACGCCGACTGGTGTCGGGCGTCTTGAGGTACGCCCCCGGGCATGTCACCGAAGACCTGAGCGCCGACCTCGCCGAAGCCCTGGAGCCGTTCGCCGCGGGGGTCCTGCTGATCCGCTGGGAACCCGACCGCGACCGGTTCGTCATGAACCCGCGGCCGGCGGCAGCGCCGCGACTGGAAGACGAGTACTCGATGGTCGGGGCGATGACCCGCACCTTGGAGCACATCTTCGGGCCCCTCGACGTCGATCAGCAGGCGACCCATATCTCCGGGTCCGGCGAGGTGAGCGAGTTCGTCGCGGGCTACCACCACACGACCCGCGACCTGGCCGAGAGCTTCCGGCAACGGATCAAGGTCATCCTGGACGCCAAAACCCCTTGCCCCACAGGATATTGGATGGTCAAGCTCGACCCGGCAACGAGCCGGATCACCGTCCTGCCGTCACAACCGATGCCGACGGTGGCCCAACTGCCGTTGACCACGCCGACCACGGAAGATCGGATGCGGATACCGATCGGCATGGCAGCCGGGGACGACATCGTCTGGTGGGAACCGGCGATCAACCCGCACATGCTGCTGGTCGGGCCCACCGGGTCAGGCAAGACCATCTTCATCAACTCGATGATCGACCTGGCCGCCGCCCGCGGATGGCTCATCGACCTGCTCGATCCGAAAGAGCTGTCCTACCGCGGGTACATCCCCGAATCACTCAAGGCCAAGGGGCTTCCCCTGTGGCCCGGAATCAACCGGGTCGCGACCTCCGAGCTGGAGATGGAAGAGGCGATCGACGACATCTACGAGGAGCTGCGTGAGCGTTACTACCAGCTCAAGATCTTCGGGATCACCGAGCAGGAGCTGCGGCCGCGGCTGGCCATCATCGACGAGGCCGGCGAAATGGTGGAGCGGCTCAACGCGTTCCACACCAGCGAGGCCAAATACCTCGCCCTGATCGAGAAGGCCGTCGCCGAGGGCCGCAACCCCGACGATGTGCCCAAGCCCAAGGGCGCTCGCAATCCGCAACTGGCCAAGCTGTGGTCCCTGCTGCGGCTGGGACGGCAGGCCAAGATCTTCGTCATCACCGCCACCCAACGCCCCGACGTCAACTTCATCCCCGGCGAGGCCAGGAGCAACCTGGTCGCACGGGTGGCCATGGGCAAACAAGACGGCGCCGCGCTGGACATGGTGTTCAACACCCGCCACATCCAGCAGCGGATCCACGAAACCATCGTCGACCCGGACACCGGCGAAAAGCTGCTCAAGCGGATCCGCGGGCGCGCCACCGTCGACGTGGGATACGGCCCCGTCTCCGTCCAGACGTTCTGGACACCCGACCCGGCATTGGTGATCACCGGCGAACTCGACGAGGCGGGCAGACAACTGGTGGCCCGACAGTTCGCCTACGTCTGCCGATCAGCTGCCCTATGGGGGGACACCGAGATCAACCCTGCCTGGACCGGGTTCGACGTTCCCGCCCCCACCGACATCGTCGACAAGAAAAGGAAACTCGTCGCGTCCGCGCTCGCCGCAGACCTGGCCAGACCGACCGAAACCGCCAAGATCCGCAACGAATCCGTCCGGGGTCGGCCGGCCAGAACCCTGGCGCCGGGGGACGTCGCAGTCCTGGAAATCGACGGCGAGCAAGTCACAGTCGAGATCACCGAGGTGGAAGACGACCCGAACTACCTCGGTGACGAGCAGGAGGTGCACGAACTGCAGATCACCTACCGCAGCATCGATTCCGGGGAGTTGGGCGTGACCACCCTCGCCGACGACGAAAAGGTCCTCACCGATACCTGAGCGCTGGACAGGACCGGGGTATGCGCTTGTCAGCGGCGTTCACCGGGTGGGGTAGAACCTGCTGGCGCGGCAGTAGTCATAAGTGGTCAGGACCGCGCAATAATGGAGGTGTGAACCTCAAGGCGTGGGCGGAGACTCAGGGTGTTTCGTACGCCACTGCCCGCCGCTGGCACGCCGCTGGCACGCTACCCGTCGCCTCCTATCAAGTCGGCCGGCTCATCATCATCGGCGAGCCGGAACCCACCAAAACTGCCGGAATGACAGCCGTATACGCCCGAGTGTCGTCGGCGGACCAACGCCCAGACCTGGACAGGCAAATCGCCAGAGTCACAAGCTGGGCCACCGCCCAACACCTATCCGTCGACCGTGTTGTGACCGAGGTCGGCTCCGCACTGAACGGGCATCGCCGCAAATTCCTCGGACTGCTCCGCGACCCCGCCGTCACCACCATCGTCGTTGAACACCGGGACCGCTTCACCCGCTTCGGCGCCGAGTACGTCGAAGCCGCACTGGCGGCATCACGGCGGCGACTGCTAGTCGTAGACCCCGCCGAAGAAGTCGACGACGACCTGGTCCGCGACGTCACCGAGATCCTGACATCGCTGTGTGCCCGCCTATACGGGCGTCGCGCGGCGGCGGACCGGGCAGCACGCGCAGTCGCAGCACTCGGAAACGGGATCACAACATGACCGGGAAGAAACCGCGGGGCGAACCCACCGCCGGGACGTTGCAGGCATACCGATACGCGCTCAACCCCACCCCCGCCCAGGTTCGGGACCTCCGCTCCCACGCCGGCGCCGCCAGGTTCGCGTACAACTGGGGCCTCGCCCGAGTGAAAGCGAACCTCGACCAACGCGCCGCTGAGGCAACATACGGGATCGGCAAAGACGACCTGATCCCCCACGTCGGGTGGTCCGCGTACACGCTCCGCAGGGACTGGAACACGGCGAAAAGCACGGTCGCGCCGTGGTGGGCCGACAACTCGAAAGAGGCATACGCCAACGGCCTGGCGAACCTCGCCCAAGCGTTGACGAACTGGAACAACTCTCGGAAAGGGACCAGGAAAGGCAGGAAGGTCGCCTTCCCGAAATTCAAGGCGCGGGACAAAACTGTCCCGGCGTTCCGGTACACAACGGGCACGCTCCGGGTCGACGGGATGCACGCCATCCTCCCCCGCATGGGGCGGATCAAGTTACATGAGAACGCATCCGCGCTCGCAGACAAGGTCGCGGACGGGACCACGCGGATCCTGTCGGCCACCGTCCGGTACACGCGGGGACGGTGGCACGTCGCGTTCACCTGCGACGTCACCCGGACACCGCGGACACCCACGGAACCCGGCGCTGTCGTCGGCGTCGACCTTGGGATCAAAACGTTGGCGGTCCTGTCCACCGGTGAGGTCATCGAGAACCCGAAACACCTCAAGGCAGCGACCCGGAAGTTGAAGCGGCTACAGCGTGCAGTGTCCCGCCGTCAAGGTCCGTACGACACGGCGGCCAGGCGCCGGCGGACCCCGTCAGCGCGGTGGGTTCGGGCGTCGACCGCGTTGGCATCCGCCCACGGCAGGGTCGCAGACTTGCGCAGCGACGGGATCCACAAAATGACCACCCGCATCGCCCGGAAGTACGGGACCGTCGTCGTCGAAGACCTCAACGTCGCCGGGATGCTGACGAACCATCGGTTGGCGCGGGCTGTCGCTGACGCCTCGTTCGGGGAGATCCGACGCCAGTTGACGTACAAAACGGCGTGGAACGGCGGGGCGCTGATTATCGCGGACCGGTGGTTCCCGTCCAGTAAGACGTGTTCGGGGTGCGGCGCAGTGAAAACCAAACTGCGCTTGTCGACCCGGTCGTACGCGTGTACCGCTTGCGGTGTCGTCGTCGACCGTGATGTGAATGCTGCAGCGAACCTCGCCGCCTACGGGCGGTTGGTCGCCGGGAGTGGCTCGGAGACCGTAAACGGGTGTGGAGCCGGTCGTAAGACGTCACCTTCGGGTGCCGCTGCTGGCTGTGAAGCACTTTACCCGGCGCCGCTGTCAGCGGGTCAGACCGGGACCGCCTCACCGCAAGGTGCGGCTACGAGCCAAGTGAGCGCTCATGCCCACTGACTCGCAACGGTTCGGCCGCCCGGTAGTCGGCGGCGCGGGTCTTTGAATGGCCTGCCGTGGTGGTGTTCTCGTTCCAGTGCGGTGAGGAATTCGTCCACTGCGGTGGTGATGAGGCGGTTGGCGCTGGTGACCCCGGGGACCAGGTCGGTGTCGTCGGCGAACCGCGCGGCTCCGAGGATCCGCTGATGCAGGGAGACCGGCATGGTGACGCCGACCTTGATCCAGGTGCCGGTGTGATCGGGTCCTCGTCCCCGTGCGTTGGATGCCGGGCTCGGGAAGGCGGCGCCGCCGTTGTGCTGACGCTCGAGTTCGGCGACGTAGCGGTGGGCGGCGACGCGGACGAGGTCGGTTTGGCTCTCGACCTGGGGCACGTCGCCGGTGTCGCTGGCGTAGCGGACCGCGCCGTTGAGGCGTTGTTTGAGGTCTTGCGGGATCGAGTAGGAGGCGGGGGTGCGTTTCTCGCCGACGTAGGCGTACCCGGGCAGCGGGTCGGTGAACTCGGGTGCGGGGACCGGGGGGAAACCGTCGCTTGCCACCCCCAGACTATACGCCATAGCGCCATAAATCGGGCGCAATTGTGAGAAGGGGATGTTCGACGCTGACCAGGTGCATGGGGTGCGGCGCAGGCGCCCGCCCACGGAGGGAGAGCACTGGTGATCACGAGCACGGCTGTGCGGAAAGTTGTTGCGGGAACTCGGTATCTGGCCGATGTCACGGTGTCCAGTGAGGGGATCAGCGGTTGGCTGAAGGACAACGCGTTGCCGTTGATCATGCTCATCATCGGCCTGGGCCTGCTCGGCGCATCACGCAAGGGCGACACCTCCAAGGTGATGCTGACCATCGGTCTGGTCGCGGCGTCCCTGGCGGTGGTGGCCATCGGCCTGGATTCCTCGTTGGGATTGGGCATCGGAAAATGGTTGCTGAGCCTGCTGGGTCTGCAGGCCACGTCACCGCCGGCGCCGCCGTCGGCTCCTGCCGTGACCACGTCACCTGCCCCGGGTGGCTGACCCATGCATGTCAGCACGGACGACGCGTTGCGGCGGGTGGACGCCCGCTGGTTGGGGGTTCCTGGGTTCACCTTCCCGTGGCGGCCCACCCGGTACGCGGCGTACGGGGTGGGTGTGCCCATCGCGATCGTGGTGATCTTCGCCGTGACACGGCTGTTCGGGTCCGGGTTCTGGCCCCTGGTGTACGGCCTGTGCATCGCGATCGTGCTCACCACCTACCTGATGCGCCTGGTCGATGACGAACGCCCGGCCAGTACCCTGCCGCCGCTGATCTGGGGGGAGTTGGGTGCACCTCGCGGCAGCCGACACAACCGTGCACGGCACGAAATCGTCTCGCTCTCCTCGATCCCGGTGTTCACCCGCGGCGCTGACGATGAATTGATTTCGCTGTACTGCCCGCCGCCGGCTCCCGCGAAAGGCCCACGCCGCAGCGTGTCCCGCTTGCTTGACCTGCTGGGGCGGTGAGACATGCGACTGTTCACCGGCGGAGCAACGGTGTCCGACCCCAGGGATCCGAAGTCCACCACCCCGCTGCGGCAGATCGTCGGCCACGTCGCGATGACCGCAACCAAGGGCAGCGCGTGGTACCGGCTCACGCCGGTGCCGTGGAGTTTCCGCCCGGACCGGGACCGCGAATCCCACCTGATCAACCAGGCGGTGGTGACCGCGCAGCTCACCGGCAAGAAGATTCACATCCGCCGCACCACAACGCCCTTCCCGGTGCGGGCGTGGGCCGAGCAGCACCACAGGATGGTCGTCGCCAAGGGCAAGCCGTACGGGGCGGCGCCGTTGCCGTGCTGGCCGGACCTGTTGGAGGGCGAGCAACGGCAGTTCCTGGGTGAGCACCAGTCGGAGAAGGAAGTGTTCGTCGGTGTCGACTTCCTTCGACGCTCGATGATCAACGAATACGCGTCGTTACTGTTCCCGAGCCGGGTGGGGCCGCTGAGCCGGGAGTTGCGCCGCCAGCACCCGAAACTGTCCGCGCTGGACACCCTGATGCGGCGCGCCGGGATGAACGGCTCACCGGTCACCGGCCCGCAGATGGCGTGGTTGTTGCACCGCAGCAGCTACCTGGGATTCCCTGCGCCGGCGAGAAGGCTCGCGGTGGAGGTCGACGAGTGGGGGACCGGTGACCTGGCCGACCTGCTCGGCGAGGCATGTTGGGATGCCGACCCGTTCGGCAGCACCCTGCGGGTGACCGGGATCCTGGACGGTAGGGCGGTCACCCGGCATGTGGTGGTGCTGACGGTCGGCCGGATGCAGCAGATGGACATCCCGCAGGCCGATCAGCCGTGGATGACCCTGGCCGATTCCCTCGGCATCCCGCTGGAGTGGTCGGCGCACGTCACCCCCAGGGCGGACAAGGACGTGCTGGCCGAGATCCGGCTCATCCTGGGGAAGATCTCCTCGCAGACCAACCACTACGAGGTCGAGCACGAGATGGATGCTCCCTCGGCGTTGGAGGAGCAGCGGGAGCTGGCGCTGCGGGTCGAGCAGGAACTGTCCGGCCTGGCGGATGCCTCGCTGGGCCGCGCCAAGGGGTGGTGGCGGATCGCGGTAGCGGGCCGGACGGAATCCGAGTGCCTGGATCAGTCCGAGCGGGTCATCGCCGCGTTCGGCCGCAAGGTCGAGATCACCCACACCTTCGGCCAGTACGACCTGGCCCGTGAATTCCTCCCCGCCTCCACGGTCGTGTGCAAGGCCCACATGAGGAAACTGCCGCTGCGGGCGGTGGCGGCCGGCGGCCCGGCCGTGACATCGATGGCCGGCGACCGGCGCGGCTGGAACATCGGCCGGTCAAGCCTGGACAACTCCCCGGTGATGTTCGACTTCTGGCGCAACATGGAGGACTACGACGTCTCCGGTCTGTTCCCGATCATCTCCGGGCTCGGCGGCGGCAAGACCAACCTGCTGGGCATGATCGTCGCCAAGACCGCCGCCGCCGGAATCGGTTGGTGCGTCATCGATCCGGCCGGGAGGCTCGGCCGGCTGGGCCGCACCGCGCAGCTGCGCGCCGGGTCGGTGAACATCGATCTGCTCAACGGCGCCCCCGGGAGCCTGAACCCGTACGCGCTGGTGCGTGAGCCGCAGTTGGCGGACTTCGCCGCCCTGGACCTGACCGACATGGACGACACCGAAGTCGCCGCGGTCGGTCTGCGGATCGAGGACCTGCACGCCGCGAAGCTGTCGGACCTCGACCCCGCCCGCGTCGACGAGCTCCGCCGCCGCCGCTACCGGCAGGCCCGCACCAGGGCCTCGGCGATCCGCACCCGGCTGTGCATGGACTCGCTGCTGCAGGTGCTGCCCGCGGCGTTCGCCGTGACCAGCCCCGACGCCGGCCACGTCGCCACCGAACTGCGGCTGGCCGCGCAGAAGGTCGCCGACCCCCACGGAAAGTTCAAGGGCCGACCCCGGCACCCCGGATTGATCATCGAGGCGCTGCGCGAGTCGCAGACCGATCACCGGGCGCTCGCGGTGGCCACCGCGGACCTGCTGACCTCACTGGCGCAGGAACCGCAGCCGTCGCTGCTGTTCCCCGCCGGCGACGACGACGCCGAGATCAGCGACGGGTTCGATGCGCAACTGACGTTCCTGTCCACCAAGGGCATCGTGCTGCCCGACACGGACAGCCGCCCGGAATTCTGGGGTGACGAGGCCCGGCAGGGTGTCGCGATCCTGAACCTGACCAGTTGGAAGGCGTTGCGGTGGATGTACTCGCTGCCCGCCGGGCAACGCAAAGGTGTTGGGCTGGACGAGATCCAGTTCCTCAACGCGGTCCCCTCCGGCCGGTTGATGATCACCGAGTTCGGTCGCAACACCCGCAAGCAGAACCTGGTGGTGCTGGCCGCCGGGCAGGATCCCGGCGACACCCTGCTGGACACCCGGGGCGGCAACAACTTCGTCGGCGGCGCGTTCCTGGGCCGCATGGACGACCTGGACGCCGCCGGCCGGGCGCTGCGCATCGCGCAGATCCCCACCGGTGTGGGCTATGAGAACTCGCTGCTGGACCTGCCCAAACCCACCGATGACAACCCGGACGTGCCCCGGCAGTTCCTGATGTACAACCGCGGCGGCACCGGGTTCAAGGAGATCATCACCGTCAGCCGCGCCGGTGCGCACACCGACTGGATCTGGCAGGCCCTGGAATCCGCTCCCGGGCAGCAGTTCACCGGAACCCCGGCGTGACCCGGAGCGACGTGATCGCTGCCGCGGCGGCCGCTCGCCGCGTCGCGTGCCGTCGCCGGCCTGTGCTGCTGACCGCCGCGGTGTGGTTGTGGTGGGCCTTGTTCCCACCACGAGGTCTCGGTGACGTGGTCGCCGGCGCGGCCGTGCTGGTCCTGGTGCACCGCCTGATGGCCGCGCCGCGGGTGCGGGACCGGCGTCGCGCTGGCCGCGCGGCCCGGGTGGCGGTGCTGATGGTCAGCGGCCTGCTGTACGGCGCTGCCACCCCGCAGGCCTTCGCCGACGACACCCCCTGGGGTGTACCCACATCCGGCGACTATTGCCGGTTCGCGCCGACCCCGGAAACCACCGGCAGCGGCGTCACCGGCCTGCTCGACCCCCAAGCTGACCTGCCCATGGACGGCACCGTGTACGGCGACCGCGGCTACGCCGGCATGTTCTGGTTCGCCTACGACCCCGGCTGCACCTCCGCCACCGCCAGCACCCTGCTCGACCAGACCGGCAGCACCGCCTTCGATTCCTCCGGAGCATCCGCCGACACCCAGTTCGGCAACATCCTGCTCAAGGGCGCGAAACTGCAACTGGCCGGCGCCACCGGCATGCGCGCCCGGGCCCTGGACCAGGACTACTTCACCGGAATGGACAGCATCGTCGCCACCGGCGTCGACGCCATCGGGCGGCTGCTGATCACCCCGTGGATTGGCCTGCCCATGGTCCTGTTGGGGCTGGTGCTGCTGGGCCTGGCCCGGCGAGGGCAGGCATCCGAGAGCGCCCAACGGGTCGGGGTGGCCATGGCCGGGCTGCTCATCATCGCGTTCCTGGGCACCTTCCCGCTGGCCGCCGCCAACACCGCCGACCGGAAAATCGTGGAACTCCAACAACAGTTCGACCAAGGGTTCCTGTCCAAGCTGCCCGACGCTGTCACCCCGTCGGTGTCGTACTGCCAGTACGACCTCACCCAGTTCGACAAACCCCCGGAATGGGACGCGGACGGTAACCAGATCATCGCCGGCACCGCCTGCACCATCACCTACCGGCCCACCCTGGACACCGCCGACCAATTCACCCCCGGCGAAGACGGAATCGTCCGCAACTACACCCCCACCTACTTCGACGACTTCTACTTCCCCGAGGTCATGGTCGAGAACCTGATCTTCCCCTACTGGCAGCAGGGCCTGCTGGGCACCAACGACCGCGCCGGCCCCAACTACGAGCTGGCCAAACAATTCCTGAAAGGCCAAAGCGTCACCCAGTTCGAGCAGGCGCAGAACAACTACGACGCGGCCGCCGCCGCGAAAACCCCGGTCGGCGCCGTCTACTGCACCTTCGACAACAACATCCAGGTCTGCGGCCGCTCCGAAAAAGCCGGACCGCCGGACCGCATCATGACCCTCACCGAGGCCGACTACCGCAGCGCCATCGAGACAGCGGGGGACTCCAAATATCCCTACGTTCAGGGCCGCGCGGGCAACCGCACCGCCTCCGGCGCGACAGCCCTGGCAGCGGTGACCGCCGCGGCGCCCCTGCAATTCGCCGCCTACACCGGTGTCTTCGCCGGCCGGCTGCTGCTGCGGCTGTTTGTTTTCGCCGGCCTGATCTGCGGGCTCGCGCTGTTCCTGTTCCCGAAGCTGCTGCGCCGCATGCTGAACACGGTCGGCTCAGCACTGTTCACCATCCTGTTGCTGTCCGCGGTCGGGTCGTTGATGAGTTTCCTGACCCTGCAGTTGATCGCGAACCCCACGGTCTTCGGCACGATCGGCCAGACCGGAGGCCTGGTGATCCTCGCGGTCATCTCCATCCTGATCTGGCTGGGCGTGCGTCCCCTGCACCGCATCGGGGCGATGCTGTCCACCGCCGCCTTCAACAACCCCAACGCCCTGACCAACGCCCGACGTACGGTCACCGGCCTGGGCCGCCGCGGAACGACCATGTGGATGATGCGCCGGCTCATCCGCCGCGGCCGCTACCGGGGCGCATACGCCGACCACGCAGATCCTGGGTCACGCCACGACACTCGTCACGAACCAGGCGAAGATACGGCCACCGCGCCGGGCATCCGTGATGCCCGCCGCCCGCGCCCGGAAGGGGCCGTGGCCATCGCCGGGACCCGCGCTGCCGCCGGCCACTCCACTGCACGAGCCGGCCGCCCCCGGAACACGGCGGGGGACGGCCGATATCGACCGGAGGTCGCCGACACCGCTCCGGTGCCGGCGACGTCGACCCGGGCCGAGCAGCCCACCACACAGCTACCCCGACCCGGCGGCCACACCGACAGGTGGGACACCGCCCCGACCGACATGGCCGGCACGCCGCGGTGGTCCGACACGCACGCGCGGTCGTGGGACGACGACCACGGCAGGCCGTGGACCAGGCCGTCGGCGGATCGGGCGCCGCGCACCGATGCGGACACTGTGGACGCCGATAGGGATCCGCGGTGGTTCAGCCCACGCCCGGCGCCGCAGACCCCGACCGGTGCCTTCGTGATCAGCGACGTCGCCCGCCAGGACATCTTCCGCCCGGCCCCGGACCCCGGACCCCGCCGCCGGTTCACCACCTCCCCTCCGGCCCGCCACGAGATCACCGGAACCCCGCACCGACCGGAGTTGCCGCCGGCGACAGCCGAGGACGACCCGGCCGGGCGACCCGAAACCGCAAGAGCAGCAGCAGCAGCAGTCGGGGGCACGCGATGACGACCAGGAGCATGACCGCCCGGCGGCAGCCGAGGCAGTGGCAGGTCCG
>Ga0208478_1000559_pt1 | contig 12729 bp, 11 predicted proteins | sample NGESurdeep072012_5_FD_184462 | JGI IMG/M metagenome (GOLD analysis project Ga0208478, IMG submission 184462) | Arctic peat soil microbial communities from Barrow, Alaska - NGEE Surface sample 415-2 deep-072012 (SPAdes) | ecosystem: Environmental > Terrestrial > Soil > Wetlands > Peat ... | reverse complement strand
TACTTCAACCTGCGTGCCACCGACATCGAGCTCGACGTCGTCGCCCGGTCGATCGTCTTGCAGCGCCGCTCGCTCGACTTCGTCAGCACGCGGCACGACCTCGGCGCCGCCTCCGGGCTCGACGTCGCGCAGCAACAGGCGTTGCTCGACACGACGCTGACGCAGGTCGACGTCCTGCGCCGCCAGCGCGACGGCTTCGAGCACGCAATCGCGACGCTCGTCGGCACTCCGGCCCCGAGCTTCGCGCTGGCGCCCGACATCTCGGAGCTCGAGCCGCCCACCGTGCCGCTCGGCGTTCCTTCCGACGTGCTGCAGCGCCGGCCCGACGTCGCTTCGGCCGAGCGCGCGATGGCCGCGGCGAACGCGCAGATCGGCGTCGCCCGGGCGGCCTACTACCCGAGCATCGTCCTGGGGTCGAGCATCGGCTTCGAAAGTCGCGATCTGGCGACCCTGTTCGAAGCACCGAGCCTGCTCTGGTCGATCGGCGCGCAGCTGACGCAGCCGCTGTTCAGCGCCGGCCGGCTCGGCGCCAACGTCGACTTCGCACGCGCCGGCTATGACGCGACGGTCGGCAACTATCGGCGCGTCGTCCTCACGGCAATGCAGGAGGTCGAGGACGGCATCACCGGCCTGGCGGCACTGGAGCGCGCCAACGCGCAGGCGCGCACGGCGGTCGAGACGGCGCGACGCGTCCTCGACCTCGCCAATGCCCGCTACGAAGGCGGCGCGACGACGTACCTCGACGTCATCACGGCGCAGCAGTCGCTGCTCGCCGCCGAGCGGCTGTCGGCGCAGCTCGGCGGGCAGCGCCTGCTCACGGCGGTCTTCCTCATCAAGGCGCTCGGCGGCGGCTGGCACGGGCCGGCGGCGCTTGCCGCACGCTAACTCCGGCCGGCGGGCCCCGCGGCGGCGTGTCGTCCTTCGCGGGCGCGGCATGGCGGCCGATTCCCCTGCCGCTTGAATCTCTTAGGCTGAGCCTCAAGTAGGCAGCATCGCCGCGCTCGCGCGAGGCGCAAAGGACAGGAAGACATGAACGCCCCCCGGCTCGAATCGATACAGACGCGCATCGAGACCGTGATCGCGCTGGCTCGCCTGCTCGATCGCGTCGAGGCCAGCCCCATTCCCCTCGGCGCCGACCAGTATCGGGCGCTGATCGTCCAGCTCCGGGCCGCCCTGGCGGCGCCGATCCCGCAGCCCGCGCTCGACGCGATTCTCGGCGCGCATCCCGGCACCGCCGAGCTGTACGAGAACATGCACTACGAGAGCGCGGGCTTGTCGCGCTCGCCGCTCGACCGATCGGTGGCGACCGAGATGCTCGCGAGTCAGCTGATCGAGCGCGCGTCGCGCTCGGCGCGCGCGAGCTGAGTGACGACGCTGTCGAGCCGCTCGGCGGCGATGGCGTCGGCGACGATCTTGCGAAAGCGGACGACGGCCGCATCCATCGCCAGAGGCAGCATCGGCTCGCCCGGATCGGCGGCGATGGCTTGGCTCTGCGCCGTGATCATGGCGCGGTCTTCCTCGAACGCGACGAGCAGCGACCGGTAGAGCGCTTCGGCGATCGCGTGGTCGCCGTCCTCGACGCGGCGCGACTGCTGAAAGAAGTAGTGCGTCGTCGTCTCGGTTTCCGGCGTCACCGTCTGGCAGCTGTGCAGGCGGACGGCGCGGCGCATGTCGTCGCCTGAGTCCTCGACCGGACGGCCGCCCGAATGCATCAGCAGGGTGCCGGGCAGGACGAAGTCGTAGACGAACCAGCGATCGACGTTGCCCGCGAACCCGCGCACGGCAGCGTAGTACGGCGGTGGTGGAACGTCATCGACCGTGCGCGTCACCTTGATGCCGCGCGGCATCGCCTCGATGTCGGCGCGCGCCCGGGCGATCGCCGTCGAGCCGCCGAGCGTCTTCTCGTGCACGTAGCTGAGGTGCGAGAAGTCGAGCAGGTTGTCGCAGACGAGCGGCTGCGGCGTCGCATAGTGCAGGTAGCCCGGGACGTGGTCCCACTGCGGGTCGTCGCAGGAGAAGTTGTCGGGCAGCAGCGCCGGGTCGGCCTTCGCGGCGTCTCCCATCCAGACGAAGACCCACTTGTTCTTCAGCGCGACCGGATAGCTGCGCACGCGCGCCTTCGCCGGCACCTCGTCGGCGCCCGGGATCTCGACGCAGCGGCCGGTCCGGTCGAAGAGCAGGCCGTGGTAACCGCAGCGCACGCAGTCGCCCTCGATGCGCCCCTTCGACAGCGGCGCCAGTCGGTGGCAGCAACGGTCGCGCAGGGCGCAGATCGCACCGTCGGCGGTGCGATAGAGCAGGATCGCCTCGCCGAGCACGGTGCGGGTGAAGAGCGCGCCGTGCGCAGGAACCTCATGATCCCAGGCGATCACGTACCAGCAGTTGCGGAGGAACATCACGGCAGCTCCGAGGGCGGCGTCGAGCATAGACGGGAGGCGACGGCGGAGCACTCCGGGACTCTCCGGAACCGGCGGGCAGCGCCGTTAGCATGGCCTGAACGATGTACGCCATACGCATGATGTTTCGCGGCAAGCACCCGGTCCACGGCTTGCCCTTTGACGGCGACGTGCCGAACCGGCTGCGCGACGAGTGGAACGCGATGCCGCTCTCGGCGCGCTTTCAGCGCCTGCGCAAGATCGTGCAGCGCGACCTCGTCGTGCTTGCGACCGGCCAGGCGCGGCGCTGCGTCGAGCGCGCCCCCGCGGGCACGCGCAAGGTCCTGTGGATCTACAACTGGACGACGCTCGGCGATTCGATCATGGACCTGGCGGCGCGCTTCAGCGTTCCCGCCGAGATCGAGCTCGACCTGTGCATCACGCCTGCGCTCGCCGCCCTGTATGCCTCGGACACGCGCTTCGCGCACGTCCATTCCCGGCTCGAGGACTGCGCGCAGGACTACGACTTCGTGCTGATCCACGAGCTCTCGACCCGGACCCTGCGCGAGAAGCGCCGCCATCTGCGATCCCAGCCGTTCGCGCCGGTGCTGAACTCGTTCATCGGCGAGCAGTTCGCGCGGCCGGCCTTCGTCGATGCGCGCGTGCGCCACCTGTTCGGCCAGCCGCGCGCCGCGGTGCCGCGGCCGAGTCTCTCGCTCGGCGCCGCGCCGGCGCGCTCGGGCGATCGCTTCGACATCGCCGTCGTCCTCGGCGCGCGCGACCCGCGGCGCAGCTTCCCGCACTGGAACCAGACCCTGCATGCGGTGCTCGCGAGCTGGCCGAGCCGGCTCGCCGCGCCACGCTTTCGCCTGCTCGGCAGCGACAACGCGAAGGCCGAGCTCCGCGAGCTGTCGATCGATCTTCGCCAGGGTCACGGCGAGGACCTGGTCGGCCGGACCAGCCTGATGCAGGCGGTGCGAATCATCCGCGACTGCGACGCCTTCCTCGGCACCGACGGCGGCCTCATGCACGTCGCCGCTGCCGCCGACAAGCCCGGGCTGGCGCTCTTCGTCGCGGTCGACCCGCTCCTGCGCCTGCCGCCGCCGACGCGCCTGCGGGCGCTGCTGGCGCCCGGCGCGATGGCCGATCTCGGCGCCCCGGAAGTCGCCCGCGTCTTCATCGCGGCGTGCGCGCCGGCATCCGCCGAAGCCGCCTGACGTCGAGTCGCGCGGCGCCGGCGCACTCAGGTCTTGCGGACGATAGCCTCGATCTGCGCCATCGCCTCGCCGGCGGTCTGGTCGCGGACGAAGGCGCTCGCCGTCTGCCGCTCGAACTGCGGCCGCGCCGCGATCAGCCGGCGCTTGCGCAGGCTCTCGTAGAAGCGGCGCAGCCTCTTCAGCAGGCCGCGCTGCACCGGGCCGTGGAAGGCGATGCCGCGGTCGTAGCCGATGTCGTTGACGCAGAGGCTTTCGATGCGTGCGCCGGGCAGTGACGCGCACAGGTCGAACACGTTGAACGAGCGCGGCGACCAGCTCTTCTTCTTGCCGATCGTGAAGGTGCTCTTGTGATCGGCGTTGAAGCGGCTCGGAAAGACGCCCTGCTCGTACAGGTCCTCGTCGGGGACGATGAGAAAGAGCGCCCCGCCGGGCCGCACCAGCGACCACCAGTTCGCCAGCGTCGCCGCCGGATCGTGCATGTGCTCGAGGCAGTGCGAGGAATAGACGCAATCGAAGCTGGCCGGCTCGTAGGCGGTGATGCGGTTGGCATCGCCCTGGGGCAGATCGAAGACGACCGCGTCGGGCGTCACCGGGTCGATGCCCGCGCCGATGTCGAGGACGCGGCCGCCCAGGACCCGGCGCTGCGCCTCGCTGAAACAGCGCTTCGATTTCGACGATTCGTTCAATGCCCACCCCTTCGACGCACGCCGGCCGTGGCGACTGCGCCGGTTGTACCTGTTCTTGCCGGCGATTTCCCACAGCACGACGCGGCCTTCGCGGCTCGCCAGGGAAAGGCGATCGGTCTCCACTACGCGATGTGTGCCGCCGCGCGGCGGCGCTATTGCGAGGAGCCGAGATGAACCACCAGTCGCCCGAGAAGACGTCGCCGTCCGCGTCGAACCCACGCGAAGCCCTGAAGGAATCGGAAAAGAAGGCCAGCGAAAAGCAGCCCGGCAGCTTCAAGGAGGAAGCCACCGACGACAAGATCGTCGAGATTCCGCCGAGTGGACCCGACAAGAGGCCGATCCGCGGCCTCGATCCGAAGTAGCGGGTCCGCGCGACTACTGCTCTTCCGACCAGGCGTTGCCGTCGCGGGCGACGAGCGCGCTGGCCGCCGCCGGCCCCCAGGTGCCGGCCATGTAGGGGCGCGGGCCGGTGTCGTCGGCCTGCCAGGCGTCGAGGATCGGCTCGACCCAGGCCCACGCTTCCTCCTGCTCGTCGCTGCGAACGAAGAGGTTCAGCCGCCCGGCGATGACGTCGAGGAGGAGCCGCTCGTAGGCGCCGACGCGGTTCTCGGCGAAGGCCTTGTCGAAATCGAGGTCGAGCGACACCGGCGACAGCGCTTCGGACTGGCCGGCGCCCTTGGCCGCGAGCAGGTGCAGCTCGAGGCCGTCTTCGGGCTGCAGCTTGATGACGAGCTTGTTCGGGGGGTTGACGCCGGGAAAGATGCTGTGCGGCGTCGGCCTGAAGTTGACGACGATCTGCGCGTCGCGCGCCGCCAGGCGCTTGCCGGTGCGCAGGTAGAACGGCACCGAGGCCCAGCGCCAGTTGCTCACTTCGGTGCGCAAGGCGACGAAGGTCTCGATGCGGCTTGTCGGCGCCACGTTCGCTTCCTCGAGAAGGCCGGCGACGGGCTGCCCCTCGGCGTTGCCGGCGCGGTACTGGCCGCGCACGACGTCGCGGGCGACGCTTTCGGCGCTGAAGGGCTTGAGCGAGCGCAGCACCTTGAGCTTCTCGTCGCGGATCGCATCGGCGTCGTTGCGCGAAGGCGGCTCCATCGCGACCATCGTCAGCAATTGCAGCGCGTGGTTCTGGATCATGTCGCGCAACGCGCCCGTGTGGCTGTAGAAATCGCCGCGCGTGCCGACACCGATCGTTTCGGCGAGCGTGATCTGGATGTTGGCGATCGACTCGCGGCGCCAGAGCGGCTCGAACAAGGCGTTGCCGAAGCGCAGCGCCATCAGGTTCTGCACCGAAGGCTTGCCGAGATAGTGGTCGATGCGGAAGGCCTGCTCCTCGCGGAACACCGAGCGGACGACGCGGTTGATCTCGCGCGCGCTGGCCAGGTCGTGACCGAGCGGCTTTTCGAGGACGACGCGTACGTTCGCGCCGTTCAGCCCCGCGGCGCCGAGCTGCGCGCAGACGGTCGTGAACAGATCGGGGCTCGTCGCCAGGTACATGACGACGACGTCGGCAGCGCCGCCCGGACGCGTCGCGAGCCAGTCCTCGAGCTGGGCGTAGTCGGCGGCCTGCGCGAGGTCGAGGCGCATGTAGCGCACGAGCTCGCCGAAGCGGGCGAACTCGTCGTCGCTCGGGCGCTTCGCCCCTTCGACTTCCTGGAAGCGCTCCTTCAGCCAGCCCCGATACGAAGCGTCGTCGCGCTCCTGGCGCGAGACGGCGAGGATGCGGCCGCCCTCGGGCAGCTTGCCGTGGCGAAACGCCTGGAAGAGCGCCGGCATCAGCTTGCGCCAGGCCAGGTCGCCGCTGCCACCGATCACGACGAGGTCGAATGACATGGCAGCAGGATACGATGCTTCCCGACGCTCTGCGGCCGGCAAGCTGCTGCGCAAGAAGGCGTCGTACGGGGAGACCGATCGCATGAGAAGCAAAGGGTGGGCCGCCTTCGCGGCCGGCTGCCTGGTCGCGAGCGGCGCGCTGGCGCAGCAGACACAGGTCAACGTGATCTGCTCGGTGCAGGCCGACTGGTGCAACCTGATCCAGACCGTCTACGCGAAGACCACCGGCGTCAAGGTCAACATGTCGCTGAAGGGCTCGGGCGAGGCGCTTGCCCAGCTGATCGCCGAGAAAGCCAACCCGAAGACGGACGTCTGGTTCGGCGGCACCGGCGATCCGCACCTGCAGGCGGCCGAGCAGGGCCTGACGCTCGAATACAAGTCGGCGGCGTTGCCGCAACTGCACGAGTGGGCGCAGCGCCAGGCCAAGCAGTCCGGCTACAGGACGGTCGGCATCTACTCCGGGCCGCTCGGCTTCGCCTACAACACCGAGCTGCTCGCCAAGAAGAAGATGGCGGTGCCCAGAAGCTGGGCCGACCTGCTCAAGCCCGAATACAAGGGTGACATCCAGGTCGCCAACCCGGCCTCGAGCGGCACCGCCTACACGATGATCGCCACGCTGGTGCAGCTGATGGGCGAGGACAAAGCCTTCGACTACCTGAAGGCGCTGCACAAGAACGTCAGCACCTACACGCGCTCGGGAACGGCGCCGATCAAGGCGGTGGCGCGCGGCGAGACGGCGGTCTCGATCAGCTTCGTCCACGACGGGCCGGGCGAGAAGATGCAGGGCTTTCCGATCGAGACGGTCACGCCCTCGGAAGGAACGGGTGCCGAGATCGGCTCGATGTCGATCGTCAAGGGCGCAAAGAACCTCGAGGCGGCGAAGAAGTTCTACGAATGGGCGCTGACGCCGCAGGCGCAGCAGTTCGGCGCCGCTTCGCACCAGTACCAGCTGCCGTCGAACAAGGCGACACCGGTCGACCCGCACGTTCCCGACTTCAAGAAGATCAAGCTGATCGACTACGACTACGCGAAGTATGGCGCCAGCGCCGAGCGCAAGCGCCTGATCGCGCGCTGGGAAAAGGACGTCAACTCGATCGCCAGGTAGGCGCCGATGCGCGGCGCCGCTCAGCGAGGATAGGGCGGCGGCGGTGAGTGCGGGCCGCCGACGCGGCGCGTCGAGGAGACCCGGTCGTTCATTCCCATCGCACTGAGCGACCCGTAACGGCCCGGTCGCAGCACGACGCAGCGCCCGCGGAAGCGCCAGTCGGTGCACAGCTCCCAGCGCCCCGAGCGTACGATCACCGAAGAGGCCCGGTCGTTGAAGCCGAAGCGGGAGAAGTCGTCGACGGGACGATCGGTGGTGAACGAGCGACCGCGGAAGTTGTCGTGCTCGAAGAAGGTCACTTGAGCCGACGCTTGCGTCGCCGCTGCGGCAATCGCGAGGCCGATGAAAAGTTGCGAGGGGGTGTTCATGTCGAGTGTTCCTTCGCCTGCGTTGTGCGAGCGCCGCGCGACCGCGCGGGGCGAAACGATTATCTTGAGTTTGCGACGTGGAAAGGAACCGGACGATGCCTCTTTCCCAATCTGACAAGGCGACGCGGTTTCGCGCCTTGCACGAACGCGCCGGCGCGTTCGTGATCGCCAATGCCTGGGACGCCGGATCCGCGCAGCTGCTCGCCGGCCTCGGCTTCGAGGCGCTGGCGACCTCGAGCGGCGCTTCGGCCGCGGTGCGCGGCCGCAAGGACGGCCAGCTCTCGCGCGAGGAGGCGCTGCAGCACGCGCGCGAGATCGTCGCGGCGACCGATCTGCCCGTCTCGGGCGATCTCGAGAACGGCTTCGGCGATGCGCCTTCGCACGTCGCCGAGACGATTCGCCTGGCCGCCGCAGCCGGCCTCGTCGGCGCGTCGATCGAGGACTACACGGGCGACAAGGCGCGTCCGTTCTATGCGCTCGATGCGGCGGTCGAGCGCATCGCCGCGGCGGCCGAAGCGGCGCGCTCGCTCGGCTTTCCCTTCACATTGACGGCACGGTCGGAGAACTTCCTGCGCGGCAACGCCGACCTGGGCGACACGATCGCGCGCCTGAAGGCCTACGAAGCGGCCGGAGCCGACGTCCTGTTCGCTCCCGCGCTGCCCGATCTCGAAGCCGTCCGTGCGGTCTGTGCCGCGCTCGGGCGGCCGTTCAATTTCATGGCCGGCATCGCGGGCAAGTCGTTCGGCGTCGCCGCGCTCGCCGCTGCCGGCGTGAAGCGGATCAGCCTGGCGACGTCGCTGTACCGGGCCGCGATGGCCGCGGTCCGCGCCGCGGCGAGCGAGGTGCGGACCGCCGGCACTTTCGGGTACATCGATCGCTTGTGAGCGCCGGCGCCGAGCGCGACCGGTTGCGGGCGGCCCTCGTCGCCTGGACGGGGCTGGGGATCGCCGCGTTCGCACTCCTGCCCTGGTATCTCGCCGCCGACAAGACGCTGCTCGAGTCGATGCGCGCGTCGTTGACGGCGGACGATTCGGCGAGCGGGCTGAGGCAGGCGGCGATGCTCGGCAAGCCCTGGCTCGGCAGCGCCATCGCGGCGCTTGCGCTCGGCACGGCCGCGTGTTTTGCTCGCGGCCCGCGCCGCGGCATGCTGGCGTCCCTCGGCGCCGCGATCGGCCTCGCCGGCATCCTCGCGAGCGGATTCGCCATCGGCGCCGGTGGCTGGTCGTTCGCGGGGTTGAATGCGGCGTTCGGCGCCTTGCCTCGCGGCCAGCCGGGGATCGGGATCGGCGGCGCGCTGACTTTGTTCTCCCTCTTGATGCTGCTCGGCTGCGGCGTCGCCGCCCGCGGGAATTTCCGCGGCGACGCCTTCGTCGCCTGCGCCGTCGTCCTCAGCAGCGCCTTGCTCGTGCTCTTCGTCGCCCTCCCCGTCGCGGTCGCGCTCGCCGGCGCCTTCCTCGACGACAGCGGCCGCCTGACGCTGCGCGCGCTCGTCGACCGTCTCGGCAACGAGCGCACCTGGGGCCTGTCGTGCCTGGCCGGCGGCGTGCGCTGCGGCGTCGCCTGGAACACGCTCTTTCTCGCCGTGCTGACGGCAACCGGAACGACGCTGCTCGGGACCATGATCGCGCTCGTCGCCGAGCGCGGCGCGAAGCGCCTGAAAACCCCGGTCAACCTGCTCGCGCTCTTGCCGATCATCACGCCGCCTTTCGTCGTCGGCCTCGGCCTGATCCTGCTGTTCGGCCGCGCCGGAATCGTCAACCAGCTGCTAGAAGCGGCCTTCGGCATCACGCCGACGCGCTGGTTCTACGGCCTGTTCGGCCTCTGGCTGGCGCAGCTCTTCGCCTTCACGCCGATCGCCTGCCTGATCGTTCGCGGCGTCGTCGCCGGAATCAGCCCGTCGCTCGAGGAGGCGGCGCAGACCTTGCGCGCCGATCGCTGGACGACCTTTCGCACCGTGACGCTGCCGCTCCTCAAGCCCGGGCTGGCGAACGCCTTTCTCGTCGGCTTCATCGAGAGCATCGCCGACTTCGGCAACCCGATCGTCGTCGGCGGCCAGTACAACGTGCTCTCGACCGACGTCTTCTTCGCCATCGTCGGCGCCCAGTTCGACCAGGGCCGTGCCGCGTCGCTCGCATTGCTCCTCTCGGCGTTCGCGCTGGCTGTCTTCGCGTTGCAGCAGAAGGTCGTCGGCAAGGCCGGCTACACGACGGTCTCGGGCAAGGGCGATGCCGGCATCCCGATGCGCATGCCCGACGGGCTGTCGCGGGCGATGCTCGCCATCGTCGGGCCCTGGCTCGCCTTCACCGTCGTCGTCTATCTGTTCGCCTTCGCCGGCGGCTTCGTCACCGTCTGGGGTCGCGACTACACGCCGACGCTGCGCCACTTCGTCACCGCGTTCGATCTCCAGTGGGGCAACGCCGACGTTGGCGGCGGCATCGTCTGGGCCGGAACGGCGTGGAACTCGCTCTTCACGACGCTGAAGCTCTCGGCGATCGCCGCACCGCTCTGCGCCGCGTTGGGCCTGCTGATCTCGTGGCTGCTGGCGCGGACGAGCTTTCGCGGCCAGTCGGCCTTCGAGTTCGGCGCGCTGCTCGCCTTCGCGATCCCCGGCACCGTGCTCGGCGTCAGCTACGTGCTCGTCTTCAACGTGCCGCCGTTCGAGCTGACCGGAACGGCGCTGATCATCGTCCTGTGCTTCGTCTTTCGCAGCCTGCCGGTCGGCGTTCGTGCCGGCGCGGCGGCGTTCAAGCAGATCGACCGCTCGCTCGACGAAGCGTCGACGATGCTGCACGCGCGCACCGCGACGACGTTGCGCCGGGTCGTCCTGCCCCTGCTCAAGCCGGCGATCGTCGCCGCGCTCGTCTACAGTTTCGTGCGCTCGATGACGACCGTCTCGGCCGTGATCTTCCTCGTAACCGCGGAGAACGAACTGGCGACGACCTACATCATCGGCCGCGTCGGCAACGGCGACTACGGCGTCGCGCTCGCCTACTGCACGGTGCTGATCCTGCTCATGTCGCTGGCGGTCGCGGCGATCCAGTGGCTCGTCGGCGAGCGCAGGCTCGGCCGCCGCCACGTCGCCGTCGCATGAAGGCACGATGAGCGCCGCCACGCCGTTCGTCGCGCCCGCCGTCGCCCCCGGCATCGAGCTGCGCGGCATCAGCAAGCGTTACGGCACCAAGCCCGACGCGCCGCTCGCGGTGCGCGACGTGAGCTTCAGCATTGCTCCGGGAACGCTGACGACGCTGCTCGGCCCGAGCGGCTGCGGCAAGACGACGCTGCTGCGAATGATCGCCGGCCTCGAAGCGCCGAGCGACGGCCGCGTCTACATCGGCGGCCGCGACGTCACGCTGCTCGGGCCGGCCGAGCGCAACGTCAGCATGGTGTTCCAGAGCTACGCCCTCTTTCCGCACATGGACGTGATCGCCAATGTCGCCTACGGACTCGAGGTCACGGGCGTGCCGAAGCGCGAGGCGCGCGAGCGGGCACGGGCGGCGATGGCCGGTGTCGGCCTGACCACGTTCGATGCGCGCTTGCCGAGCGAGCTTTCCGGCGGCCAGCAGCAGCGCGTCGCGCTCGCGCGCGCCCTTGTTCTCGAGCCGGCGGTGCTGCTCTTCGACGAGCCCCTGTCGAATCTCGACGCGCGCCTGCGCCGCTCGATGCGCGAGGAGATCCGCGCCCTGCAGCAGCGCCTGGGACTCACGGTCGCCTACGTCACGCACGATCAGGGCGAAGCGCTCGCGGTGAGCGACCGCATCATCGTCATGAACCAGGGCGTCGTCGCGCAGAGCGGAACGCCGGCCGAGCTCTACGAGCGGCCCGGCAGCGAGTTCGTCGCCGGCTTCATGGGCGAAGCGATGCTCTTCGACGCGATTCTGCACGCCGACGGACGGCTGCAGCTGGGGCCCGTCTTCGTCGCGGCGCTGTCGTCGTCGCCGTCGCCCGCGCAGGCAGCGGACCGGCCGGTGAAGGTCGCGGTGCGTCCGGAGGCCTGGCGGATCGCCGCCCTGGGCGAGGGCGACCTCGCAGCCACCGTCGTGAAGGCGGCGTACCTGGGCAGCACGCGCGAATACACGTTCGAGACGGCATTGGGCGAGATCTTCGTCGTTGCCGCCGACGCGTCGCGAACCCTGGCTCCCGGCGAGGCGGCCTCGCTTTCCCTCGTCGGGCATGGGGTCGCCATCGTGCCGACCGACAATGCGCTGGGCACCGCATGACGACTCGTCACGCCCGCCGATGACGACGTTCCCGCGCTGCGACGCGACAGTCGCGTGGTCGGCCTTGCGCGGCCACTACGAGGCGCACGGTCGTGACCTCGACCTGCGCGAAGCCTTCGCCCGCGACCCGTCGCGCTTCGAGCATTTCAGCCTCGAAGCGCCCGAAATGTTCGCCGATCTCTCGAAGGGCCTGGTCGACACTGCAACGCTGCGCTTCCTCGCCGACCTGGCGCGCGAATGCGGCGTCGAGGCGCTGCGCGACGCGATGTTCGCCGGCGCGGCGATCGAAGGCCGCGCCGTGCCGCATACGGCGCTGCGCGTGCCCGCCGGCACGGCGCCGCATTCGGCCGAGGTGCAGGGCGTGCTCGAGGCGATGTTCGCTTTCGCCGAAGCGGTGCGGGCGGGCGCCGACGGCGGCGAGCTGCCCTTGCGCCACATCGTCAACATCGGCATCGGCGGCAGCGATCTGGGGCCGCAGATGGCGGTCGCGGCGCTCGCCGGATTTGCCCACCGCAGCTCAGGATGCATTTCGTCTCGAACGTCGACGGCCACGACATCGCGGCCGTCCTTCGCCAGGCGACGCCGCAGGAGACGCTCTTCATCGTCGCGAGCAAGACCTTCACGACGCAGGAGACGATCGCCAACGCCGAGACGGCGAAGGCCTGGTTTCTGGCCGGCGGCGGCCGCGCCGTCGAAGTGCACTTCGTCGCCGCGACGATCAACGTCGAAGCGGCAGCGCGCTTCGGCATCACGCGGACCTTCGCCTTCTGGGACTGGGTCGGCGGCCGCTATTCGCTGTGGTCGGCGATCGGCCTGCCGATCGCGATCGCCATTGGCGCGGCCGGCTTTCGCGAGCTGCTCGCGGGGGCGCACGCGATGGACGAGCACTTCGCGAGCGCGCCCATCGAGAAGAACCTGCCGATGCTGCTGG
>Ga0208478_1000558_pt1 | contig 12733 bp, 6 predicted proteins | sample NGESurdeep072012_5_FD_184462 | JGI IMG/M metagenome (GOLD analysis project Ga0208478, IMG submission 184462) | Arctic peat soil microbial communities from Barrow, Alaska - NGEE Surface sample 415-2 deep-072012 (SPAdes) | ecosystem: Environmental > Terrestrial > Soil > Wetlands > Peat ... | reverse complement strand
GGTCACGGTCGCGCTCGTCGCCGTACCAGCCGCAGTCACGGTCGTCACCGCTGTAGTGGCGATGCCGACGTACGCCCGAACCGTGTACGTGCTGATCGTCGACCCGCCGTTGGAGACCGGCGCGGTCCAGCTCACGGTCGCGGCGGCGTTGCCCGCCGTCACCGCACTGATCGCCGGAGCTCCGGGCACAGTCACCGCCGCCGGGATCACCGCGTTGGAGGGCGCCGAGGCAGGCCCGGTCCCCACCGCGTTCGTGGCGGAGACGATGAAGGTGTATGACGTGCCGTTGATCAACCCGGTCACCGCCGTGGTCGTCGCCGTGCCAGGCGCGGTGACGGTCTGCACCGGCGTGGTGGCCGTGCCCGCAAACGCCTGCACGGTGTAGCCGGTGATCGACGAGCCGCCGGTGTTCGCCGGCGCGGTCCAGGTCACCGTCGCCGAGGTGTTACCGGCACTCGCCGTGCCGATCGTCGGCGCGGCGGGCGCGGTGGCGGCGGGTGTGCCGAGGTAGCCGCCGGCCGGCGTCGGCGGGGTCGCCACCACTCCGCCGGCGGGCGGGGTCAGCCAGCCGGACAGCTCGCCGCCGTAGGACGCCAGCGACGCGCCGCTGGCGGTGGAGCCGGTCGGCATGGTCAGCGGGACCGCCGCTCCGCCAGCCGCAGCCGGCACGTGCACCCCGGTGCTGTCGACGTAGGCGGTGACACCGGTCTGCGCGGTCTTCCACGCCCCCATCTGGGTCAGCACCTGGCTTTGGCCCTTCAGGTCGAGGTGCACCAGCGGCGCCTTCGCGGCGTTGTAGGTCGCCTTGTACTGGTCGAGCAGCCCTTGGACGACCGGGTAGAGCACACCGTCCTCAGCCAGGTTGGACTGGTGGGCGTAGAAGGGGCGTGGGTCGTTGGTCAGCACAGGGTTGAGCGCGTTGCGGACCTCCAGCGGCTTGATGTAGTTGTTATAGCTCGACGTCGCCTGCGTCCGGGTGGCCGCCGGCAGCGGCGTGATGCACGTGCTGGTGGCCGGGTTCGCGGTGCAGATACCGCTGCCGCCGTGCGCCGTGTCGGTGTAGATCCAGTTGTACTCGCTGACCTCGTCGGTGTAGGTCCCGGCGTTGTAGTAGATGTTCATCGGGTGGCGCGGGACGGTGCTCGTCGCGCCGATGGTGCGCGCAGCCGACTCCCGCGACGCGTCGGAGGCGGTGTAGCCGATGCCAACCGTGGACAGCGCGCCGGCCAGCAGCGGGTTGTCGGTGGGCTGCTGCGGCAGCGTCGCCAGGCCGGAGTGCTCACCGGTGACGAGCTGGGTCTTGTCGAAGCGGGTGAGCTTGTGCGCAACCGCCCAGTCGATGTTCTGCTGCAGTTGGCTGGTGATCTCCGCCTGCGACATCCACCGGATGCCGTTGACGGTGGTCTCGAGCGTCGGCACCAGGCTCGGGTCGAAATACGGGCCGGTATCACCGGGCACGGCGCAGCGCCACTGCCCGCCCGTGGTGGTGGGGGCGATCTGGATGCAGCCGAGGAATTCGTGGGTGTAGGTGTGGTTGATCCAGGTGAACTGCTGCTGCGTCGCCGGTGCGGTGAACGCGTTGGCCAGCAGGTCCACCCCGTTGTTCGCGGGGTCGGCCTTCCACAGCTCGCTGCCGCCGCCGTTGAAGACCATGTCCAGGGCGAAGCCGTTGGTCTTCTGCCACGCCGCCAGCTTGGTCACGTCGGCCGGGGTCATCCGGATGTCGGTGGTGGTCACGTTGGGGTCGACGCAACCGTCGCCGGGCGTGCAGTGCCCGGTGGCGCTCCACCGGCTGTCCGGCAGGAAGACGTCGTCGACCTGGACGGCGAAGTAGTTGCGCTGCTGCCCGAGGTGGATCCCGCGGGTCAGCCAGGTCACGATGCCGTGGCCGATCTCGTTGAACCACTGCTGGGAGCCGTTGAACGCGGCCGTGATGACGAGTTCCTCGCGGCCGTCGTGGGCGTAGACGCCGAGGATCGAGCCGCTGGCCGAACCCACCGTCGCGCTCACCATCGGGGTGAACGTGGAACCGGCCGGCAGGCTGGCGGCGGGCGCGGCCAGGTAGCCGTAGACCTCCGTCACCGCCGGGTCGAAGTTGTCAATCTTCAGGGAGCTCTTGAGGTAGGTGAACGGGCCGGACAGACCGGCGGCGCTCACGGTCGCGGTCGCTCCGTCGAGCACGCCGGAGTACGTCGGGGCACCGGTGCCCATGCCCGCACCCGGATAGTCGTAGCCGTTGACCTGACGCACGCCGTAGTTCTGCTCGTATGCCGCCAACGCGGCCAGCTCGGCTGCGCTCAGCGCGCCAGGCGTCGACGTGCCCGCCTGGTTGGGCAGCACCACCGCCTGGTACTTGCCCTCGTGCGCCGCCGCGTTCTCCAGGAAGGCGGCGTCGATGACGGGCCGGCTCGTGCCGATCAGGTTCACCCAGGTGTACGGGACGCCTTCGCGGTCGAGTTGGGTGGCGATGGCGGTCGTCGCGGCTCCGCCGTCGGAGAGCACGAGCACCCGCAGGTCGACCCGGCTGCCCGCTACGGCCGCCTGCGCGGTGGCCAGTGGTGCCACCAGGACCGCGACACCGACGAGTACCGCGAGGGCGGCGGCGATCCACCGCCGCAGCGCGGCGGGCGCCGACCGGCGTGACCCGGGCGCCCACCAGCGGCGCGCTGCGGCGCCGGGTGGATGGTGCCGCGCGGCGGCGCCGGGCGGGTTGCGCCGTACAACCGTGGTTACCACGATTCCCTGTCGCCAAGCAGCCGCCCGTCGCCGGATCGGCACCCTCATAGTCATGTAATGCCTCTCGAGTTGTCGCGCGTCTGAACCAGGACGGAAAAATAGCTCGCGCCGGAACGTCCGGACGGTTCCGGCGGTCAATTTCATCCATTCGAGTGAACGTGGTCCCGCTCGCGACCGGGCCGGCCAGCTAGACCAAATGGCCATAGAATCTGGGCTCATCCGGGAATGGAGTGGGTGGCGGGGTAAAGGTCAAGGCTGCCGCAGTGGAAGTAGATGGCGGTCTTGAAGTACTCGCGGTGGCGGAACCCGCGGGCGGAGACCCTGATCCGCCTGGATGCGTGCGTTCAGGCCTTCCGCGGCGGCGTTGGTGATCCGGTGGGCGAAGTAGGTGAGCAGGCCGGCAGGATGTGCCCGAGGCTGTCGATAATCGTTGTGACCCGGTCCATGTCGAGCAGCAGAGCAGCAGTACCGCCGCCTATTGGTGATGGCGCCCCCGCGGCTGCAGGGCATGCTGGGTCCGGCTGTGGAACAGTGTGCAATTCGGCAACCCGGTCAACGCGTCTGCAGCAGCTCCTGGTTCAACCAGATCGCCTCGCGCCCGTTCAGCCGCTGCCTCCGACCGACGGCCGCGGCTGGCACAGCCGTGGCGACTAGGGTGCGGAAACCGATGGTCAGCCAAGGCGAGTGCCAGCTCGCGACGCCTGGGAAGACCAGGCACTTCACCGACTCGAAGGCCAGCATCCCGAGCAACACCATGCCGGCCGCCGCTTCGACCGCCTGGGGCATGTGGCTCACTCCTACCGGTTGCAGCGTCGGGCATGGGAAGTCGTTGTCATTGGCCGCGGATCGACACTCGCCCGCCGGGACTGTGGTGGCGACGGGTCGATGTCCGGCAGAAGGTCCGGCCCGACCGGAGGGGGCGACCTCCGGCCGGGCCGGTTGGGGACTACCTGCCTGCAGCTGCTCCTACTGTCCGGCCACCCGGTTCGACCTGGCGGAGGAAGCACCGACGCCGGCAGCGTTGATCGCCTGGACGGTGAAGCGGTAGTTACCGCCCACCGGCAGGGTCATGGTCAGCGACCGGCTGGTCACCGGCAGGTCGCCCGACACGGTGCTGGCCAGGACGGTGCCAGCGGACGACATCTGCAGTGCCGTCACCCGGTAACCGGTAATGGGAGAGCCTCCGGTTACCGTCGGCGGCGCCCAGTTGGCGGTCGCCTCGATCGCTCCACCGGCCGTACCGGCCACCGCCGTACCGATGACGGGGGCCCGGGGAACGGTGGCTGACGTGACCGCCACCGAACGGGCCGAGAACGCGCCGGTCCCGGCCGCGTTGGTCGCCGCCACGGTGAAGGTGTACGCCGTGCCGTTGGGCAGCCCGGTCACGACCAGGCTGGTGGCGCCCGCCGGGGCGGTCTGGCTCCGCAGCACCGAGGTGGCGGTGCCGGCGTAGGCCCGGACCGTGTATCCGGTGATGGCCGAGCCGCCGTTGTCGGCCGGCGGGGTCCAGCGCACCGTGGCCGAGGCAGCGCCCGGCTCCGGGATGCCGATCGTCGGGGCACCCGGCACGGTGCGCGGGGTCACCGCGGCCGAGCGGGCCGAGGCCGGGCCGGTGCCCAGAGCCGTGACGGCGCTGACGTCGAACGTGTACGCCGTGCCGTTGGTCAGCCCGGGCACCGTCACGTTTCTCGCGGTCGCCGCCGTGGTCTGGGTCACCGAGGCCGTGGTGCCGGCTCCGACGTAGGCACGGACGGTGTAGCCGGTGATCGGCGAGCCCCCCGGACTGGTCGGCGCGGTCCAGGTCACCCTGGCCGAGGCAACACCCGCGGTGACGGTGCCGATGGTCGGCGCACTGGGCCCGGCCACCGGCGTGACCGTCGCCGACAGGGTGGAATACGCCCCGGTGCCGGCAGAGCTGGTGGCGGCCACGTCGAAGGTGTACGCGGTGCCGTTGGTCAGCCCGGTGACGCTCACGCTGGTCGCGGTTGCCGCCGCGGTCGCCGCCGGCAGCGTCAACAAGACGCCGGTGGCGTTGTGGATCCGCACCGTGTAGCCGGTGATCGGTGTGCCGCCGTTGGCGGCCGGCGCGGTCCAGGTGACCGTTGCCGCGGCATTACCGGCCGTGACCGGGCCGATAGTCGGCGCCGCCGGCACGGTGACCGGAGTCACCGCGGCGGAGAGGGCCGAGGCCGGCCCGGTCCCCCCGGCGTTGGTGGCGGCCACGGTGAAGGTGTACGCGGTGCCGTTGGTCAGACCGGGGACCAGCAGGCTGGTCGAGGTCGCCGGCGTGGTCAGGGTCTGCGCCGGGGTGGTGGCGCCCCCGGCGTAGGCGTTGACCGTGTAGCCGGTGATCGGCGAGTCGCCGCTGACGGTCGGCGCGGTCCAGGTGACCGTAGCCGAGGCGTTGCCCGCGGTAGCCACGCCGATGGTCGGCGCGCCGGGCAGCACGGTGACGGGAACCGCGACCACGGTGTCGGCCGCCGGTGCGTTGATCCAGCCGGAGAGCTCACCGTCGTAGGAGTCCAGCGTGATGCCGTTCAGGGCGGTGCCGGTGGGGACGGTCAGCGGGACGCTGCCGGTGCCGGACACGTGCACGCCGGTCCCGTCCCGGTAGGCGGTCACCGTCGGCTGGGTGGTGCCCCACGCCGTCATCTTTCGCAGCGCCTCGGCCTGGCCCTTGAGGTCGAGGTGGACCAACGGTGACTTGGTCGTGTCGAACCTGCTCTTGTAGGTGTCCAGCACGCCGGCCACGACCGGGTAGAGGATGCCGTCCTCGGACAGGTTGGACTGGTGGGCGTAGAACGGCCGTGGGTCGCCGCTCAGCGCGAACCCGAGTGCGTTGCGCACCTCGATCGGTTGGATGTAGCTGTCGAAGCTTGCCTTCGCCTGGACCGCGTCCCCGTTCGCCAGCGGCTGGGGCATACAGGTCGTAGTGGCCGAGTTGATCACGCAGTTGTCGCTACCGCCCTGCGCCGCGCTGGTGTAGAGCCAGTTGTACTCGCTGACCTCGTCGCCGTACGTGCCGGCGTTGTAGAAGATGTTCATCGGGTGCCGGGGCACCGTGGTGGTCGAGCCGATCACCCGTGAAGTGGCTTCCCGGGAGGCGTCCGAGGCGGTGTAGAGGACGCCCTGGCTGGCCAGCGCGCCGGCCAGGAAGGGGTTGTCCGTCGTCTGTTGCGGCAGCGTCGTCAGGCCGGAGTGCTCGCCGGTGACCAGCTGGGTCGAGTCGAAGTTGGGCAGGCCATGCGCGGTCGCCCAGGCGATGTTGTCCCCGATCTGGCTCGCGATCTCCGCCTGGGACATCCAGCGGGAGGTGCCGACGGTGGTCTCCTTGGTGGGGACGAGTGCCTGGTCCATGTAGGGACCGGTGTCCGTCGTCGTCGCGCAGTGCCAGGTCGGGCCGACCACCGTCGGGGCGACCTGGATACAGCCCAGGAACTCGTGGGTGTACGTGTGGTTGATCCAGGTGAACTGACTGGCCGTGGCCGGGGCGGTGAACGCGTCCGCGAGCGGGTCTACGCCGGCGTTGTCGGTCTTCCACAGCTCGCTGCCGCCGCCGTTGAAGACCATGTCCAGCTTGAAACCGTTGGCGTTCTGCCAGTCCACCAGCTTGGTGACCTCGGCGGGCGTCATCCGGATGTCGGTGGTCGTCGTGGCCGGATCGACGCACCCGTCACCGGGCGTGCAGTGACCGGTCGAACTCCACCGGCTGTCCGGCAGGAACACGTCGTCGATCTGGGTCGCAAAGTAGTTGCGGTGGTTGCCGAGGTGGACACCGCGGGTCATCCAGGTGATGATCCCGTGGCCCATTTCCTTGAACCACTGCTGGGCGCCGCTGAACGCCGCCGTGCCGACCAGCTCCTCCACCCCGTCGTGGGTGTAGACGCCCAGCAGCGAGCCGGTCGCCGCCCCGACCGAGTCGGTCACCATCGGGGTGAAGCTCTGCCCGGTCGGCAGGGTGGCCGGGGTGGCGAGGTAGCCGTACACCTCGCTCACCGTCGGGTCGAAGTTGTCGATGGGCAGAGACCCGCTGAGGTAGCTGAAGGGCCCGCTCAGCCCGGCGGCGGTCACCGTGGCGCTGCTGCCGTCCAGCGTTCCGGCGAAGGTCGGCGTGTTGAGACCGACAGTGGAGCCCGGGTAGACGTAGCCGTCCACCTGCCGGACGCCATAAGCCGTCTCGTAGCCGGCCAGCACGCTCTGCTCGGCCGCCGACAGGGTCACGGCACCCGGTTGGTGAGGTAGCACGACCGCCTGGAAGTAGCCTTCGTGAGTCGCGGCGTTCTCCAGGAACGCGTCGGTGACGATCGGACGACCGGCGTTGGACAGGTCGACGGTCGTGTATGGCACGCCTTCCTGGGTCATCTGCGCGGCAATGGCATCGGCATTGCTGGTCCCGTTGACGAACAACAGGACCCGCAGGTCTACCCGGTTGCCGGTGGCCGCGTTCGCGGCCTGCGCGCCCACCGCCAACAGCGCCACCAGCGTGGCCAGGACCGTGGTCACCACGATTCCCTGTCGCCAAGCGGCCACCCGTCGCCGGATCGGCACCCTCATAGTCATGCGATACCTCTCGGTCATGCGATACCTCTCGAGTCGTCGCGCTTCTGAACCAGTACGAAAAATAGACCGGGCCGGAACGTCCGGACGGCTCGGGCGGTCAATTTCATCAATTCGAGTGAATGGGGATCCGCACGCGACCGGGCCGGCCCGCTAGGCCAAATGGCCCCAGAACCCGCGGGGGTTTGCACTAGTGCGGAGAAAAGACCCGGCCGGAACGTTCCGGGGATGCCGGGCCGGCAACTTCACCCTTTCGTGTGAACCCCGTGTGCGAAGCGGTCGCCCGGACTCTGCCCATGGTTCCCTTGGGTCAATGGTGCCATTGAACCGGCCACCCGGACAGCTCCCGAGTACCGGCGGCCCGCACGCCTTTGGGGAACGCAGACGTGTACAGAATTGTCGCCGGCCGGGTATGGCGGCTCGCGTTGGGGACTAACCTGCCACCGGCCTTACGCCGAACGGCGTACCGGGGACCCGACTCGGTGGTACCGGCCGTGACCGGCCTGCGCCGCGACGGTCTGCCCATCGTGCGGACCGTCGGTCACGGTCGTCTCGCGTTCCCGGAGCGCCGGCCGAGCGGGCAGCGACGCCCCGGACCGGGCGGTATCAGGGCATGCGTCGACGGGCCCGGCCGCTGGTCAAGTAGCCCAACGAACTGCCGAGAATACGTTGACGGGACGAGGGCGAAATGACGTGGTTGCTGACCGGTGGCGCCGGCTACATCGGAAGTCACGTCTTGCGCGCCCTGCGCGCGGACTCCCTCGACGTCGTCGTGCTCGATGACTTGTCGACCGGGGACGCGGCGCGCGTGCCGGCGACGGTGCCGCTCGTCGTCGCCTCCGTTCTCGACCGCGATGCGGTGCGCCGGGCCCTGGTCGAACACGAGGTCAGCGGCGTCGTGCACCTGGCCGCGAAGAAGTCCGTCGGGGAGTCGATGTGTGACCCGCTGCACTACTACCGGGAAAACGTTCTCGGCGTCGTCAGCCTGCTCGAGGCGATGAATGATGCAGGCGTGCGGCGGCTCGTCTACTCCTCGAGCGCGGCGGTGTACGGAACGCCCGCCTCGGACAGCGTGGACGAGACCGCGCCGGTGCGGCCAGAAAGCCCATACGGCCGAACGAAGCTCGTCGGCGAATGGTTGGTCGGCGACGCCGTCGCGCTCGGCTTCAGCAGCGTGAGCCTGCGCTACTTCAACGTCGTCGGCTGCGCCGACCCGACGCTGGCCGACGTCGGGGGAACAAACCTGTTTCCCCTGGTGATGCGGGCGTTGGTTATGGGCGAGAAGCCCAGGCTGTTCGGCGACGACTACCCGACCCGGGACGGCAGCTGCGTCCGTGACTATATCCACGTCCAAGATCTTGCCGAGGCGCATGTGGCCGCGGCCCGGCTGGTCGCCTCCACGACCTGCCACGAGGCGGTCAACATCGGCTGCGGCCGAGGCAGCTCGGTGCTCGAGGTGTTGAACATGGTGGGTGCCGTCACCGGACGGGATGCGACTCCAAAGATCATTGCGCGGCGTCCCGGCGACCCGGCCGCGGTCGTTGCCGCGGTGGGCAAGGCCCGGCGGCTGCTCGGCTGGCAGGCACGACACGGTCTGCACGACATGGTGGCCAGTGCCTGGCACGCTTTGGCAGACGACGAGAACCCGCCCGCCCGCCCGCCGGTGCTGACCCCGGCCGGTGCGGTGCCGTGAAGATCGCACTGCTGGCCGAGGGCAGCTATCCATTCGGCACCGGGGGCGTCAGCACCTGGTGTGACCAACTGATCCGAGGGCTTCCCGAGCACGTTTTCGACGTCGTCGCCATCGTCGCCACCAGCGGTGACCCAACCGTCCTGGATCTGCCGCCCAATGTCGGCGAGCTCCGCCGGGTGCCCCTATGGGACTGGACGCCGCCCAAGCGGAGGCCGAGTCCGGCTGCCAGGGCGGCCTTCGATGGCCTGTATCGCCCTTTCCTGCGGGCGATGCTGGATCCAGCCGGCCGGCAGGGGCAGTTCGGCGAAAGCCTGCGCCAGTTGTCGGACTTCAGCCGGCAGGGCAACCTGACCGCGAGCTTGCATACCGATGAAGCCGTCGACGCCTTGGTCGACACATGGCGCGAGTTCCACCGCTCGACGCCCCTGAGCGTGCGGGACGCCGTAGACGCCACCGAGCTCATCGAGCACTTCTTACGGCCGCTGTCCGTGCGGGTCGTCGATGCGGACGTCTGCCATGCCGTGTCCAACGGACTGCCGGCGCTGCTCGCTCTCGCGGCGAAATGGCAGTCGGGCACGCCGATGGTGATGTCTGAGCACGGCGTGTACCTGCGCGAGCGCTATTTGGCCTGGCAAAGCCTCCGGTACCGTTGGCCGGTCAAGGTCATCATGGTCGGCTTCTACCGTCGCCTGTGCAACACGGCCTACGCGGCTAGTGACCTCATCATGCCGGTGAACGTGTACAACCAGCGCTGGGAAGTGCGGCACGGCGCCGATCCCGACGTGATCAGCACCGCCTACAACGGGGTGTCGGCGCAGGACTACCCACCGGCCATCGGCGAACCCCAGACTCCCACGCTGGGATGGGTGGGGCGAATCGACCCGCTGAAGGACCTGGAAACCCTTATCGAGGCGTTTGCCCTTCTTCGACGCCGGGTGCCGACCGTGGTGCTCCGGTTGTTCGGACCCACGCCCGTGGGCAACGAATGGTACGAAGCGCGGTTGCGCGCCCTGGTCGAACGATTGGGTCTGAGCAGCTCGGTGACCTTCGAGGGCCCCGTGCGCCCGGTCACCCTCGCGTATCACGCATCGACGGTCGTAGCGTTGTCGAGCATTTCCGAGGGACTGCCGTACACCGTCGTCGAAGCCATGATGTGCGGCCGGGCCACCGTGTCCACCGAAGTCGGGGGCGTACCCGAAGTGGTCGGCGCCGCCGGCCTCGTCGTCCCGCCGCGTGATCCCGAGGCCTTTGCGCGGGCGTGTGAGCAGCTGTTCACCGCCGCCGTGTTTCGGCACCACCTGGCCAGGGCGGGCCGGGTGCGCGCACTCGAGTTCTTCCAGCTGGAACGGATGCTGGGCACGTTCCGACAGATGTACGCCGACCTGGCAAGCCCGCCCCCCTGGACGATCGAGTTGGATCTGCAGGAGGTCGAAACGGCGTGAGCGCACCCACCAGCCTCGACGGGGGTGCGGTGTCCCGTGGTCTGGCGCTGCGCGTCATCCCCCCGGTCAGGGTGCCCGCAGCCCGCCACCAGAAGGACTTCCTCGAACGCCGCGCTTCCGGGCGGCTGGTGCAGCTAACCCGCGAGTACGACCAGCTGTGTACCCAGGCCGTCGATCCTTTCGAGATCGCCGCCGGGCTGGAAGCGTTCGGGGTGAGCGACCGCCGGGCGCGTAGCCATTTCGGTGTGGCGAGCGTCTTCGAACTGGCCGAACAGATGTACGACATCGTGCCACAACGTCCGGCACCGGTCGAGCCCGCCGTCGACCCCTGGCGTCGTCATCCGGCCCGGCACTTCCTGCGGGGACTGCTCTACGGTCTGCCGGGCCTGATGCTCGTCGTCGCCCTGCGGATCATCGAGGTCCGGCTCTCCGTCACGGTGCTGGTGGCCGCGACGGTCGTTGCCTGCGCGCTCGGTCAGCTGGTGTCCTTCCTCGGGCACGTGCTGCTGGGTCGCGGTGACCGGCGGGCCGCACGTGCTTTGATGCGCACCGCGCTGCTCGTCGGCGCCGCGCCGGTGGTGGGGTTGACCGTGGCAGCTCTCATCACCGACGTACCGACACTGCGGCTCGGCGTCCTGGCCGCTTCCCAGGTCGAGTACCTGCTCGCGGCGACCGTGCTCATGGTCGTCAACGCCGACGTGCTGCTGCTGGCCATCCTCGCACCCGGGCTTGTCCTCTCCGGATTGGTGCTCAGCGGTGCGGTGGCCGATCTGCCGCCCGGGGTCGTGCTGGGCGGCCTCGGCCTGTGTCTGTGCGGTGCTGTGGCCGCTGCGTGGCTGCGGCTACGGCCGGCGGGCGCCCAGTCGGGGCGCCGGCTGCGGGACGCGATGGGAGGCGCGGAGCTGCCGGTGGCCGCCTGCTACTTCGGCTACGGAGGTTTCAGCGCCGCGCTGCTGTCGTTCGCCATCGTCGACGCCGTGACCGCCAGCGGTTCACCGACGGGCCCGACGGTGGCTTTCAGCATGCTGCCGCTCATCGCCAGTCTCGGCGGCGCCGACTGGCTGCAGTACCGGCTTCGCAGCCGGGCCAGCCACGCCATGCGCGACTCCGCGTCCATCGACGGGTTCGCCCGTCGGGCCCGCCGCGAACTGGTGCAGGCACTGTTCGCCTACGCCGGCATGCTCGCGGTGCTGAACAGCGCGCTGCTGGGCGGCCTCACGACGTGGGGGCGCCTCGATGGGGTGCTCACCCTGGACACGGCCGGCTACACGTTCCTGGGACTGGCTCTCTTCCTGAGCACGATCCTGATGTCGTGCGGGTTGCACGGTCTCATCGTGGCCGTCACCGGGACGGCGCTGGCGGTTGACGCCGGCTTGCGCTGGCCGCTGACGGGTGCAGGGGGGCCGATCCCGCTCGCCCTGGCCCACGTCGCGGTGTTCAGCCTGCTTCTCGCCTTCCTGCTGGCCGTGTCCGCGGTCGAGTTCGGTCGGCTGGCCAGGCATCGATGACGGTCTCGAAGCATTCTCCGACGCGGCCGGCGGCCCGGCGCGCAACGCCGGACCTGCTGGTGCCCGCCTACTTCCACCCGGCGGTGGCCGCCGAGCAGTGGGAGCGCCTCGCCGACCCCGGGCAGCGCCTACGCCTGGTCGTGGTGAACGTGAACTCCGGCCCCGGAGATGTCGCCGATCCCGAATACCTGTCGGTGGTGACCGCATTGCGAACCGCCGGGGTACGGCTTGCCGGGTACGTCGATTCCGCCTACGGCCGGCGTCCGGTAGCCGACGTGGCCGCCGACGTGCGCGCCTACCTGCAGCGATACCAGGTTTCCGGGGTCTTCCTGGACCAGACGAGCGCCGAATTCGCCGATCTGGACCTGTACGCCCAGTACGTGCTGACGGCGCGCTCCGCGGGAGCGTCTTTCGTGGTGCTCAATCCCGGCACCCATCCACATCCCGGATACGTCGACCTGGCGAATCTCACCGTGACCTTCGAGGGCCCGTGGGCGGCGTACCAGACCTTGGCAGTGCCCGACTGGGTGTATCAAAGACCTGCCCGGCGGCTCTGTCACCTCATCCATTCCGTACCGGCCGACGCCTTCGACGCCACCCTGGACCTGGCGACCCGGCGGAACGCGGGAACCGTGTTCGTCACCGACGGCCGGGGAGCCAATCCCTGGGATCACTACCCGTCAGCGCTGACCGTAGCCATGGCGCGATCGGCGGCCCCGGAGTCCGTGCCATGAGTCGGGGCCGGCCGAAGGCCCGCCTCGTCGCGCTCACGGTCTTGGCGTCGTGGTTGGTCGGCT
>Ga0208478_1000557_pt1 | contig 12748 bp, 3 predicted proteins | sample NGESurdeep072012_5_FD_184462 | JGI IMG/M metagenome (GOLD analysis project Ga0208478, IMG submission 184462) | Arctic peat soil microbial communities from Barrow, Alaska - NGEE Surface sample 415-2 deep-072012 (SPAdes) | ecosystem: Environmental > Terrestrial > Soil > Wetlands > Peat ... | reverse complement strand
GATCGCCTCGTGGATAAGCATGTTGCCAACCCGGTCCACCACCCACTACAAGGTCAGCAGGTCCTACCACGGGCCGGGTAATCTGCCACTTCAGCCGTCGGCCCGACCGCACCGACGACGGATCGGTTCAGGAGAGCAGATATTTCGGACCAAACACCGACGCCAGTTACCTCGACCATTGACATCTCAGGGTGGACGCGGCAACATCGCCGATGTCACCGCGCTGCGTGACGACGCACAACCCGAGGCTGGAAACCGCTTGACAACGGCGCCGAGCGCTGGTTAATAGAGATCTGGTTCAGCATCATCGAACGCTGGGCCATCCCTCCGATCGGCTCTACTTCTTCTGATGGTTCCCGCCTTGTACGCAATTGGTCCAGAGTGCTCGGCACGGTTTCGCGATAGATGATCCGTACTGTTGTCGCCGATCGAATTGGGCGGAGTCGCTTACCGCTATTCATTGTTTCAGCAACGAGAAATGCGGTTCCAACGACCACTGATTCTTGATTTCTCCTGCAGTCCAACACGAATGGGGGTCCTGGGCAGTGGCTTGCGGACCCGCATAGCGGAATCCACGGCATCGGTGGTTGGATCCTGTCAGTCGGCGTCGAGTGCCTGCGGAACTTTTGAGCGGTCGCCACGGTCACGGTCGCGAATCAACTCTAGGTATGCTACATCTGGCGCTCTCGCCGCGGGGTGGCCATACTGGTTCGGGTTTCCTCCACCCCTGTCCGTCGCAAACATTCCAGCGATCGTCCCGACTGACGCTATTCAGCGTCAGTGCGGAGCGCCGCCCGACGTATTTGCCTGAGATCTGCCTGAGATCTGCCTGAGATCTATTTGAGGTTGCCCGCTGAGGGTACGCGCCGAGCACGCGCCATATCATTCAACGGTCCACTGGTGGAGGGGGAGCCTGGCAATGCCCGATGTCCCGGCGCTGATGGTTCCTCTTCACCTGGACGCTTTGGTTCTGGAGCAGGAGCGTGCCGTCGTGGACGCGATGGCGGATTTCACGCGACTTCCGTACTTCGACGGAACGCGGGATGTTAACTCCGACACCGGTTATCTCAGCGAGGCGATCGTTGCGGATCCCTTCGCCAACCAGGACCAGCGGCTACCGGCGGGCGTGCACCTGCATTGGGCTTTGCCCGATACCCTGACCAGGGCAGCGGGAACCGTTGAGGGACTGGAGTTTCCGCGCGTTCCCGATCGTTGGCTCGTGGTGCGTAGTCGCGCCGGCGCCGCTCAGCCCTACGAGCAGGCCTGGGTGGTGGAGAGCGACTACATGCATCCGCCGGGCGCCCGCGCGCCGGGCGGCAGCCTCGCCTACCCGATGGATCAGGCCGCGGGCGGCGGGGATGCCGGCGGGGAGACGGTGCCGTTCCGCTACCTGGGTCGGGTCGTCCGACTGGAGAGCTGGACGGGCGCGGGCCCCTCCACGCAGTACCTGGGTGCGCTGACGGCCGTCGGCTACGGCGAGCCCACTTTCGCCGCGTTCTACCCCAACTGCAGGAACGTTTTCGGTCTGCACGACGCGGACTACACCGCCACGCAGCAGGGGCTGCGCTATGACGTGCTCGGCTGGTACGCCGACACCGACCGGGACTACCTGCGCACCCTGCTGCGATCGGCCACCGGCGACCCCGCCGCCGCGGTCGGCCGGATCGCCCGCTGGGCGGTGGGGGTGCCACCAGGTGGCACGGTGCCGGACCGGATGCTGTGCTACGGACGGGTCACGTTCGCCGCGTCCGGCCAGAGCAGTAGCTCGCCACCCAGCGGATCCCCAGTCTCCGTCGCGGTCGCCAACTCCGGGCCCCAAGCGCTGTGTGCCTACCTGGCGGACGCGATCGCCCCTGCGGGTCCGCCGGCCCAGCAGGGCCAGCCGCAGGAGCAAGGCCAGGTGCAGGAACAGGTGGAGCAACAGCTCGAGGCCGTGCTGCTCGCCCCGCAGCTGGAACAAGGCGGCCTGGACCTGATGGTCCGGTTCACCGAGGCCGTGCATGAGGCCGGTTTCGTCGCCGTCCCTGCCGGAACCCTATGGACGCTGAGCCAACAACCCTCAGGGCAGCCTGCCGACGCCCTCCAGGCTGGCCGGCGCACCGCGATGAGCGCCGATCTGCCCGCTGAACTGGCCCCTGCCTTGGAGCGGCTCGAGCACGCCCTCAACGCCCTCAACGGGGCCCAGCAGGACTACGACCGTGCCACCGACCAGATCGCCTCCCTGGCCGACCAGCTGTTCGCCGACTGGTACCGGTACGTGCTGTGCGCCTACCCGCCCGCGGGCACCGGCGAGGACTATCCCGACATCGACCAGGTCCGCCGGTTCATCGAGCGGCGGGTGCTGGCCGACCTGCGGGACCGGATCGCGGCGGCAGGGGTGCTGCTGCTGCGCCGGGACGCCGCCGGCACCCCCGTCCCGGTGGCTGTCGATGACTCGCCGGCCTCGCGAGCGGCCGCGGCCGCCCAGGCCGCCGCCCAGGTCCAGAGCGTCCTGCAGGAGATCAACACCACCCCGACCGTGGCGGACGCCGGGCTGGCCTACCGGGTGCAGCCGGTCGACGCGGCCCGATACTGGCAGCCCACAGAGCCGGTGGTCCTGCTGGCGGGCGAGGTGATGGCCCCGACCCTGCGCCACGGGCAGGACGGGCGTCTGCGCGACGACGGACTGCTGCAATGCCATGTGCTCGCCGCCGCGCCCTGGCCGTCGGCCACGGCCGTCCAGGGTCCCGACCTGGCGGCCGCGCTGGTGTCAGCCATCGACGCGCTCGCGCCGCCGTCCGGGCAGGAACAGATCGGGTACCAGACCTGGACTGCCCAGGACTGGCATGCGCTGCTGATGTCGTGGCAGGTCGAGACCCTGCCCACGGCCGCGCCCCAGCGCGCCCCGGGTGCCGGATACCCGCCGGACTATCTCACCGGCACCTACACCCTGGCCGACGACGAGCCGGAGCTGCGCCTGCGAAACGGGCAGGGGCTGCTCAGCCGCACCACGACCGTCTACCGCGGCACCAGCATCCTCACCCCCTACGCCCAACAGCTGCAGGTGCGCCGCCTGGCCGGCTACGTGATGGGGATCTACCAGCAGGACCACCAGCTGCCACCGCTGTCCGCCGACGAGGCCGTGGCCCACCTCGCCGACCCGGCGGCCCTGGACACCGTGCGGCGCTGGCAGGCGGCCAAGGCCGCAGCCGCGGGCGACGCCCCCGACCCGGTCGCCGTCGCCCTGGCGGCCCTGGTTCGGCTGCAGTCCGTCCCGAGCCTGTCGCAGTCCATCGGCGGGTTCACCGAGGCGCTGCTGAGCCGCCGTCAGACACTGCAGCTCGACGTCGCCGACCCGCTTGGCTTCGACGACTACCGCAGCTTCACCGACACCGTGCACGCCTACGTGCAGGGCCAGGCCCCCGCCGGGGTGCCGGCGGCCGCCCTGCCGGCCGGGGGTCTGCCGCCCTACCTGCGCGGACACAACCGCAGCGCCCCGCAGCAGGGCGGCACCTTCCAGCCGATCCGCTCGGGCGCCGTGCGGCTGCTGCGGGTGCGGCTGCTGGATGCCTTCGGGCGGGTGCTGGACCTGAGCTGGGACCGGGTGATCACCAGCCGGATGCTGCCCGCCACCGCCGCCGGTGAGCTGATCAGCCTGCCTCCGCGGCTGGTGCAACCGGCCCGGCTGGGGTTGCGCTGGCTGTCGGCGGACCTGGGCGAGCAGCAGCTGACCGAGCTGTCCACGCACACCCCGATCTGCGGCTGGGTGCTGCCCAACCACCTCGAGGACAGCCTGGCGTTCTACACCGCCGACGGTGCGTCGCTGGGCTCCATCGACCGCACCGGACGATGGCAGGTCGCCCCTGGCACCGCCGCCATCACCCCCGACCAGGTAGGCGACGAGCACCTGCGCCGACTGATCAGCTACCTGCTCGGGCGGGGGGCGAACTTCCTGGCCAACCTGCACGGCGCGATCGACAGTGCCCTGACCGGCATCGACCCGCAGAATCTCACCCGCGCCCAGGACGCCGCGCTGCTGCTCGGACGCCCGCTGGCGGTGGTGCGTGCCGTGCTGTCCCTGGAGCTGCAGGGGCTGGCGGCCCTGGACCAGAGCTGGACGGCGCTGCGACGCGACCTGCACGCCACCTCCCGCCAGACCACCGGGTTCACCGGCGTGCAGGTCCCCGTGCGGCTGGGCGACTACCGCCGCCTCGATGATGGCCTGGTGGGCTACTGGAAGGAGACCGCCGACGGCTACGAGGACACCTTCTACGCCCCGCTGAGCGAGCCCGTCGATGACCCTGCCATCGCCACCCATGCGGCCGGTGAACTGACCCTCCTGCAGTCCGTCGACGCCGCGCCCCAGCTGCTGACCCTGCTGGTCGACCCGCGCGGCGCGGTGCACGCCACGTGCGGTGTGCTGCCGGTCAAGACCATCGACATCCCCGCCGAGCAGTACGCCGACGCGCTGGGCCGCATCCAAGTGACCGTCACCGCCGGGCCGATCCTCAGCGACCCCCGCACCGTCGAGGTGCCGTTGCCCGCCGCGCAGGAGCACGCGTGGTCGTGGGTCGAACGGACCGCCACCGGGTGGCGTTCCACCGCGACCTGGCCGGTCGTGGAGCGCCAGGAATTCGTCGACGGCCTGACGCTGGCCCTGTGGCAACGCCTGACCGACCGCGCGGTGGGGTGGCTGCGCCCCACCGCCGACCCGCAACCGGCCACCCAAGTCGTCCCCGCCCCCGAACGCGCCGCCGCGCTGCCGGACGGCTGGACGCCCGAGCTGGCCGCCGCCGTCCAGCAGGTGCTGGACCAGACCCTCACCGCCCACCCCGACGGCGGCGCCGTCGTCACGCTGGTCGACTTCCGCGCCGCCGCCGCGCCGATCGCCGCCTCCGCATGGGCCGAGCTGAGCCGGCCCGAGGTGGGCTGGCTGACCCCGCTCGACTCTCCCGACCCGACGGACGCAGGCAACAGGGCACGCCTCACCGTCGGCGAGGCCGGCGCGGCCAGCCAGCTGCCGGCCCCGCTGACCGGCACGGAGCAGCTCGTCCGGTCGGTCCTGGACCTGGCGCAGCGACGGATCGTCCCGCCCACCCCCCAGCCGCGCTCGTCCGGGCCGCGGCAGCTGCGCGAGGGCTGGCTCACCCTACGAGGACTGGAGGACACCCGCCGATGACCACACCCGTGCTTCTCAGCGTCGCGGACAGCCCGCCCCCCGACCCGGCCAGCTACCCGATCGGATTCGCATTACGCGACGACGACGGCCAGTCGGTGATCACCATCACCGACGACCCCGCCGAGCAACACGCCCACCTGGAGATCACGGACACGTCGGGGGGCGACCTGTTGCTGGACGCCCCCGCCCCGGGGGCCCAGGCCTCGTCCGACACCCATCATTTCGAGCTGCGCTTTCGCCCCGGGGTGCTGTCGGCTGCGTCGCTGACCCGGCTGCGGATCGACGAGCAGGCGGGCTGGTCCTTCACCGGCCCGCAACCACAGCGCGACGGCACGGTGTCCCTGTTCCTGCTCAGCACCGGCGCCGCGAAGGTCACCCCCACCGCCCCGATCCGGCTGCGGCTGAGCCAGATCAGCGCCGACGGCGGCAACGGGGCCCGCGGCACGCAACTCGAGCTGCGCTTCCGGCTGCGCTACCCGGACAGCACCCCGCTGGCCGACACCAAACTGCTGCACCTGGACCTGGTCAACCAGCGCGGCAAGAAATACGTCCCGCTGCACGTGGGGTTCGTCGGCTCCCACACCGTCCTCAACGACGGCCGGACCCCCAACTCCCTGACCGTACGTCTGACCAACATCTCCGCCGGCGACCTGCGGCTGGCCGGTCTGAGCGAGCCGGCCCCCACCCGGTTCATCGTCTCCTTCGACGCCGGCCAGACCTGGGGTTTGGCCAGCCCATCCGCCCTGGCCGCCATGACCATCGACGCCATCGACGGGGAGAACCTGGACGAGGCCGACTGGGACGTCCAACCCGGACGGCAACTGGGGCAGGGGTTGGCCTGGACCCTCACCCACAAAAAGGCCGACGCCACCCTCGGCCCCGGACAGGTCGTCCAGATCCACCTGGGCAACATTGTCACCGCCATGCCCAGCGGCGACACCAACCTGTACGTGCGCTACGAGAACATCCCCGGCTACTGGGACGGCCAGTTCGTCTGCACGATCGAGAAGGCCCCGATCCTGTACGACGCGCAGGGCAACGTCGGCATCGCCACCGCCACCCCCGCCCACCGGCTGCAGGTCGGCGACGACGCAGCCGGCCTTGGCATCGACCCGGCGGCCGGCCCAGGCCAGGCCACCTACCTCCGCTTCGGCGACAACACCGGCCACGCCCTGCACCTGGCCCGCTCGCGCGAGGGCAGCGGTGCCCCGCTCAACACCGGCGACAGCGGCATCCTGGTGAGCGTCCGCGACGGCGGCGACGTCGGCGTCGGCACCGGCACCCCGGTGGCCCGATTGACCGTCACCGCCGACTCGACGGCCACCCCCGAGGGACGGCAGCTCGTCGTCCAGGGACACACCGACACCCACAACGAACTGGCGCTGGGCTACCACACCCAGCGCAACTACGGCTCGCTGCAGGCGGTCACACAGGGCCTGGCGCTGCGCCCTCTGATGCTCAACCCGGCTGGTGGTGGGGTCGGGATCGGCCTGACCCGCGACCCGGCCGCGGCGCTCGAGGTCAACGGCGGCATCCGCAGCCCGATGTGGCAGGCGCTCACCCTCTTCGGCGGCAACACCCTCGGGCCGCTGCCGCTAACCAGTGAGGCGTTCTCCACCGGCGGCGGCACGCTGGTGATGCTGGCCTCCGGGTCGGCCGCGCGGCCCGGACCCGGCCTGATCGGCCTGCAGCTGCTCGTCGACGACCGCGTCGTGGGGGAATACAGCCTCAGCCTCACCACGGGCCAGCGCACGCCGCTGACCGCGACCATGATCGCCACCGGTGTCCCCGCGGGTGGCGCCCACCACGTCACGTTGCGCCGGTACTCCGACGCGCCCGACATGTACACCGACGGCAACGACGGGTTCACCGTGACCGTGCTGGAGCTGCCGTTCTGACCTGACCGCCGCCGGCCGCCCTCGGCCGGCCCGGAGCCACCCACCGGCCACGCCCAGGATCAGCCGGCAGACGACCGGGAAACCCACCGGGAGACCAACCGTGGACAAGTGTGACCCCGAGTACTGGTTCATCGCCGAGCAGAACCTGCCGCGCGTCCTGCTGCGGGGCAACGGGCAGCCGACGTTCATCCCCGACGGCCAACTGCTGGCCGGGCGGGCCATCAGCTGGGCGCAACAGAACACCGCCAGCTCCGCGTGGGGGAAGGCGTGGGGGCTGGACCCGAACTCGCATGACGACCACCTGCTGGCCACCTACACCTCGGGCAACAGCGTCGAACCGCTCGTGGACGGCGCCGCCTACCTGCGGGACCTGCTGGCCGAGCTGACCGGCCTGAACCAGGGCTTCGTGCTGCTGGCCGGGTGGGAGTTCTGGACCGGTCGCTGGCTGGACGACACCGGCCAGCTCAACGCCCTGCTGCCCAACGTGCTGACGGCGTTGAGCGGGCGCGGCGTCGAGACCCGGCTGCTGGCGTTCGACAATCCCATCCTGGGGATCCGCAACAACGAACTCGTCGACGTCGTGAACCGGTTGTACCCCTCGACGAGCAAACCCCCGCAGCGCGCCGCCTACCTCGACGGCGACCTGGGGGGCTTCGCGATCTCCCACCACCAGAAAGAGGTCTTCGTCGGGACCGGCGCGTTCGCCACCTGCTGCGCCTACGTCGGCGGGATAGACCTGGGCAAGGACCGCTTCGACGACGGGCTGCACAAAAAGACGCAGGCAGAGAACCGCTTCTACGGCTGGCACGACGTGCAGGTCAAGGTCAGCGGGGACGCTCTGACCCAGATCTGGGCCAACTTCGCCCAACGCTGGGGCGCCGTCCAGGCCCGGATCACCACCGTGCCCTCCCGCAGGACGGACTACCAGCTGCTGTCCTGCCCGGTCCCCACCTACGCGGCCACCACCCCGGGAACCCAGCACGTGCAGGTTCTGCGCACCGTCGCCCCGGCTCCCAGCAGCAACCGCGGCCGGTTCATGCCCGACGGCGAACGCACCTTCCTGGTCGCCCTGCAAAAAGCCATCTCCCTGGCGGAGTGTTACATCTACATCGAGGAGCAGTTCCTGTGGGACTGCGAGATCGCCGACTTCATCGGTGACCGGATGAAGGCGAACCCGGACCTGCGCCTGATCATCGTGATGGCCGCCGAGACCGAACTGCCCATCAACTTGGGCAAGTACCACTTCCACCTGCGCTCCCTGTTCCTCATGCGGGTCATGAACGTGACATCCAAGGCGGACATCGCGTTCGGGCGGACGACCCGCGTGTACGCCTACGGCCTCTACCAGACCGACACCGCCGGCGGGCGAGCCATCTACGTGCACAGCAAGCTCGTCATCATCGACGACCGGTACGTGGCCATCGGCAGCGCCAACGTCGACTCCCGCAGCCTGTACATCGAGACCGAACTGACCCTCGGCATCGTCGACGCGGCCACCCAGGACAGCACCCTGAACGGCACACCGGCGAAGGTGTGCACCTTCGCCAAGAACCTGCGCGAAACCATCTGGAAGGAGCACCTCAACGTGACGACCCTGCCGGACGACCCCATCGTGGCTTTCACAGAGAATTTCCCCCGTGGAGACGGCGACGGTTGGCCGACCAGGGCATCTCAGGCCAAGTCCTTGACCCGAAACCACGTCCGCTGCTACATCAACATCCCCGGCTACAACACCCTCACGCCGGCCGTCCAGCGCATCCTCGACCGCAACCAGCGCCGCTGGCGCCGCGTCGGCGGGGGGAAGTGACGAGATGACACCGGCCGACCTGCAGGCCATGCTCGCGCCCGTCGACGGCCGGCTCAGCGTGGACGGGACCGCCTTGTCCTCCGACCGGATCACCGAGCTGTTCACGACCTACCTGCCCGGCGCGACGCTGACGCTGTACAACGCCACCGCCCGCGCGGCGACCGTCGACACCGACACCGGGCCGCTGGACGCAGTGCAGGTGACCGGCACACCGACCGGCGACGTCCTGGGCCTGGCAGGCTTGAGCGTGGACGCCAGGTTCTTCCTCCTCGACGGGACCGCCCACTCCGTCGTCACCCTGACCGGCCTGCCCGACCCGTGGACGCCGGCGGCCAGCTTCCCCGCGGTCGCCGGGTCCGCACTCGCCGGCACCGCCCTGCACGGGTGCAGTCTGACCCTGGACACGAGGCCCCGCCCCGCGCTCGGCGGCACCGTCGACGCTCCGGTGCAGTACGACGTGCAGCGCAGCGACCCGCCGCTGGTCCCCACGCCGCTGCTGACTACCCCACCGCCGCGCGGCGGGCTGTCGGTCAGCGGCCAGCTGGACCTGTCGAGCATCGACGCCACCCTCGCTGGTGTCGTCCCGACCGGCACGTTGGCGGTCGGCGGCGACGTGGAACTGGTCGGGCAGTGGCCCCGCATGCTGCTGCGGACCACCGACCCGGTGGTCTCCTTCACCTTCCAGGGCCTGCAGCTGACGGTGGGCTACGAACTGGCCACCGCCCCCGTGCAACCCCCGGGCGCACCGGTGCAACAGAGGGTGCGTGAACGGCTGACCACGACGCTGACCTACCCGGGGGACCAGGCCGGCCTGACGGTCCCGCTCGCGGTGACGTTCGAGCCGGATTCCCTGACCGACGGGCTGATCATCGCCAGCGACCCGGACCATTCCTCGCCGGTGACGCTGCCGACCCTCGAGGCGCTCATCCCCGGCCAGGTCGGCCAGCTCGTCCCGCCGACCTTCCCCGGGCTGGACCAGCTGACCCTCACCGACCTGGCCGTCCAGGTAGGCGGGTCACCGCTGGCGCTGCAGGCTGCCCATGCCCGGGTCGCCCTGCCGGGCACCTGGACGGTTGTCCCGTCGCTGGCGGTCCTGGGCGACCTGCGGATCGACCTGACGGTGGCGTCCGAGGGCGGCCAGTGGCGGCTGCGGCCCCTCGTCATGGCCGGCCTGGACCTGGCCGGGGGCCGGCTGACCGGCGTGTTCGACCTGTCGGCCAAGAGCTGGTTCTGCATGCTCGACGACGACAGCGTGCTGGACCTGCGCGCCTTGTTCGAGCAGACGCTGCAGCTGCGGGGCCTGTTGCCCGACCAGGTGCAGGTCGAGGTCACCCAGTTCGAGATCCGCGGCGACTACGCCGCCTCCCTCTACGGTCTCGACGTCGGCACCACCGTGACCTGGCCGCTGCAGGTCGGGGCCACCACCCTGGCCCTGGAGAGCCTGGCGGTGTCGCTGGAGTACGAGGCGGACGGCTCCCTGACCGGCGCCCTGGGCGGCACGCTGGCGATCGGCCCGGTGACGGGCTCAGTGCGGGCGCTCTACGACCCGACGGGACTGACCTTCGAGGTCAGCGCGTACCACCTGCCGCTGACCCAGCTGCTGGCCGACGTGGTGGGCGACCCGAGGCTGACCGATCACCTGCCCGACGTCGAGTTCGCCGTGCTGAGCGTCACCGTCACCCCGAGCACGGGGGCGTTCGCGCTGAGCGCGAACGGCCGGATCGCCTGGCAGTTGCCGTTCGGCGCCGGCCTGGCGCTGAACGACCTGGCAGTCACCCTGACCCGGGACGCGGCGCCCACCGGCACCATCCCGCAGGCCGACCAGACCGCGGGCAACCAGACCGCCAGCCGGATCGGTGGCTCGCTGCGCGGCACGCTGACCCTGGCCGCCGACGAGCCGTACGACCTGACCGTGGCGGCCGACCTGACCTCCGGCGGCGGAGGCCTGCGCTTCGAGGGCAGCACCGGGCCCGGCCAGCAGATCCCGATCGGCCGGCTCATCGCAGACCTGGCGGCCCGATTCGGTGACGTCACACTGCCGGCGGCCCTGGCCGGCCTGGTGGTGACGAACCTGCACGTCGCCTTCGACACGCAGGCCAAGAGCTTCAGCTGCTCCGCCGAGTCGGTCTTCCCCCTGGACGGCGGCGGTCAGGTCGACGTCACAGTCACCATCGACCTCACCCAGAAGGACAGCGTCTACAACACCACCTTCGGCGGGCGCGTCACGGTCGGCCCGCTGGCGTTCGACCTGCACGTCTCGCGCACCCCGGCGGTCGTCTTCTGCGTCGGCACCTACCGGCACGCGGCACCCGCAGCCCCCCTCGGCGGTGGCCCGTCCCTCGCGGGTGCCGGCACCCTCAACGTCAAGGACCTCGTCGGCCACCTGTCGAGAGAGGTGGCCGCCCTGGTGCCCGACGACCTGCAGATTGACCTGAAGGACGTCGTCCTCGCGCTGGGCCGCACCGACACCGCCACCCGCGCCCTGATCGGGCTGGACGTCGGCGCGCGGCTGACCCTGTCCGGGCTACCACTGGTGGGCCAGCAGTTCGCTGCGGACCAGACCGCCGGGATCGACGACCTGCGGCTGCTGGTGGCCACCGCCGACCTGCGCCGATCGGATGTCACCACGATCAACGGCCTGCTGCCGCCCGACATCTCCCCGCTGCCGCTGCCGGCGGCGGCCGGCACGACGGGCACCGCCGGCAGCGGTAGTGGGGGGAGCGGCGGCGCCTCCGAGGGTCCGCCGCCTGCGGCGGCGAGCGACGACGTCGTGCTCGGCAGCGGCCCGACGGTGTCGGCGCTGCTGTCCCTGGGGACCACCTCACAGGCGCTGACCCTGCCCGTGACCGCCACCGGGAGCGGGAGCGGTGCCACGCGCGCCCCGGTGGCCGCACCGGCGGCCGCGGACTCGACCCGGTGGTTCATCCTGCAGCGCACCTTCGGGCCACTGCACCTGGCCCGGGTCGGCGTACAGTACCGCGACTCGGTGCTGTGGTTCCTGCTCGACGCCGCCCTGTCCGCGATGGGCCTGACGCTGTCCCTGGACGGGCTCGGCCTGGGCTCGCCGATCACCCGCTTCGACCCACGCTTCACCCTGCGGGGCCTCGGCATCGACTACCGCACCGAGGCGGTAGAGATCGGCGCGGCATTCCTGCACACCACGGTCACAGACGCCCAAGGGCGCACCTACGACGAGTACGACGGCGCCGCGGTGCTCAAGGCCAAGGTGCTCACCGTGTCGGCGATCGGCTCCTACGCCTACCTGGACGGGCACCCATCCCTGTTCATCTACGCCGTGCTGGATTACCCAATCGGCGGGCCGGCGTTCTTCTTCGTCACCGGGCTGGCCGCCGGCTTCGGCTACAACCGCGACCTGGTGGTCCCGCCGATCGATCAGGTGGCGACCTTCCCCCTGGTCAGCGACGCGACCAGAGGCGCCGGCGCCCCGGCGCCCCCCCCGCCACCGCCCGGCAACGACGTGGCGGCCGCCCCCGCGCCGACCCCGGCCCCTAACCCGGCCGAACAGGTGATGGCCGAACTGGAACGGTTGCGCGCCTACGTCCCACCCGCGATCGGGCAGAACTTCCTGGCCGTCGGGATCGCGTTCAACTCGTTCAAGATGGTCGACTCCTTCGCCCTGCTGACCGTCTCGTTCGGGCAACGGGTCGAGGTGAACGTGCTGGGCCTGTCCACGATGGTGGTCCCCACCCCGATCCCGGGTGAACCGGCGGTCACCCCACTGGCCGAGATCCAGCTGGCCATCAAGGCCAGCTTCGTCCCCGACCTGGGCTTCCTCGGCGTCGCCGCCCAGCTCACCCCCGCCTCCTACGTACTGTCCCGCGACTGCCACCTGACCGGCGGGTTCGCCTTCTGGTGCTGGTTCCC
>Ga0208478_1000550_pt1 | contig 12850 bp, 12 predicted proteins | sample NGESurdeep072012_5_FD_184462 | JGI IMG/M metagenome (GOLD analysis project Ga0208478, IMG submission 184462) | Arctic peat soil microbial communities from Barrow, Alaska - NGEE Surface sample 415-2 deep-072012 (SPAdes) | ecosystem: Environmental > Terrestrial > Soil > Wetlands > Peat ... | reverse complement strand
GAAAAGGTATTGATAGTCTCCTGTATCGTGCTCTTTGTGAGTCGCTTTACACACCCGATACTTGGATGGAGATCAACTACGTTCTTGAGGACAATGCCCCAATGAATAATGCTATCCGTAAATTGAATGCAAAACCATTAAGGAGATACAGAATCTATCAGAAAGATTTGTAGAAAAAGGTTTTAGAGGCTATAAAGACTACAGAGACAATGCATTATCAAGGTATTAATGTTTTTTTAAACATATTCCCTGAAATTATAAGATTGTAGTATTTTTGCATTTTACTCTACTGATGTGAAACTATTGATTGTTGAAGATGACCGGTCGCTAAGCCGATCAATTAATGATTACCTTAAAATGGAGGGTCATATTTGTGAAGTTGCACTGACTTTAAATGATGCGGTGCAAAAGGCCGATATCAATAAGTATGATTGTGTTATTCTTGACATCGGCCTCCCTGATGGTAATGGACTGGATCTAATCCGGGAGATGAAGTCGAAGAGATTAACAGGAGGCATACTTGTACTTTCTGCCAAAAGCTCTCTCGATGATAAACTTATCGGATTAAATATAGGGGCGGATGATTATCTTACAAAGCCATTTCATTTTGCAGAACTCAGCGCACGTATCAATTCAATAAACAGAAGGAACACTTATCTTGGGCTTAATGAAATTACTTTTAACGAGATCAGGATACATACCGAGGACAACCAGGTTTATGTGTATGACAAGCAAATAATTCTGACAAAGAAAGAGTACGATCTTTTATTGTTCTTCATAGCAAACAAGAACAGAATCATAACAAAAGAGTCAATAGTAGAACATCTCTGGGGTGATAATGTAATACTTACGGATTCATTTGACTTTGTTTATACTCATGTTAAAAATCTGCGCAAAAAGATTGTTGCTGCCGATGGAAGGAATTATATAAAGTGTATTTACGGTTTTGGATATAAATTCTTTGACAGTTGAAATTATTAACAAAGAGTACTTTTTACTTTTTACTTCTTTCTATTCTGGCTATGGTTGCCGGAGCAGCATTTTTATATTTAACAATAAAGAAAGTTATTTATAAACAGATTGACAACAGCCTTATCACTGAGAAAACAATAATACAGGATCAGATTGAACAGACAGACACTATTCCGGATTTTGAAGCCACTTTTGGTCATCAGATTGAAGTTAAGCTGTTTAACTATTCTGTACGCAAAGTTCAATCCATTAAGGACACTGATATATATGATCCGAAGACGGACTCATTTATACCCTTCAGATACATTTATTATTCAGGTAACACCTTTGAAAGAAAAGGTTTTATTATTACCATCTTTCAGATCTTAAGTGAAAAAAAAGAATTATTGCAGGGTATAGGTTTGTATATGTTTTCCCTGTTCTTTTCGCTTCTGCTTATTTCAATTCTTATCAACTACCTTATAGCCAGGGAACTTTGGAGGCCATTTTATAATTCTGTTAGAATTGCAGGGAGATTTGATATACAATCTGATAAATTTTTGGAATTACCTAAGACTGATATTAAAGAATTTGATCAGTTAAACAGGGTCTTTGACATAATGACCCGAAAAATGAGAAATGATTACCTTAATCTGAAAGAGTTCAGTGAAAATGCATCTCATGAGATACAAACACCGCTTGCAGTAATACGATCGAAGACCGATTTGCTAATGCAACAGAAAAACCTTAACAAGGAAAGCCTCAGTCTCATTAAATCTATCAATGAATCCACTACCAAATTATTTAAACTTAATCAGGGATTACTTCTTATTTCCAAAATAGAGAACCAGGTTTTTCATGAAAAGAAGATAGTCTCATTGAAACAAATTACTGTAAAGGGCCTGGATAATTATAAAGAAATTATGCAGCTGAAAAAGATAACAGTTGAATTGGATGCCAGCGATGAAGCTTTGGTTGAAATGAATGACGTACTTGCTGAAGCCATGATTTCAAACCTGCTGAGTAATGCAGTAAGGTTTAACCTTGATGGAGGATTTATTAAATGTAAGATTGATAACATTTGTCTGACTATGACAAATGCCGGGTTACACGGAACCATTAATCCTGATGATCTCTTTAAAAGGTTTCATAAAAACAGCAGTCATCCTCAATCAGTAGGTCTGGGTTTATCCATCGTTAAGAAGATTACCGAAAGTTATGGAATGCAAATAAGCTATACCTGTCACGGTACAATTCATGAAATAAGACTCCAATACCGCAATACTAGGAACTCCCCGCAAGCATTTTAATGCGATTTCTTAAATTTTTGTTAAAATTTTTCAACTTCAGATCGTCTTCAGAATCTCGTAATATCTTCGTTATATTAAACAAATTAATTTATTAAATATGAAAAAGTTATTATTTGCTATGGTTTTGGTAATGGGAGCTTTAGTGGTTAATGCACAGACCACCCCCGTAAAAGTTGCAGACCTTCAGAAGTCTATTACTGACAATATTGCTAAAGACTATGTAGGCTTTACAATTAAAGATGCAAACAAAGTTGTTGAAAAAGATGTTGTTACATACGATGTTGTAGTAACAAAAGGGACAACTCAGGAGACTCTTTGCTATGATAGTAACGGTAAATTCCTGAAAAAAATGGGAGCAAAGGCTGGTACAGCTAAACCAGCACCAAAACCAGCACCAACTACTACCAAGCCTCCGACAAAGTAATAATAACCAATAGGCTTATTAAAAATTAAAAGAGGCTGTCTTGTAACTAAGACAGCCTCTTTTTAAATTATAGTTCCCATCCTTTCCTGTATTCCCTTACAAGGAATTTATCAGCTTCAGGGACATTGGTAATCTTCATGTTAACAGTATCATACTCAACCCTTTTTCCTGCACGTAATGCCACTCCTCCAAGCAGAATTGTTTCCGTTACAGGCCCGGTATATATAAAACTGCCAGGTGATTGTGTGTTGTTTTTGAATGAGTTGATCCATATATTATTGGCATCCTCAGCAGATTTTTCGGGAGCAGTTCTTTTGGGAGTGATATTTTTGTTTTCGATATATAACTCAGGATTTTCACCTCTGAATCCGGCTATTATCTTCCCTTTTTCACCAATGAACATCATACCTTCCCGTTCCAGAGATTTTCCTGAAACAACATATTCTTCTGGGGTAACAGGTTTCATTCCTCCATCGTACCAGAAAAGATCAAACGGAGGCAGTTCTGCCTGTGCATTGAACTTAAATCTGATTATACATGAAAGAGGGAAAGCGACATCGTTCTTAACACCCACTGAAACATTACCCTGAAAAGCACAAGTAGTAGTACCATACGCTTCCGCACTGACAGCCGGAGAACTGATTCCGAGAGTCAGGAAAAGTGGAAACAGACTATAATGTCCCATATCGGCTATACTACCTGCACCAAAATCGTACCAGCCTCTGAAAACTGCATTTGTATAATTTGGATGGTACGGTCTGTCGGGAACAGGTCCCAGCCATAAATCCCAGTTAAAGTCTTTAGGTATAGGAGGAGTTTCTGTAGGATTAGCTTGCCACTGGGGCCACATTGGTCTGTTCGACCAGTTATGTATCTCCTTTAATTTGCCAATTGATCCATTACTTATCCACTGCTTGATTAAATCGTAGTCAGGTCTTTTACTCCATGCAAGCAGATGTGAGCTCCGGCCTGTTTTTTTTGCAGTATCAATTGTAAGTTTTGCTTCGTACATTCTGTTGGCAATAGGTTTATGAGTAACTACATGTTTCCCTTTTTTCATTGAAGCTATTGCTACAATGCCATGAAGATGGTCAGGGGTCATAATTTTTATTGCGTTCAGATCTTTCTCTTTTTCAAGTAATTCCCTGAAATCCTCATAAGAGGCACATCCTTTATATGTACCAGAATCTTTTGATTTCCCATAATATTTTTGAACAAATTCCTGTCCGATATCTCTTCCTCCGGGTATTCCCTTGATGCTTTCTCCCCATGAATTATCACCTAGTGCTCTTCGGATACTATCACGAACATCGTTTAACGACCAATCTATATAATTTGTACTGAATTTGTTGGGATCGCAGACAGCAACTATCTGCAATGCAGGATTCGAAATTAATGCTGTCATTTCTCTTAATCCCTGTGTACCACAACCAATGTATCCGAGGGTAATCTTATCGCTAGGGGGGATATAACCAGGTCCTCCCAGAACTTGTCTTGGCACAACTGTAATTGCAAGGGAAGCAGCAGCAGCTGATCCCAGGAAATCACGACGGTTAATTTTTTTTGAGATAGCCATTTTTTCTGAAATTGATTTTTAGTGAACATTAATAATTTTATTGGATAGAACTTATGTCTTGTGTTTCCGATACTCAAAGATTATGAATATAATCGGCACTCTCTTTAAATGTTTCTATTCCCATTTCCACAAAAAAATTCTTTACTCCGGCCGTTTTGAGTGTGGCGAAGAATTCCTTCCAGTCAACTATCCCTTTGCCAATTGGTACTTGCTTCTTTTCGGCAGCAGACCAGTCTGCAAGGTGAGCAGAAATAAATCTTCCGGGGTATTGTTTAAAATAAGTTGAAGCTTTATAACCCTTGCTTATCACTGCTACCTGAAACTGCATTTTGACATATCCAGGATCGAGCTGACTCATTAACGCATCATAGATAAGGGTGTCCCCGATTTTTTCAAATTCCATATCATGATTGTGATATCCCATCTGGATACCTGATTTGCTGGCTTTCAGACCCATAGTATTCAATTCATCAGCGGCTTTAAGCCAGTCGCTGATTGTCGCCTGTTTTGGCAGGCCGAAGCTGGACAGGATCATCTGCGCCTGGCCTGATTCCCTGGCAAATTCAACGCGATCGTCGATGTTCTGTCTGAGTTCATCCATTCCATAATGTGTACTTGGCCATGAAAGACCAACGTCATTAATGATCTTCTTCAACTCTTTGGGTTTATATTTTTTCAGTGCACCAAATCCTAAACTTTCATAACCCACTGGCGAACACATTTCAACACTTTGATATCCCATATCTGCAACCATTTTTAAAGTACCCGGGAAATCATTACCAATCTTTTCCCTTACGATCCATGACTGGAATCCAACAGGCATTTTAACAGGTTCCGAACGAGCGACGGCATCGAGATCCAAAGGAATCTGTGATGCAATAACAACTGATCCTATTCCCAGGGCACTTTTCCCCAGGAATTGTCTTCTTGATAATTTGTTCATAATGTGCATATTTATGTTAATATGAAAAGATATGATTTGCTGTAACCACAGGCTGGTAGCTGTACAAATTTATTAAATTAACAATACAAATAACTGAATCTCTTAATGTTTTTAATCAGGCTTATCAAACTATTTAAGGCAATTCAATTATCTTTAGGATATGAAAAAGATTTATTATTTATTGTCCGCACTAACACTTATCGCAATGCCATCTGCAAAATTTCCTCAAACAGAGATCAGCAACGGAATAATCCGTGCTACTATCTACCTTCCCGATGCAAACAAAGGGTATTACCAGGGAACCCGTTTCGATTGGTCAGGAAATATAGCAAGCCTTGAGTACAGTGGTCATAACTATTTTGGGCAGTGGTTTGCAAAATACAGCCCCGAAATACATGATGTGATCATGGGACCGGTTGAAGAATTTGCTCCTTTGGATTATTCTGAAATAAAACCAGGTGGCAGCTTTATTAAAATAGGAGTCGGAGTAGTATACAAACAAGATGATAAGCCATATACATTCAGCAGATTATACCAGCTATTAAACCCGGGAAAATGGACAATAAAAAAGAAATCAGATAAGGTTTTATTTATACATGATCTTGAAGATAAAACCTACTCATATCACTATGAAAAGACCGTCCGGCTGACTAAAGAAAAACCCGAACTCATACTGAGCCATATCCTTAAGAATACAGGAGGACGTACAATAGAAACCAATGTATATGACCATAATTTCTTTGTAATTGACAAGCAGCCCATTGGTCCGGGAATGGTCGTGAAATTTCCTTTTAGGCTGAAGGGTAACGGAGTAGGATTTGGAGAAATAGCTGAAATTCAGGATAACCAGATATCGTTTCTAAGAACTATCGGTAACGGGGAACATGCCGAGTGTTATTCTTTGGAAGGATTCGGACCCAGTGCCGATGATTATGAGATCAGAATTGAAAATCGTATTACAGGTGCAGGAGTGCGAATTACCTGTGATCAGCCATTTCTTAAACTGGCATTCTGGGCTTGTCCGACAACTCTGTGTCCAGAACCATACATAAAAATTAAAGTAGAACCGGGGAAAGAAATCAGATGGTCGATTAAATACGAATTTTACACTCTGTCAAAATAATGGCTCAAAGGCGTAATGGCATAACGGCAAACAGCATAACATCCTGACCAGCCTGATTAAACTCTTTTTTTGTAAACCTGCATCAGTTTTAATTTTATCATGTCTTTCACATGATTACAACCCTATACAATTAACTTATGCTAAGGAATTTTTTTATTAATGCCATCCGCAATATGTGGAAGCATAGCGGATATCTGATTCTCAATATCGCCGGACTCACAATCGGACTGACAAGTTTTCTTTTGATAACTATTTATGTGTTACATGAATTAAATTATGACAGGTTTCATAAAAACTATGAAAATATCTACAGGATAAAAGTTAAGGGAGTGATGGCCGGAGCTACACTTGACCAGGCAATAACAGCTGCGCCGATGGCACAGACTCTTCTTGCTGATTATCCGGAGATTTTACATGCAGTCAGGATCAACCGGTCAGGAGCATGGCTTGTTCGATATGGTGATACGAGGTTTAATGAAGATGGAGTTCTCTTTGCCGATTCATCATTTTTCGCTGTTTTTGACTTTAAGCTTTTAAGCGGCGATCCGAAAACTGCACTTGCAAATCCCAGATCTATGATTCTGACAGAAAAATTTGCAAAAAAGTACTTTGGGAATGATGATCCTATGGGTAAAAGGATAAGCCTCGAAGCAGATACCAATCTTTACACTGTCACTGGTGTGATTCAAAATATTCCGTCAAATTCTCATTTCAAATTCGATATGCTGGGGTCACTTAATTCTCTGGGTGACTCAAGAAGTATGGAATGGCTCAATCATAATTATTATACATATATAGTTCTTAAAGATGGGATCAAAAAGGCTTCTATGGAAGCAAAATTTCCGGAGGTAGTGTTAAAATATGTCGGCCCGCAGATAAAAAAATATATTGGAATAACTATAGAAGATTTTCAGAAGGCAGGGAACCAGTTTGGTTATGAGCTTGAACCGTTGAAAGATATTCATCTCAAAGGCGCTCCTCAGTATCAGATTGAACCATCAGGATCATTGACAACCGTATATATTTTTGCTGTTATCGCTTTGCTCATCCTTGTTATAGCAATTATAAATTATATCAATCTTGCAACGGCAAAATCTGCCGGCAGAGCCAAAGAGGTTGGCATCAGAAAGGTCTCAGGATCAGATAAAACCGGACTGATTTTTCAGTTTATCGGTGAGTCATTAGTAATTGTAACAATTTCTGCAATCATTGCCTCATTATTGGTTTTGGTACTTGATCCGGCATTTAATCACATTATTGGGAAAGAAATATCACTGACAATCTTCTCCGGATACAGGGGCTTCTTTGGACTACTTGCTCTTATAGCATTGGTTGGAACTGCAGCCGGGGCATATCCTGCATTTGTTCTTGCCTCATTTAACCCGGTTGAGGTTTTGAAAGGGACACTAAACCCGGGCTCGATATCCAAAACACTCAGAGGCATATTGGTTGTTTTCCAGTTTACTGTTTCAATAGTAATAATCATTGGGGCAATTGTGGTCTACCGACAGCTGAATTTTATGACATCAGCAGATATGGGTATTGAAAAGGATAACCTGCTTGTTATCAGAAGGCCTGATGCCCTGGCCAGGAAACTTGAATCATTTAAGGAACAGATTCTTCAGATCCCTGGGGTTGAGAAAATTGCAAATGCAACAGCAATACCGGGTACTAATAACTTCAACAACAACGCTTTTTTTCTTGATAATGATCCGACAAAAGCAACTTATCTGATAAACCAGGACAGAGTCAGTTTTGGCTTTGCAGAAGTAATGGGTATAAAACTTGCTGAAGGTAGATTTTTCTCAAAGGAATATGGAACAGATACAACTGGGATCCTGATAAATGAAACAGCCGTAAAATTTTTAGGCCTCACTGACCCTGTGGGGAAATATATTCTTCGGCCAAGCAGTCCCGGTAAATTCGACAGACTCAGGATAGTGGGAGTTATGAAGGATTTTAATATACAGTCATTGCATGAAAAGATAATACCGGTCTGTTTTACATTGATGGAAGGTAATTATGAAGGCTACCTCTGCATAAGGCTAAATGGAAAAAATATTCAGGGGGTTATTAAATCGATTGAAAATGTCTGGAAGGATTATTCCAACAGGCAACCGTTTCAGTACTCCTTTTTTGCTGATGAATTTAACAGGCAATATGAGACTGAGTTCAAAACCGGAAGAATCTTCATTCTGTTTTCAGTGTTGGCTATTCTCATTGCTTGCCTTGGTTTAATAGGTCTTATAACTTATATGACTACTGTCAGGACGCGTGAAGTAGGCATCAGGAAGACCTTCGGAGCTACCAGGGGTATAATTGTAACACTTTTATCACGTGAGGTTGTTGTTCTTATTCTGATATCTTCACTGGTAGCATATCCGGTTGCATACTTTGGGATAAAGTTCTGGCTTGAAAGCTTTGCAGAAAAGATAACTGTCAGTCCGATTATATATATCATTGCAAGTATAATAGGACTGGCAATCGGATGGCTTTCAGTTATATATCAGGCTCTCAAGGCTGCAGCGTATAATCCGGCAGAATCATTGAGATATAAATAAATGGTGTCACGGAATAACGGCGTAAAGACACCATGGCTAAGGGGCCAATGGCTTATCTCTTCCCCTTTCTATGAGCTACGAGCTACGAGCTACATGACTATTTTAAAGTGCTGCTTTATTTGACTTCAGTTCTGGATCCTGTTTTGACTACAAGATTTTTCCTCCATTCATATTTAGTGCCATTTCCGTTAGAGAGAAGAACGTCATAAGCTCCTGGAGGACAGGCATTTAACGAAGTAATGTTATCGTAACTTCCCAACTCAAGATTTTTAATAGGAGCAGGTGTGCCTGTCTGTTTTGCTGCTGTACCGGCAGGATACAAATGCATATTTTTAACATCCTTGCTTCCACCTGAATAGACGATAATACCTCCATTGAGGTTTGTGGATATCAGATAATTAATATCAGGTTTCATCGTGAAATTATCAAGCCATACTTTCTGTGGCAGACTCGAAATTCCGATTGAGATGAGCACTTCATATGTCCCAGGCTTAATCTTACCGGAGGTGCTGTTTATGGATTCATCCGGAGGTATGGGTTTATCATGCTTGCCTTTAGCATAAAATATAGGGATACCAACATTGTTAGCCTGCTCTTTATTTCCTTTGAATCTGTTAATTTTTGAATCAAAGAATGATAACCCCTTCAGGGATGCCGGAGACTCTGAAATAGAAATCTGGTAATCATATATGGTTATTGTAACAGTGGTCTTTGTTTTAGGTTTTATCAATACATTACCTATTTTAAAGCTAAGTGTCCCGGGATTCCCGGAAAGCTTGAAAACTAGTTTTAGATCGTATGTCCCAGGTGCTGCACCAAGCATTTTAACTTCTTTCCCATCACGTACAAGCTTAAAAGATGAACCTGATGTAAGATCTCCTAATGTTCTGGTGATTACAGAAAGAGGAGTTTGTTCGCCGGCTTTTAATGTTGCATAATCCTGCTGGACCCATATCTGATTCCAGCAACGTTCAGTTCTGACAGTTATACCGTTGTCGAGTTTATAGGTATAGTCAGAAACGGGCTGAGCCTGAAGGGAGAAAATTACAATTGTCTGTAGAGTTAGAAAGGAAAGTAGTTTTTTCATCAGAGTGTATTTTTAATCATTGAGAAAGATCCAATCAAATTTACACCATTTAAATTACAGATAAAAATTTTTTTTATTGAAGTCAGAAACACAGAATTGATCTGTTAACATGATAAAATAAATCTTATTGAATGATTTTTTTGGTATCCTGAGGAATAATTACCTTTGGATTGTTGTCTAATAAAACATCAACTCACATTAATAATTATAGAATATGAAAAGAAACATTGAAAAAATTCAGTTTAACATCTCTGCTTTTATGAGATTGGTATCACTCACACTTATGCTTGCACTTATTGCACCGGCAATGACTAATGCACAGGCCGGTAAAACAAATTTTGCAGGTGACTGGACATTAAATGCAGAGAAGAGTACACAGCCACAAGGTAGTCAGGGCGGCGGCGGTGGTATGAGAATGGGTGGCGGCAATTTTATTGCTACACAGGAAGCCAATCTTCTGACAGTTGTCAGAACAAGGACAGGTCAGGATGGTCAACCCACCACGATTACAATGAAATATACCCTCGATGGAAAAGAGAGTGTCAACACATCACCCAGAGGCGACAGCAAATCAACAGCAAAATGGTCTGCTGATGGAAAGTCTCTTACAATTGAAACTTCAAGGACCATGGATATGAATGGCGAGTCAAGGATAATGAAATCGACAGAAGTATGGGTGCTGACTGATGCAAAAACGCTTGCTGTTACGATAACAAGGCAGGGCCCGGATGGCGAGGTAAAAAGCAATATGGTATACGAAAAGAAATAACATTTAAATCATATACCTGACTATGTAAAGGCTCCATGTGGGGCCTTTTTTTTGAATTTGAGAATAAAATATTCTCTTCAGTTGTCTAATAGGAGAAGAAATAATCCTGCAGTTTGTATAGGACTAAGTTTTATAAATGACAACGATTAATAAATTATTATCATGAAAAGAAATTGTACAATAGTCGGATTATTGCTTGTGCTCCTGATTGCAGGCAGCGGGTGTCACAATGCAAGGCATGACAGAAAAAATATGAAGGATGGCTCAAAGATGATGATGATGCGGCATTATTTCAGGAATGACCGAGGAATGCGGGGTATGAGAGGAATGATGGGGCAGGGAATGAGAAATGGCATGATGAGAGGCATGGGCCGGATGCCTATAGATAGCACTGGATGGATGCCAATGGCACCCGGAAGAAGGATGCTGGAAAGCATTCCAAACGTCACGGAAAACCAAAAGAAGCTAATAGGAGATCTCACAAAAAAACATTTTGATGAGATGAAAAAACTCAGGGAAGAAATGTCCTCTAAAATGCATAGTTTGATGGATTCGCACAGGAAAGACATTCTCAATATCCTTACTGATGAGCAGAAGAAATTTATTAGAGATTCTGTTTCCTATTCACCAGTCAATCCGTAGTCTCTATTTCAACAGGGAGCAGATCAGAATATTGTGGATCAGATGATCGTCTGTTCTTATAAGAATTTGATCTGTTACACCTGTCTCGTTTTCTCTCATTTATCATTCTGATCCATTTAATAAGTGTTTTACCCAGATTCAGTCTATGGTTGTTGTCAGTTGATTGTCTGTTATTGTACATTTTCAAAGCTTTGTATTGTTAGTAAATAACCTTTTATTAGAGGTTTGAAACTAATAACAAGAAAGCCTTTGTTTTGGTTCAAAAGTCATTTGAGAAATAATACTTAAAAATTACTTTCCTATTTTGAAGCTGGAGCATTCATAAGATCCCTGATCTGTCTCCAGCCAATAAGTACTATATGATTTGTCTTTAACAGTTCTTTAAATTCAGGACTTGAAACCAGATCAAGATCATGCTGGCGCCAGGCAGAGCCATAATCATCGTGTCCTTTGGTTATTGCCTGCATTTCATCATTATCAATAGCCAGATGAACAATCATCTCATTTAATCCGGGCTTCATTTCTTCGACACCTTTTTTGTATGCATCAATCCATTTTCCTGAAATCATCTTAGGTTCCAGCATGAATAAATTATCAAGTAGGAAGACTTTTGATTCCATTGATTTAGCTAAATCGGGTGGAAACCAGCTCAGATATGCACGTGGAAACAAAACCGGCAAATGATATATGTCGGAAAGGCTAAGGTACACTTTTACCAGATCGGGATTAGCAAGAACGCTACCCATGTGAGTATCAAGATGAGTCGGCTGAACGCCTGAAGCTATTGCTCTGTCAATCTGGGCTCTTAGTTCTTTCTCTGCTTCTGCTCCTTTTGCCACCTTACCAAGCTCTTCTACCGTCGGAAAAAAATAATTATTTTTATCAAGCAGACTCGGAATCTGGTCGGAAGGAGTCATGCCACCCCATTTATACAGATCCCATTCTGCTGTCATAGTCAGGTGAATTCCAATATCCAAACCAGGATGGTCCTTTAAATAGGCCGCAATTTCAGGTGCCCATGGACATGGTACCATAATGCTTCCGGAAGTAATACCTTTATTATCGAAAGCTTTTATACATGCTGTATTGACGGAATGAGCCAATCCCATATCATCAGCATGTATTATCAGCAATTTAGAATCCCTTGGATAACCCAGTAATTCAGCCAGATTTTTATTTCCTTGTGAACTGATGCTTAGAGTGATTAATAAGCTTGTAAAAACAAGTATCAGCTTTTTCATTTTGAGGTTAATTAAATACATTTATAATGGAGTTTATTGATGTTTCTGTCCTTAATTTCCGACAGAACTAGTTGATTGCGAATTTATAAATAATTCTGACTCAATGTTACTTATGGCATCTGAATATTAAACCATAACCATGTAATAAAAAAAAGACCCCACAGGTTTTAGATCCTGTGAGGCTTCATACTTTGTCTTTCACAACATATGCCTGTAGACCAGA
>Ga0208478_1000549_pt1 | contig 12858 bp, 9 predicted proteins | sample NGESurdeep072012_5_FD_184462 | JGI IMG/M metagenome (GOLD analysis project Ga0208478, IMG submission 184462) | Arctic peat soil microbial communities from Barrow, Alaska - NGEE Surface sample 415-2 deep-072012 (SPAdes) | ecosystem: Environmental > Terrestrial > Soil > Wetlands > Peat ... | reverse complement strand
ACACTACGCGTGCAGTGCACAAAAGCAAAGTGGGCTGGGATTTGGCGGGTTTCCTGCTGCTTTGCACGGCATCGCGTTACCAAATTGCTACAAAATTAACCATTTCACGCTTTGATCGCGGCAATTCATCTGCGCGGTTTCCTCTGCCATTTGCGAGACGCGAACCGGCCCATGCGTTTCATAAATCAACCGTTTTCGCTCAATCGGGTGAGCCGGTTGCTTACCTCGATTTCGGTGCGCACCCGTATCATCGTGCTGGCGCTGATCCCGGTGGTCGGGTTCCTCGCCAACGGGCTCACTTATTTTTCCGGCGAAAACGGCGTCGGCACCGCCTTCGAGACCGTCAAGCATTCCGTCGGGCTCGCCGACACCAGTCGCGATTTCAAGAGCGCGATCGCGTCGATGCGAATTATCGTGAAAGACTTCAGCGCCAACCCCAGCAGCAATCTGGTGGTGAGCTTCGAGCAGGCTCATGCGCTGGCGCTGCAGAGCCTCGACGCCATCGCGGCCGCGATCGATCGTCGCCATGTCGACAACATCGTGGGCTTGCGCAAGGACGTCATGGTTTTGCGCGACACCTTCACCGAGCTTGTGGGGGAGCAGAATACCCTCGGCGTCGACGAAAGCACGGGCCTGCGCGGCAATCTTCACGATGCCGGCAACGCGGTCGAGCGCATCATCAACGAGAACATGACGTGGCTGGCCGAAGCGGACGCCGGCAAATTGATGATGGTGCTGCTGGCCATGCGGACCTACGAAGCCGAGTACCGGCTCAATCAAAGCGAGCTGACCAAGCAGCAATTTTTCGCAGGCTACAAAAAATTCACCGACACGTTCGCCCAGATCGACGGCACGGCCGATATGAAGGATTCGCTCGAGCACGAAGTGAAAACCTACGCCGACACCTTCGCGCAATGGATCGATGCCTCTGACCGCGTGCGTCCGCTGCGCGCGGTGATCGATATCGACAGCCAGAACATGCTGCCGCGCGCTGACGAAATCATCGATCACGCGCGTCAAACGGCGGAAGAGGCGTCATCGGGGCTAACCGCATCGCAAGGCCATACGCGCACCGGAATGATCGCAGTCAGTATCGCCATGGTGGCGTTCGGCCTTGGTTTCAGCTGGCTGATCGGACGCAGCATCACGCGCCCGCTCCATGGCCTAGCCGGCGTGATGCAGCAGCTCGCCGCCGGCGATACCAGCGCCCGCATTCCCGCCACCGACGCACGCGATGAGATCGGCGAGATGGCGCGCACGGTGATCGTGTTCCGCGACAACATGATCGAGCGGGAAAAGCTCGCCGCCATCCAGACCGACGCGGGCCGCGCGCAGGCGCAGCGCAACGACACGATTGCGCTCACCATCACGCAATTCAAGCACTCGGTCGAAAGCGCGCTCAGCAAGCTGCGCGCGGCGTCCATGAAGCTCGAAATGAGCTCGAGCGATCTCAACAAGGCCGCCGATACCATGTCGGCCGACGCGCGCACCGCCGAACAACGCGTCGCCGCCGCATCCGACAATGTGACCACGGCCGCCGGTTCGGTCGAGGAATTGGCGGCCTCGATCGGCGAGATCGCCTCGCAGGCCGCGAAATCCACCGACGTGGCGGGGCGCGCGGTATCGGAAGCCCAGCGCACCGTCACCACCATGTCGGAACTCGGCAGCGCCGCCACCCGCATCGGCGAGGTGGTGGGCCTGATCCAGGCGATCGCCGGACAGACCAACCTACTCGCGCTCAACGCCACCATCGAGGCGGCCCGCGCCGGCGCATCCGGCAAGGGTTTCGCGGTCGTCGCCTCGGAAGTGAAATCGCTGGCCGGACAGACTGCAAAAGCGACCGAGGAGATCGCCGAGCACATCGGCTCGATCCAATCGGCCGCCGCCGACGCGGCGCGGGCGATCGAACAGGTCAACGCCATCATCCGCGAAATGTCGGCGATCGCCACCATGGTGGCGGCCACCGTCGATCAGCAGAACTCCGCGGTAGCCTCGATCGCGGAGGGCGTCAGCCGCGCCTCCGGTGAGGCGCGCAGCGGCGCCGAGGCAATGAGCAAGGTTGCCGGCGTCACTACCGATGCCCGCTCGACCGCCTCCGACGTCAAGGACCTCGCCGATGCCGTCGCCGTCGAGGCGGAAAACCTAGAAGCGGAAGTGCGGCAATTCCTTACCAACGTGCAGGCGGCGTAGGCTCTTTCCGCTCATTCCCGCGCAAGCGGGAATCCAGCTAAGATAGTCCCGATCTGGGTCCCCCGCTTTCGCGGGGACGAGCGGGTTTTGAGGCACGCATTTGCGTATTTTCATATTGGCAATGCGGATCGTGGCCGACGCGTTCCGGCATTTTCTCGCCGACGACGGTTGGGCGATTGCGAGCCATATCGCGCTATCCAGCTTGATGGCGCTGTTTCCGTTTCTGATCGTGGTCACCGCGCTGGCCGGCTTTTTCTTCGGTTCGAAAGAACTCGCCGACGAGGCCGCGCGCATTCTGCTGGAAGCCTGGCCCAAGGCCGTCGCCGGCCCAATTGCGCTCGACGTCACCAGCGTACTGACCGATACCCGCGGCGACGTTCTTACATTCGGTATTCTATTCGCGCTTTACTTTGCGTCGAGCGGCGTCGAAAGCCTGCGCGTCGGGCTCAACCGCGCTTATGACGCGGTTGAACCGCGCTCATGGTGGCTGCTGCGGCTGGAGTCGGTCGGCTATGTGCTGGTGGGCGCCGTCGCGATCTTGGCGTTCTCGTTCCTGGTGGTGCTGGCGCCGGTGATTTGGGACAAGCTGCTGCGCTATGTGCCGACGCTGGAACCGTTCAGCGAACTCATCACCTTCGCGCGCTACGCGGTGGCGGCGTTCGTGCTCGTTATCTCGCTGATGATCGTGCATCTTTGGCTGCCGGCCGGACGGCGCGGCTTCATCGAGATTGCGCCCGGCATTATCGCGACGATAATGCTTTGGCTGATTAGCGGCGCCATTTTTGGCCGCTACCTCGCCTATTACACGTTTGCTTACGTGTCGATGTACGCAGGCCTGGCCTCGGCGATGATCGCGCTGGTGTTTCTTTATGTCTGCGCGTCGATCTTCATCTATGGCGGCGAATTGAATTCCGTGATTGCCAAGGCGCGCGACGACGCGGACTAGGGCGTGGGGTCTCGATGCCGATCAACATTCGGAATTTCGACCACCTTCCCCCGATATGCCAAATTCATCGCTTCATCGACAGCCCGCAAGACAACCATTCAGCCGTACCGATGGCTTATCATTCAGAATGCCACGCCGGCTTGGGGAACATGATCTGGTGCGTTCCGGGCAGCGTCGCCGGCGCGATCCCGTAATACTCCCCGTTCTGCCACTGCCCGACGTACCATAGTTCCGTGTAGAGGTTGTTCTTCAGCTTGATCGGCCCAACGATGGTCTGGAACGTCCCCGTCTGCAGTTCCTTGATCACGGCGGCACGATCGATCTTGCCAACACGCTCAATCGCCTGCTGCAGCATTTGAAGACTCGCATAGGTGATGGGGCTCGCCCATCGGTCCGGCTCTTGTCCGGTCGCTTCGACGTGCCGCATGAAGTAGGCTTTGCTCTCAGGAGCGTTCGGGTTCCAACCACCGATACCCATCACGCCTTCGACGTCGGAGCCGAAATGCTGTTTGTACATCGGGAATGCGGTCCCGACAGCGGTGTAGAAGACCTTGGGATTGAAGTTCAATGCACGCGCTTGCTCGGTGATCGCCATCGTGTCGGGTGGATAGCTAAACGCGATAAAGATATCCGGGTTGAGCTGCTTCACCTCGGCCATGATCTGGCGCATGCCCCGCGCCTCGACCGGATACGATCGGTCATAGACAAGCTTGAAGCCGTTTTTCTTTAAGACCATGCGCGCGGATTTTGCGAGACCGATGCCGAATTGATCGGCCACGCTCAGCATGGCTATCCTGGCACCGACCTTGCCCTCGGCACGCAGCTTGGAGACTGTATCGACGAAGGCTTGCGATGCCCCGGTCCCCGTGCCGAGAAACCAGAAGCTGTTTGGCCAGCGTTTTGCAAATTCTGGCGCCTCATCGCTCGTCGAGGTCACCACCAAATCTGGGTAACCGCCACGGAACAAGAGCGGGGCCACCGCCAGATTTAAACCTGTTCCCCACGGGGCCAAAATGAAATCGACTTTATCCTGCGTGATCAGCTGCTCCACGGCCTTCACGGCGTCATCGAGATTGCTGTGATCGTCATATTCGATGACCTCGATCGGCACACGTTTGCCGATGCTGCTTAGCATGACTCCGCCAGCGGCATTCACCTCCTTGACCCAAAGGCGGTAGTGGGTGAGCAGCGTGATCTCTGCACCCAACGCGCCCGGGCCGCTCAAGGAAATCGTATAACCGATCCTGATCGATTTCGGCGCCTGACTGTGAGCCGCAGGACTGGACGCTACCATTGCAGCAACTGCTGCTATGATTGCAAACTTCGACGACCGCTTTGCCATGATTTTCTCCAAAGGCGAAGAGAGCCTTTGCGGTTCGCGTCGCCAAGGAACCGCTACACTATCTGCATTAAATGTTCGTCACAGACGTACCGCGTTGACGCGGGCTCAGCTTTCGACGAATGGCATACGCTCACCGTGTAAACGGTCACATCGTACCATCCAGCGCGCAATTCGACGCAGTTCGTTAATCGCGCGCTTACCGCATCGCCGCCAAAAATGACCGACCCTGGCGCCGCTGACCGTTTAGTAATGCGTATTCATTAAATACGCAGCGGAGGTCGGAATGTTTATTTTGCGCAAGTTATCTGGCTTCAGGACGTTTGCCCTCCTCAGCTCGGTCGTACTTTTTGCCGGTATCGTCGGCATTGGGGTCACTCTCAAAACGACTGTGGACTACTTGCTCTATTGGGACGCAACCGCATCAGCTGAGAGCTGGGCAAGATATGTGGCCGAGAATGTCGCGGATATCGAAGATATCGCCGATGGAGAGCAACCGTCCGCGGAGAGCATGAATTTTTTCATCCGTACCCAGCAGATTCGTAATGTCTTCGGATTCGAAATAATCAATTTATACGGCAACGTGCAGCTGGCTTCCGACGGCTCTAAAATCTCCAGCATTGGCGGCGCAATCCATGACGAGACCGCGGTGCGTGTCGCCAAATTTGATCGGCCGATTATTGCGGTGAAAGAGGGTATCCCGCCTCTCCGCCCGCGCAATTATTCCGAAGCCTATCTCCCCGTCGTCATTGATGGACGGCCGCGGGCTGTCGTCGTGGCCTATGTCGATTTGACCGATCAGCATGATCATTTTCGCAGCGCCTTCTTGATTGCTGCAGTGGCCCTATGCCTGCTGAGCGGCGCGGGCGTTAGTATCCCGACCATTGCTTGGCATCGTCGAACCAAGGAAAAGCAGCGTGCAGATCAGCGCATTCAATTCCTCGCGCGTCACGATGCGCTGACTGGCTTGGCGAATCGTAATCTGCTTATTGAAAATATGGACATGGCTTTTGCGACACTTCCGCTACGCGGCAATAGCATTGCCATACATTTCATCGATCTTGACCACTTTAAGGGTATCAACGACTCTTTAGGTCACGATGCCGGCGACTTTTTGTTGAAAACAGCCGCCGAGCGCTTATGTGCCGTTACCCGCCTTGGCGATGAAGTGGCTAGGTTTGGCGGTGACGAGTTCGTGGTGCTGCAATCCGACGTCAATGACAAAGAGGAAGCCGAAAAGTTCGCGCTTCGACTCGTTGCCGCTTTGGCTAAGCCGGTACAGTTTAACGAACATGAGATTAACGCCACCGTGAGTCTTGGCTTTGCACTCGCGCCGGCTGACGGCCACAACTCCGAGCGGTTACTGAAAAGCGCAGATCTGGCTCTCTACCAAGCTAAGACCGATGGCCGCAACTGCGTACGCGGCTTTTTGCCGGAGATGGACGCCACTCTGAGGTCTCGAATCGAACTCGAAAAGACGATTCGCAATGCGGTCAACCACGACAACTTCGAACTTTACTATCAACCGATCTTCGAAATTGTTAACCGACGGCTAATCGGCTTCGAAGCGCTGATCCGCCTGCGCGCGGAGGATGGAAGCCTCTTGCCGCCGCTACTCTTCATTCCCGTTGCCGAAGAGCTGCACCTTATAGACAAGATTGGGGCGTGGGTATTGCAGGAGGCGTGCCGAACCGCTGCAACATGGCCGAAACATTTGACAGTCGCGGTGAATGTGTCGGTGGCGCAATTCGAGGCGGGTGGCATTAGCAAAATCGTCGCTGCTGTGCTCGAAGAGACCGGCTTAAAGCCAAACCGGCTCGAACTGGAGATCACCGAAAGTCTGCTGCTCGGCGACAATGAATCCGTCATGACCGAGCTGCATATGCTTAAGGCGATGGGCGTGGGGATCGTAATGGACGATTTCGGAACGGGTTATTCGAGTCTGAGCTATCTGTGGCGATTCCCGTTCGACAAGATCAAGATCGACCAAAGCTTCATGCTAGGCCTCGATCGCTCCGGTCGAGATGCCGAGACAATCGTGAAGACAATCATTGCGCTCGGACGTGAGCTACACATGCGCGTCACTGTCGAAGGCGTCGAGACTGCCAAGCAGGTCAGCTTTCTTGATGAAGTCAAGGGCGATCAGGCTCAAGGCTTTTTCTTTGGCCGTCCTGTCGCGAGCTTCGATGTCGCTGCCGTTATTCTTACGGACTTTCAGCATTCAAAGATGAAGCCGACGCAACCGGCGGAGAGCGACGCCAAATTGCGGCTTATCAAATAATCGAGGCGAACCGTGATGCCTCGCACGTCGATTGGAGTGCGATCGCTTCAAGTGTTTTATGAGTACACGCCCTAGCCGCCCGCCGCTTCCTGCACGTCTTCTAGCGTCTTCAGGCCCGGGCGCGGCGCGTTGACCATGACCGCCATGTTGCCGGGCGGGTGCTGGTTCTTCCACATCTTCATGTGCGCTAGCGGGATCTTGTCCCACGTAAACACTTCGCTCATGCAGGGATCGATGCGCTGCTCGAGCACGAAGCGGTTGGCCTGCGAGGCCTGCTTGAGGTGCGCGAAGTGCGAGCCCTGGATACGCTTCTGCCGCATCCAGACATAACGCGCATCGAAGGTGATGTTGTAACCGGTGGTGCCGGCGCAGAACACCACCATGCCGCCGCGCTTCACCACCAGGCAGGAGACCGGGAAGGTCTGCTCGCCCGGATGCTCGAACACGATGTCGACGTCGCGTTTGCCGGTGATATCCCAGATCGCCTTACCGAAGCGGCGCGCTTCCTTGGTCCAGTCGTTGTACTCAGCGGTATTGACCGCCGGCATCTGACCCCAGCACTTGAAGTCCTTGCGGTTGATCACACCCTTGGCGCCGAGATTGAGCACGTATTCAGCCTTCGACTCGTCGGAGACGACGGCGATGGCATTGGCGCCCGAGGCGGCGACAAGCTGCACGCCGAACACGCCGAGCCCACCGGAGGCACCCCACACCAGCACATTGTCGCCGGGCTTGAGCGTGTGCGGCGAATGGCCGAACAGCATGCGGTAGGCGGTGGCGAGCGTGAGCGTGTAGCAGGCCGATTCTTCCCAGGACAGGTGATTGGGCTTGTGCATCAATTGCCGCGACTGCACGCGGCAGAATTGCGCGAAGGAGCCGTCCGGCGTCTCGTAGCCCCAGATGCGCTGCGAGGGCGACAGCAGCGGATCGCCGCCATTGCAATCCTCGTCGTCGCCGTCGTCCTGATTGCAGTGGACGATGACCTCGTCGCCGACCTTCCAGCGATGCACCTTGTTGCCGATCGCCCAGACGATGCCCGAGGCATCGGAACCGGCGATGTGAAACGGATGCTTGTGCACGTCGATGGTGGAAATCGGCTGGCCCAGGCCGGCCCAGACGCCGTTGTAGTTGACGCCGCCCGCCATCACCAGCAGCAGCACTTCGTCCTCGCCGATCGGCCAAGTTGGCACGACTTCGAGCTGGAACGACTTGTCCGGCGGCCCGTGACGATCTTTGCGGATCACCCAGGCGTGCATCTTTTCGGGCACGTGCCCGAGCGGCGGAATCTCGCCGATGTCATAGAGGTCCTTGAGCGGTGCGACGCTCTTCACCTTTGCGACGGCCGGCATCTGCACTCTCCTCGCGCACTATCCTTGCGCTTTAATCAGTTTGACGCAATTTATGTTGCAGCGCAATATTTCATTTTGTCTGTCCCGTATCGACGCGTTTGGAACTTTCATGGTGAATGGCCTGTGGGGCCGTGGCCCGTTGCCGGCAACAAGGCCGCGCGCGGATGTCTGCGGTGTCTCGCTGGGGGGGGATCGCCGCCATGATGCTGGAAACCAACAGTATTATCGTCATCTTGCTTATCGGCCTGATTGCCGGCTGGATGGCCGGCAGGATCATGGGCGGCGGCTTCGGCCTGATCGGCGACATCATCATCGGTATCATCGGCGCCTTCATCGGCAGTTGGATTTGGAGCCAGCTCCACCTTCCCGGCATCGGACCCTGGTGGCTCACGGCGATCGTCATCGCGACCGTCGGCGCCTGCATCCTTCTGTTCATCATCCGCTTGATCAAACGATAGCGGCGGCGCGCGTTTTCGCGCTGCGACGAGGGCCGGGCGCGCGCCCGGCCCGGCGGCGGCGTGCTTTGTTGCGACGCATGTTGCATTGCAACAAAAGCCGGTCCACACTGTTGCTATAAGGCGACCGATGCGCGACAAAACCCAACGCGACAAAACTCAGCGCGATAAGGCTTGGATCTTCCGGACCTATGCAGGCCATTCCACGGCCGCGGAGTCCAACGCGCTTTACCGCAAGAACCTGGTCAAGGGGCAGACCGGCCTGTCGGTCGCCTTCGATCTGCCAACCCAGACCGGCTACGACTCGGACCACGTGCTGGCCAAGGGCGAGGTCGGCAAGGTCGGCGTGCCGGTTTGCCATCTCGGTGACATGCGCGCGCTGTTTACCGGCATCCCGCTCGCGACCATGAACACCTCGATGACCATCAATGCCACCGCGGCGTGGCTGATGGCGCTCTACATCGCGGTGGCCGACGAGCAAGACGCGCCGCGCGCGGCGCTGACCGGCACCATCCAGAACGACATCATCAAGGAATATCTGTCGCGTGGCACTTACGTGTTTCCGCCGGCGCCGTCGATGCGGCTGATCAAGGACGTCGCGATCTTCACCACCTCCGAATTGCCGAAGTGGAATCCGATGAACATCTGCTCCTATCACTTACAGGAAGCAGGCGCGACGCCGGTGCAGGAGCTGGCTTTCGCGCTGGCGACCGCGATCGCGGTGCTCGACACGGTGAAGGCGTCGGGCGAGGTCACGCAGGAGAAATTCGGCGAGGTGGTTGGGCGCATTTCGTTCTTCGTCAACGCCGGGCTGCGCTTCATCACCGAGATGTGCAAGATGCGCGCCTTTGCCGAATTGTGGGACGAGATCACGCGCACCCGCTACGGCATCGCCGACGCCAAGCAGCGGCTGTTCCGTTACGGCGTGCAGGTGAACTCGCTCGGCCTGACCGAGCAGCAAGCCGAAAACAACGTCACGCGCATTCTGCTCGAGATGCTGGCGGTGACGCTATCGAAGAACGCGCGCGCCCGCGCCGTGCAGCTGCCGGCCTGGAACGAGGCGCTCGGCCTGCCGCGGCCGTGGGACCAACAATGGTCGCTGCGCATGCAGCAGATCCTCGCCTACGAGACCGATCTGCTCGACTACGGCGATATTTTCGACGGTTCCGAGGAAATCGCGCGCAAGGTGGAGGCGCTCAAGGCCGAGGCCATGGAAGAGCTCAAGCGCATCGACGACATGGGCGGCGCGGTGGCCGCGGTCGAGAGCGGCTACATGAAACAACAACTCGTCGAATCCAACACCGCGCGGCTGGAAGCGATCGAGCGCGGCGAGCAGATCGTGGTCGGCGTCAACAAATATCTCGAGAGCGAGCCCTCGCCGCTCACCGGCGGCGTCGATTCGATCATGACGGTGTCGCAAGACGCCGAGCGCGACCAGCTTGAAAAGCTCAAGGCCTGGCGCGCGGCGCGCGACAATGCCGCGGTCGCCGCCGCCCTGAAGGACCTCAAGCGCGCCGCCACCAGCGGCGGCAATATCATGCCGGCCTCGATCACCTGCGCCAAAGCCGGCGTCACCACCGGCGAATGGGGCTGGACGCTGCGCGAAGCGTTCGGCGAATACCGCGCGCCCACCGGCGTCGGCCGCGCCATGCGCAACGACGTCGACGGGCTCGACGATATCCGCGCCGACGTCGATCGCGTCTCACGCAAGCTTGGCCGGCGGCTGACCTTCCTGGTCGGCAAGCCCGGGCTCGACGGCCATTCCAACGGCGCCGAGCAGATCGCGGTACGCGCGCGCGATGCCGGCATGCAGGTGGTCTACCAAGGCATCCGCCTGACGCCGGAGGAGATCGTCGATGCCGCGCGCAAGCAAAAGGCCCATGTCATCGGGCTTTCCGTGCTCTCGGGCAGCCACCTGCCGCTGGTACAGGACGTGGTCGCGCGCATGAAGCAAGCCGGCATGACGATGCCGCTGGTGGTCGGCGGCATCATTCCGCCCGAGGACGCCCTGGCGCTGGAGAAGGCCGGCGTCGCCGCGGTCTACACGCCGAAGGATTTCGAATTAAACAAGATCATGTCGGACGTGGTGCGCATCGTGGAACGCGCGAATAGCGCGAGTAATGTGTAATGATTACAGGTCATTAGAATTTCCGCGCCTTTATTATTCGCATTTTTATTCACATCCGCCTGCTCTCCTTCATCCGGCCGACATCTGTCCATCATAGGAATTCGACATCTGTGTGAGGTGGCTCACACACGATTCTCGCTGCCGCTCGTATCGTTCGAGCGTCACGACACACCAACAGACGGGGACATAGCCATGATGAATGAATTGGAAGTCTTCACCGCAGCCGCGTCATCGGACACCTTCGTTTACCTGTCCCTCGTCTTCGCCCTGGCTTATGCGGCTTGGGCGGTTTGGCTGGTCGGACGGGCGCCCTCGCAGCAAGTGCTGCAAGCGTCGATCGTTCGCCGCGCCTTGTGACGCAGGCGGACTAACCGCTCAACGCCGCCAGCGCCTGCGCCAGTTTGCCGGGGCTGACCGGCTTGCTGAAATAGAAATTCATGCCGGCGGCGCGCGCGACGGCCTCGCCGCCGGTTTCGGTGCGGCCGGAAATGCCGATCACCGGCACGTGGCCCGCTTGGCCCGGCAGCGCGCGGATGCGGCGCGTCGCCTCGATGCCGTCGAGCCCGGCGAGCGTGATGTCCATCAGCACGGCGTCATAGCCGCCGCGCGCCGCCGCCTGCACCGCCGCTTCACCGCTGGCTACGAAATCGACGCGGTGGCCGAGCTCGCTGAGGATGGTGTTCATCACCACGCGGCCATAGGGATTGTCCTCGGCGCACAGGATCGACAGCGCGCGCTTGGGCCGGGCGCGCGCGCCGCTGCGTTCGGCTTGCGGCGGCGCATCGACGCGATCGACCGGCACACTGAGGCGGAACGTGCTGCCGCGGCCCGGCCTTGAGGTCACGACGAGACCGCCGCCCATCGCCTCGGCAATACGCCTGACGAAGACCAGGCCCAAGCCGGCGCCGCCGTAACGGCGCGCCACCGCCTCGCTCGCCTGCGCGAACGGACGAAACAGATTCTTGACGTCGCGCGGATCGATACCGATGCCGGTGTCGGCGACCGTGAAAATAAGACTCACGCGCTTGCGCCCGGCCGGCTTGCAGCCGGCGGTGAAGACGACGGTGCCTTCGCTGGTGAACTTGACCGCATTGTCGGCGAGGTTTTCCAGCGCTGCGCGCAGCCGCAGCGCGTCGCCGGCCACCATCGCCGGCAGATCGGGCGCGAGCACGATCTCGGTCTTGATGCCTTTATTGCCCGCGCGCGCGCTGAGCGCATGGCCGACCGCCTCGGCCAGGCGGCGCGGCGAGAACGGCTCGTGCTGCAAAATAAGGCCGGTGGCATCGGCCTTGACGGCATCGACGATCAGCGTGGTGAGCGCGGCGAGATGATCGGCGCCACTTTTGATCGCGGCCGCCCATTCGCGCTCGCGCGCGCCGATGTCGGAGGTCGCCAGCAACTCGGCCAGCGCCACAATCCCGGTCAGCGGTGTGCGGATGTCGTGCACGATGCCGGCGAGCGCGGCTTCGACCGCGCGGGCGTCCGGCGCCAATATCCGAGCCTTGCGCGGGCGCGCGCGCGCTTTGCGCGGCTGCCGGCGCGGCCGCTTGCTGGGCTTGTGCTTCGCCATTGGTCCCCCGCCCCGGCTGCGACAATGGCATGGCAGACGCTTTCAATCGAGCCCAACGAGCTTGCGGATGTCCGCCGCGCTGGCGCCGTGTGCGCGCAACTCCCGCAATCCGGTGGCCAGCGTCGATTTCGACAGCTTGTTGCCGTCGGCATCGAGGATCAGGCGGTGGTGGTGGTAGCGCGGCGCTGGCCAGCCAAGCAGCGCCTGCAACAGGCGATGCACGCTGGTCGCGTGGAACAGGTCGCGCCCGCGCACCACGTCCGTGATGCCTTGCGTGGCGTCGTCCACCACCACGGCCAGATGATAGCTGGTGGGCGTTTCCTTGCGCGCCAGGATGACGTCGCCCCAAATTGCGGGATTTGCGGCGGGATCGGCGGCGATAGTGCCTGTTTCGCCGGCCGGGCCGGCGCCGGTTTCCTCCCAGGTGAGTACCCCGGTGAGCGCCATCGCGACGGCCATGTCGAGGCGGAGCGAGTAAGGCGCTCCGGCGGCCATGCGGCGGGCACGCTCGGCCGCGGCCATTGTTTTCGCATTGCCGGGATAGAGCGGTGCACCATCAGGATCGCGCGGCCAAGCTTCGCGGGCGGCGGCGAGCGCCGC
>Ga0208478_1000547_pt1 | contig 12881 bp, 15 predicted proteins | sample NGESurdeep072012_5_FD_184462 | JGI IMG/M metagenome (GOLD analysis project Ga0208478, IMG submission 184462) | Arctic peat soil microbial communities from Barrow, Alaska - NGEE Surface sample 415-2 deep-072012 (SPAdes) | ecosystem: Environmental > Terrestrial > Soil > Wetlands > Peat ... | reverse complement strand
GCTGCAATGGATCACCTGACACCCCCGAGAATTCTCACTCGGTCGGATTCGGTCATGCTCAATAGCACCTCTCAATAGCACCTCTGAATGGCGCGCTGGACACTCCCACTCAACGCCATTTTCCTGTACTCGGCGCCGACATACGTTGGAGCCCAGACCTCAAGACTGGCGCTGAGTGGGGTCAGGAACCCCTGCAACTCCAGCTCGGAGAATGCTTCACCGGCTACGGGCCGGCGCGCTGAAGAATGGTTCGGCCGGGAGCAGTCCACGGCCGGTCAGTTCCACCGCCTGACGACCGGGTTTCAGGTGCCACTTGGACGGCCTTGGACGAGCGGACCGGCGGGGCGTGCTCACGCAGTCCCTAGGCAGCTCCACTCGGCGCCGGTTTCGCGCACTCGGCGCCGGTTTCGCGCACTCGGCGCCGGAATATATTCGGCGCCGAGTTCGGAAAGCCGGCGCCATATAGACGGTTGGGCTGCGGCCAAGCGGTGTCTGGTGGCATGTGCCATGCCTGGCGTCGGTCACGGTGGCCCCTCGCAACGTGCAACGAGGGACCCCCGGGCACCTGCAGCCAAGGGATGCGTCGAAGTGGATGACACCGACCAGTCGCTGGCCGTCGACGGCTGTTGCCGGTCGCCGAGTGCGCTGAGCCGCAGGTCGAGGCGGACGTGGTCATGGCGAATGTGTGGTTCGGCGGCGTGGACCGTCGCCGGCAGTCCCCTGTGGTCGCGCTGGATAGTGAAAGCTGGCCGGGACGGCGAGGGCGAGGGCGAAGACCTGTCGTATGAAACCCACCACACCCGGCCATCTACTGTGTAGACTTTCATACATGAATGTGGATGTGTTACCGCCCACGTTCACCACCCGGACCGCGCTACAGACCGGGCTGTCGTACCGCGCGCTCTATCAGATGCGCGACGCCGGCGAATTGGTTGAGCTGTCCCGAGGCGTTTTCCGATCCGCTGATGCTCCGGCGGCCACGTTTCCGGATCTGCTTGCCGTCGCTTACCGGGTACCGGTGGGGGTGATCTGCGCGGTGTCGGCGGCGGCCGCGCTCGACCTGACCGATGAGCTTCCACCCCGGGTGCAGGTGGCTGTCCCCCGCGGGCGGCACCGACCCCGCATTGCCTACCCGCCGGTGCAGGTCCTGAACTTCGACGTGGCGACCTTCGAGCTTGGGCTCAGCCACGTTGAAGCCGCCCCCGGCGAGCAGGTCAGGATCTACGATCGCGCTCGCACCGTTGTCGACGTGATGCGGCTGCGACATCACATCGGCGAAGTCATCGCCCTCACCGTGCTGCGCCGGTACCTGCAAACCCAGAGCGCCGAACCTGCCACGTTGCTGGAATACGCACGGGCGCTTGACGTCTTCGGACCAATGCGTGCCGCGGTAGACGTGGCATCGGCCGGATGAGTCGCCCCGAGCGGTCTACCGCGGCCGGTCGCGCATATCTCGATCTGCAACGGTTGGCCAGAACGTCGGGTCGGTCCATGCAGGTGTTGCTACCGATGTTCGCGTCCGAGCGGTGGTTGGCCCGGCTTGCGGTCTCGGATCACCGTTTCCGCTTCGTCCTCAAGGGCGGAGTGTTGTTGGCAGCATTGGGAAACCGGCGCCCTACCCAGGACGCCGACCTGTTGGCGCTGGGTATCTCCAACGACCACGCCACCGTCATCAGGTACGTCAACGAGATAGCGTCGATCGATCTCCATGACGGTGGGACCTTCGACCCGGAGACGACAATTGCACGGACTATTCGCGACAACGACCTCTACCTGGGGGTTCGACTCTCATTGGACTGCTCGCTGGCCTCTGCGAGGATCAAGCTCAAACTGGACGTGAACTTCGGTGATCCCGTGACCCCCGGTCCCGCAACCATCAGACTGCCGACCCTGCTCGACGGACCTCCCATCGAGATCCTCGGCTATCCGATTGTCACGGTTCTCGCCGAGAAACTCTGCACCGCAGTGCAATTGGGTGAGGCTAACACACGCATTCGCGACTACGTCGACCTGTACACACTCACTGGGATCTACCGGCTCGATTTCGGGCGAGCCCGAACCGCATTGCTGGCCACGGCTGCCCACCGCCGCGCGGCGCTGCGCCCGCTCAGTGCCACAATTGGCCAACTCACAGCCACCCGGGCCACCGCCTACCGCGCCTATCGCACCGGCCTGGCCACGGACGGAGACGACCTGCCGCTCGACCTCGCCAAGGTCATTGCGGCCGTCACGACCTTTGCCGATCCGCTCATCCAAGGCCCTCCGCGTCACACTTGGAACCCGGCCGCCCGGCAGTGGCACTGACCGGCCGTGGACCGCTCCCAGGCCAGCCGATTGGTCAGCGCACCGACTCGTGGCCGGGGTGGGACCTCCCCCGCGCAGGAGCTGCTGTGCCCCACTCAGCGCCGGGTTTGTGCACTGGGCTCCGGAGCATGTTGGAGCCCACAACACGAAACCGGAGCCGAGTGCGGGGCGTAGCACTGAAAACCGGAGCCGAGTAGGCAGCACGCCCGAAAGCCGGAGCCGAGTGGAAAGCAGGCCCCAACGCGGCGCCGAAGCGGCCGTCCTGCCGAGCACCCCTGCATGCAGCTCCACTCGGCGCCGGTTTCGCGTACTCGGCGCCGCAATATGTCGGAGCCCACATCACAAAACCGGAGCCGAGTGCGTCCGCGGGGCCGAACGGTTCGCCGAGCCGAACGCTTCGCCGAGCGAACGCCTCCGCGCGGCCGACGCCTGCGGTCCGTTCGGCGACTTCACGTCGACCGGCCGGCGGAACATGTCGACCATGCCGGGGTTACTCGCCGGGGCAGGGATCAGCCAGTCTTCCTCGGTGAGAGCGATTCGTTCGCCGATCCAACCCCGCGGGCGGACCTTCGTACCCGCGGGAACTTCGATGACCGGGTCGACACACCGGTACTGCGACACGCAGCGACCTGACAACTGGACGCCAACGGGTTTCGAAGGGAAATCCCGTCGCCGGCGTTCGAGGGAGGAAGCTTCAACGCCCCTTCCTGCGCGGCTACCGCGCCCGGCTACGAGTGGACCATCGCGTCGAGTCCCGCTGGACGAAGGTTCGCAGGGCCGTACCCGACGATCTTGGCTCGCAGTGCCGCCCCGAAGAGTGCGGGGTGCAGCATCGTTGTTGGTGCCGCCATCAGGTGGTAGATGCCGGTCAAGACCTCAGCGGCCCGCGCATTTCCGTGGACGGCCAAGCGGGTCAGTTCCCTGGCCCATGCGTTCGTCACCGCCTGGGCGACGTTCTGCCGAGCGTCACATGTTGGCTGTCGCACATCCTGGCCAACGGCGATGCTCCACGGCAAGGCCGCGGTGGCGGCGAACAGGCCCATCAGCTTTCGAGCATCGCCCGGGCCGAGGCCCGCTGCCAACTGATCCCGGAGCACAATGGCCTCGCACGCCGCCACGGTGATGCCCTGCCCGAAAACCGGGTTGAACGCCACGAACGCGTCCCCGACCACCAGCAACCCCGCCGGCCAATCCGTCATCTGTTCGTAGTGGTACCGATGATTTCCGTTGCGGCGGTAGACTTTCACGTCGCTGCACGGCGTCGCCCGATCGATGAGATCCGCGACGGCGGGCTCCGACAACTGGTGCAGGAACGATTCGAACCCAGCGATGTCCCGAGGCGGCCGATGATCTCCTCGGCCGAACGCCACCACCAGCCACCTCCCGCCCTCCACCGGCAAGGCCAGTCCGCCGATGGGGCAATTCGGCGTGGTCTGCAGCACGATCCCCGAAATGCCAGGCAGCGCAGGACCATCGCGGTAGACCCGGGTGGAATAACCTGTCCGTGCGTCGATCTCGGACGGCTTCGGGGTCGTCATGCCGAGCGCCGCCAACCACTCCGGCAGCCGGGAGTTCCGTCCCGATGCGTCGACCACCAGATCGGCGTCGACGTCGGCGTCCGGCCGCGCGGTTTCGACACCCCACCGCCGCCTGCCCGGCGAATCGCTGTGATGCAGGCCCTTCACCGCAGTGTCGTCGCGCAGTTCCACCCGATCCAGCCGGAGCACATGCTCGCGTACCACCTGCTCGAACAACGGCCGGGTGAGCGAGAGGACCTCGAACCCCTCGGCGCGCTTCAACCATCCATGCTCACCAAGCCACGCCACTCGTGCACTGTCGAACGGCACCGCGCCGCGCGATTCCAGATCGGGCCGGAGTCCCGGCAGCAATTCCTCCGCTGCGAGCAATCCGCGCAGCAGGAATACGTGCGGCTGCTCGCCCTGCGGCACCCCCGCCCTCGGCGTGGCGGTGTCGCCGAGTTGGTCGCGTTCGACGAGGACGGCCTCGTGCCCGGCCCGGGATATCGCCGCGGCGGCAAACAGCCCCGCCAGGCTGGCGCCGATCACCGCGACCCGCAGCGTCCGCTCCGGTTGTTCAGATGCCATACCACGTACCGCTTTCCCCATCGAGTCGGTCAGCTGGTCTGGCGGGATCCGGATATTCGCCATTCAACCCGCGCCAGGCCAGATCACGGAGCCATCGAATTCATTGTGCGCTGCGAGGGCAATGCGGGTGCTGACCAGCGGCGGGGCCGCCGGCGCCCCTGTCGTGTGAAACCCTCTGGCATTTACCGCGCGGCAATTGATCATTGACTGCCCTGGGCGATCGGGACCCGCGCCTCTTGCCATCTCGAACATGCCGGCGGCAGCCTGATAGACACGCGAAAGACCGATCCGACCGAACTCGAAAGGGGGGCCGATGCCCCGACAAGACCGCTCTCCGCGGCCCAATGCACTCAGGGGGACGGCGTGCGTCGCCGCGCTCGGGCTGGCGACGATCGCCCTGGCGGGGTGTTCGACGCCGCCCGAGCCAGCCTCGCCCGGGTCGGCCACCTCCCCGGCACCGAGTGCCTCGGCGTCCGCGGCCGACCCGACGTCCGCGCTCCCGCCCAGTACCTGTCGCGACGACCAGCCGGGTCGCTATGTTGCGGAGACCTTCACCCCGGCGCCGGTCAGCACCACCGAGTACACCGCCGGGCTGAAGGCGGACGTCTACCAACCGGCCGACGACCCGGCGGCCTGCCGCGTCGCCGTGGTGTGGGTGCACGGTGGTGGCTTCACCCAGTTCGACCGCACCGGGGACGCGGAACAGGCCTGGGGCAACGCCCTGGCGGCCCGCGGCTACGTCGCGGTGCTGATCGACTACCGGCTCGGTGACGGCGCCCCGTTCGGACTGGAAATGGCGAGCGACCCCAGCCGGACCGCCGTCGTCGACAACGCCATCGACGATGCGCAGACCGCCATCGACTGGGTGCGGACCTCGGCCGCCGACGTCGGCATCGACCCGCAGCGTGTTGCGATCGGTGGCACCTCCGCCGGTGCGATGACCGCAGCCGGAGCTGCGCTCACCGCGACAGGCGACTCGCGGCCCTGCACCCTGGTGTCGATATCGGGCGCCATCAACAACGAATGGGTCGGAGCCGACCCGGTGTCCGGGTTGTTCGTGCACGGTGACGTGGATGACGTCGTGCCCTACGACTCCTCGGTGTCCGCCGTCGACGAGATCAACCGCGCCGGAGGCATCGCAAAATTGGTCACCATCAGCGGTGCGGGTCACGAGCTCACCGGCGTCCCGGAACCCGAGGTCGTCGCGGCCGCCGCCGGCTGGCTCCGCGAACACGCCGCAGCGCGGTGTGGGTGAGTTCAGCGGCATTGAACGAACCAACGGATTTCGGCCGAGTGGTGAAAACCCGTTGTCGCTTTCCTTCATTGGTGTCATCCAATCGTAGGACAGTAACGCGGGGAATGGACTTTCCGCACTCTTCCACGCGTGGTCGACGGTCAGCGATATTCCTGCCCGCACCCGGGCAGCAAAGAACCTCACGACTCGTCAGCAGCGGCGAAGACCCAACGGTGCAGACCCATTCTCCTGCAGTGCCATTCACGCGGGTACGGCCCGGAGCCAGCCGGCGCGGCGGCTGGAGTCCGCACTGGACCGCCCCTCCGGGGCGACCAATAGTCATCACCCTGCGTGAGAATCCCGCCACGCCGGTGTCGCGTACTCCTTGACACCAGTGATCGGCGTATCCCTGCGTAGCATTGCGCAATCAGGCTCAGGCTGCCATCATTGCTCGCACTCCCCCCCAGAAACGCGGGGGAGCATGACCTGGCCGCATTCTCGCGGGTCAGTTGGGGGCCTCAGCATCGAGGCAGACTGCATTCTGCCTGTGCGAATACCTCAACGAATGATCGGGCCGTCACTGACGGCCTCGCGCCGACGTCTGTGATTGACCGCTTTTCGGGAATCATCGCCCATTCACCGCACAGATCAGGCGCGCCGGATTCCCGGAACACTGCACAGCACGAAAAGTTGAGCCCGCCGAGTTCGTCAACGACCGCCGGATTGACCAACCATGCGCCGACCTGATGCTGAAGGAGCCGAATGAGCGACGTGTACACCGGACAGGTGGAACGTGACCCCCACGGCGCCCTCTGGGCGGTGCTCTATCGGGGCGAGGTCACCCATCCGGACGCCATCGTCAGCCAGGAGCCCACTCGGTCGGTCAAGCGCGGCCGGAAAAGGGTCGCGGAGATGATCCTTGCCCAGGTGGACGCCGACAGGCGGCTCACCGCGTCCGGAACGGCAACGGCGCGGGACACCGGCCGGCGCATGCAGCACACCCTCGGCTTCCTTGCCCTTCACCCCCGCCCGACGCATTCCTGAGCAGGCCCGCCGCACACCCATGCCGAGCCGGACGGACGGGATGCGGACCCGGTGAGGGCCAACAACACTGGTGCGATGACCAACCCCCCGGAACGCCCCTATCGCCGACTCACCCTCTCGGTGACCGACAAGATGTTCGCCGGCGTCTGCGGCGGCCTGGCCGAGTACTTCGGCGTGGACGCCACCCTGGTCCGGCTCATCGCCGTGGTGCTGGCGCTGCTCGGCGGGAGCGGGCTGATCATCTACGGAGTGGCGTGGATGATCATGCCCAAGCCCTGACGTCCAGCCTCCGGACCGCTCAGGCCCGCGGCGGGCGGGAGTACTGAGCGCTCCTCCAAAGGCAGCACGACAAGGGCGGAACACCGGCATGCGGCCGGGTTGCCCGCTAGGGTCGTGGTGTGGGGGAACTGCTGGTCGTGGAGGATGACGCGGCCATCGGGGGGGTGCTCACCATCAGCCTGCAACGGCAGGGGCACGAGGTCGTGCTGACCACCTCGGGCGCCGATGCGCTGGCGGCGGCGGACATCCGCGCGTTCGACCTGGCGCTCATCGATCGCGGTCTGCCGGACATGGACGGGCTCGACGTGTGCCGCGGGCTCAGGGTGAAGCAGTCCGGCTGCGTCCTGGTGATGCTCACCGGTCGCGGGGAGGAGATCGACGTGGTGCTCGGCCTGGAGGCGGGGGCCGACGACTACCTGACCAAACCTTTCCGGCTTGCCGAATTGATGGCCAGGGTCTCCGCGCATCTGCGGCGCGGACCCAGCGCCGTGGTGGACGACAACCGGTCCGTGGAGCGTCGAGCCGAAGCGGGACCCGCGAATCATCTGCTGAGGATCGGCCAGCTGGACGTGGATCTCAGCGCCAGGAAGGCGCGGCTGGCCGGGGAGGAAATCACCCTGCGGGCAAGGGAATTCGAATTGCTTGCTCGTTTGGTCCGGGCGCCGGGCGTGGCGGTCAGTCGGATGACGTTGATGACCGATGTCTGGGATTCGAATTGGTACGGCTCGACGAAGACCCTCGACGTGCACATCGCAGCACTGCGCAAGAAACTCGCCGCTGCCGCGGCGCTGACCGGGGCGAAAGCACCGGAGATCGTCACGCTGCGGGCTCACGGCTTCCGGGTGGAGACCCCTGGTGACGCCGTCTCCTGACCGGCGCACCCCGCTACGTTCGTCAGGCCGTCTGGCCCGCTGGTGGGTCGGCGTGTGTTATCCGGCGCCGGGCAAGATGGTGTCCCACTGCCAGGTCGCCGGCTCGGTGGGCCGGTTCAGGGTGACGACCCGGTCCGCGACGGCCAGGATTGCCTCGCTCCGGCTGGTCACCAGCACCGCCAGACCCATTCCGACGCGACGGAGCAGGGTATCGATCACCAGTTGCTCGTCGTCCTGATCAAGGGCAGCGGTGGGTTCGTCGACCAGCAGGATCGCGGGGTCGTTCACCACGGCCACGGCGAGAGCGGCACGCACCATCTCACCCTGAGTCAACTGCCGCGGGTAGGCCATGGCCCGATGGGCGAGCCCGAATTCGGACAGCAGATCCCACACACCCCAGCGGTAGTCGCCGCCGATGAGTCGCGGGGCGAGCTGGACGTTCTGGGTCAAGGTCAGGTGCGAGAGCAGGTTGCCCGACTGGAACATCACACCGATCGAGCGCGCCCGAACCCGGGCCCTGACCTGCGCGCTCATCTTGGACAGATCTTGTCCTTCCACCAGAATGGTCCCCTCATCGGCCACATCCAGGCCCGCCAGGCACGACAGCAGAGTCGATTTTCCGGAGTTCGTCGGCCCGGTGACCGCGATCAGCTGGCCAGGCGCCAGCTTCACCGACACCGAGCGGAGCGAACCTGAGCCGGAACGGACTCGGCGGGAGACGCCGCGCGCCTCCAGCACCGGATCCGGACAGATCCGCCTGGGGCCGGGAACCAGGGTGATGGTTTCTCTGGCGACCAATGTGCTGCTGGGTGCGGCCATGCGGATCTTCTCCTTGTTCGTCCTTGTGGTGCCCGGTGCGTCGGAGGTGATGCGGCGGTGGTGGTTCGGCGGTGGTTGGGCAGTGATCCGGCAGTGATGATGCGAAGTTGTGGCGAATCTCCTTGCATTGACGCTAAGGGGGCACCTCACAACGCACGGCCAGCCCTTGGTTAACTGACGGCAAAATCCTCGGCGAGACGCATCACAGCCCGCGAAACTGCGTCAGGTGCGTCGTCACGGCGGACGTTTCGCGGGCCGCCACATCACGCCCGGTGGTCACCGCCGCGGGCGGTCTGGCAGCCTGGGTGGTATGCGGATTCACCGGTGCCCGAACTTGGGTTCGCCTGGCCGGTACGCACATCACCCCTCGGTCCCGGATACCCAGGGCGCGCGGCGAACCCGGAACTTGTGCAGCGACCGCGCTCGACTGGCAGCACCGTGGTGAACTCGGTCGACGACTTCGCTGATCGCAAGCCCGCGCCGGTCGGCGTCGACGCGGCCACCATGGCCACGTTCATCACACTCGGCGCCTACACCTGGTTCATCTACGGGCTCGGTCCCAGCATTCCGCTGCTGCGGGAGGAACTGGGCACCTCCAGCACGATCGCCGGCCTGCACAGCCTGCTGATGTCCACCGGTGTGGTGGTGGCGGGGTTCTTCGGCGTGCGACTGGTGCGCCGCTGGCGCCGGTTCGGGGCCGCGCTACGCGGCGTAGTCGGCCTCGCCGTCGCCGCCACGGCGTTTGTCGCCGGATCCCTGCTACCCGCCGGGCAACTGGCATTCACCCTGCCGGCGATGGTGCTGGCCGGCCTGTCCGGCGCGGTGGCCATCAACGTGACCACCGCGGTCATCAACGACCACCACGGCATCTTGGGACCGTCCGTACTGAGCCAGGCGAATGCTTTCGCAGCAGCCGTTGGACTGGTGTCGCCGCTGGCCGTCGGCGCGGCCACGGCACTCGGCTGGACCTGGCGCGCGGCGCTGCTGGTCACCGTGCCGCTGGCCGGGATCGCTTTCGCGCTCATCAAACGGCAGCGCGCGGTACCCGCGTATCACTCGAAACCGCCTGGCACACAAGGGTTTTCTGCCCGAGGTCTGTCCCGGGCGACCTGGCTGGCGGCGCTGGCGGTGGTCGCAGCGGTGGCGGTGGAATTCTGCTCGGTGACCTGGACCCCCGACCTGCTGACCGCCCAGACGGATGCCACGCCGGGCACGGCGACCGGCGCCGTCGCGGCTGTCGTCGGCGGGATGGCCGCCGGGCGCTTTCTGATCGGCTGGATCGCGCGGCGACGCCCACCGCTGGGGCTGTTCCTCGTCGGTCTCGCCGTCACGGTGGCCGGCTGGGTGGTGGTGTGGACGACGACGTCGGTGACGGTCGCCATCCTGGGCCTGTTCGTCGTCGGGACGGGGATTGCCGGGCAGTTCCCGCTGGGCATCTCGATGGTGATGACGTTCTCCCGGGGCGAGCCGGACCGGGCCGTGGCGGTGGCGAGCATGGGGTTCGGCGCGGCATCCGGGTTGGGCCCCTTCGTGCTGGGCGCGCTGGCCGACGCCTTCGGCGTCAAGATGGCGTTTCTCGTGGTCCCGGCGTGTTGCCTGCTCGGCGCGGTGGCTGTCATCTCCGCGCAGCGCAGCGACCGGCGCTCGCCCGTGCCTGGTTCGCTCCCCGACCGCACCGGCTGATGCCGGGCCGGTCGGGTCCAACGTTATCGGTCCGGCCGATCAGCCGCTCGGCGGCACCTCGAGCTCGCCCATACGCGACCAGTCGTCACCCTCGATCTCGAAGTTGATGATCTTCGGCGTTTCCACCAGCGCCACGGGCATCGCCTTCATCGCCGCCTGGAAATGATCGGATTTGACGTGCTGCGCGCCGGCCGACCCGTCCCGGAAAGCCTCCACCAGCACGAACTCGTTCGGGTCGTCGACGCTCCGCGACCAGTCGAACCAGAGGTTGCCGGGCTCCTTGCGGGTGGCCTGGGTGAACGGGTCGACCAGCGTCAGCCAATCCTCGGTGTACTCCGGACGGACCTTGAACTTGACGGTGATGAAGATCATCGCGATGCACCCGCCTTCTCGTGAGTAGGGCTGTGGGTGAGTAGGGCCGTGGGTGATTAGCGCTGTGGGTGAGTGGGGCCGTGGGTGAGTAGGGCCGTGGGTGAGCGACGCCGCCCGTGGTGTCGCCCCGCCTAGTGTCCGTCGAGTCACCACTTTCGGCCCCTTGCGCGGCCTTGGAGGGACCGAAAGTGGCGACTCGATCGGAGAACGAGCCAGGCCGCGACGCCTTCGGCGGAATCCCGGAAGGTCCCGTAACAATCTCGGGACGACCCACGCCTGCCGCGCTCGCCCGACCTGCCTCGGTCGAGTCGCCACTTTCGGCCCCTTGCGCGGCCTTGGAGGGACCGAAAGTGGCGACTCGATTGGCGAACGCACGACCGGACCCTCCGCGTTCAGCCGAACGATGTCGCCAGCACCTCGCGGAGCTCGGCGTCGGTGAGGGTGATCGGATTTCCCCGCATGCTGCTCGCGGTGCGGGCGTTCTCGACGATGTCCTCGAGGTCCTCGGGCCGCACGCCGAGGGTCGCCAGGCCGGGGATGCCGAGGGCCCGCACGGTTTCCCGGAGCCACTCGACGCCGTCCCCGATGGTCGCCTCCGAACGGCCGGTGATCAGCCGCGCGGCCTGGGCGTACCGGACGAGTGCATGACTGCCGGCGTCGCGCTCCCCGAGCGCCCGCACGTTGACCTCGACGACGGGGGCCAGCAGAGCTGCGCAGATTGCCCCGTGCGCGGCGTCCACCATGCCGCCGATGACGCCGGCGAAGCCGTGCACGGCGCCGAGCTTGGCGTTGGCCAGGGACAGCCCGCCGAGCAGGCTGGCGAGCGCCATGTCGGTGCGCGCCGGAACGTCGGAGCCGTCCCGAAACGCTGTGCGTAGGCTCTGGCCCGCGCGCCGCAGGCCCTCGGCCGCGAATCCGTCGGTGAGCGGGGTGGCTTGCGGACAGACGAACGGCTCAAGGCACTGGGTCAGCGCATCCAGCCCGCTGGATGCCGTCACCGCGGGCGGACACCCCAGGGTCAGCAGCGGATCCACCAGGGCCACCCGCGGCAGCATGAACGGGCTCCGCAAACTCGCCTTGCGGCGATGCTCCGGGGAGGCAAGCACCGCATTCGCGCTGACCTCGGATCCGGTGCCCGCTGTCGTGGGGACCGCGATGTACGGGACGGACGGAGCGGTGATCGGCAGCCCGCGCCCGATCACCTCGAGGAAGTCCAGCGGGTCGCCGCCGTTGCCGAGCAGCGCCGCCACCGCCTTGCCCAGGTCGAGCACGCTGCCACCGCCGATCGCGATGACCACGTCCGCGCCGCTGGTCCGGCCGGTCCGCACCGCGTCGCGGGCCATCTCGACCGTCGGCTCGCCGCCGACCGTGACCACTTCGAACGGCACCGGCAGTGCACCGAGGAGTTGCGCGTGCCGCTCCGGTCTGGTGCCGGTGAAAACAAGCGCCCTGGAGCCCCACCCGTCGATCAGCGAGGGCAGTTCCGTGGCCCGGCCAGGCCCGAACACCACCCGATGTGCCGTCGCGAAATCGAAGGACGGGGCCGTCACCGGCCCGTGCTCCAGCCGCTCTCCTGCGCAGGATGCACAGCCGAGAACTTGGTGGATTCCCGCGGTCGAGCCATCAGCTCGGCGACCGTGTCGCGCCAGACGGCGTAGTGCGGGGTCGTCTTGTGATCGGCGGCCGCCTGCTCGTCCCGGTACACCTCGACCAGCACCACGTGCGCAGGATCCGCCTGATCCTGGACGACATCGAAACGCAGAACCCCCGGCTCGGCCAGCGACGTAACTGCGTTGACCTTCGTGGCCGTCAAGAAATCCGGCACTCGATCGGGGACGACGTGAACCTGAACATGAACCACCAGCATGTGCACCATCCTGACCCCGCTGGCCGCAGCCGGCCAGCCGCCCTCATGGCCGGGTTCTCGGCTATCCGACCCCCGGCTACCCGATGCGGGAGCCGTTCAGGACGTCGAACGCGGGAACTTCAGCTGGGACATCTTTTCCCGAGCTGGCGACAACGGGGGTGGTGTCGGCAGCGGCGACGCCCGGCCCCGCGAACAGACCGGCGACCACCAGTCCAGCGGCGACCAGCAGCCGACCGAATGCGAGGCCCGTTCGCCGGGTGTCTGGACTCGTACGGTCGACCATCGATAGATCCTCCCTCGGC
>Ga0208478_1000545_pt1 | contig 12898 bp, 7 predicted proteins | sample NGESurdeep072012_5_FD_184462 | JGI IMG/M metagenome (GOLD analysis project Ga0208478, IMG submission 184462) | Arctic peat soil microbial communities from Barrow, Alaska - NGEE Surface sample 415-2 deep-072012 (SPAdes) | ecosystem: Environmental > Terrestrial > Soil > Wetlands > Peat ... | reverse complement strand
AGCTCACACCACAGGCAGTCGCGCCAACTTCAGTCCAATCACCAACGACCGTGGCGGTACGTGTGCTCTGGTTTTTGCTGGCGACTTGCGCTTCGGCCCTATTGCTGGCCACGACCAACCTGCTGTGCCAGGAAATCACTTCGATTCCGCTGCTCTGGGTCCTGCCACTTTCGCTGTATCTGCTGAGCTTCATTCTCTGCTTTGACCATCCCCGCTGGTACCGCCGGGAGATCTTTCATCCGCTATTTGCGGTGGGTATCTTTGCGGTATGCGGTTCCATTCACTTCGCGCTGCGTACGACTCAAGTCGTGATCATGCCAATCCTGCTGTTTCTTGCCTGCATGATCTGCCACGGCGAACTGGTACGGCTGAAGCCTGCAGTGCAGCGACTGACGTCGTTCTACCTGGCCAGCGCGGCCGGCGGAGCGCTGGGTGGAATCTTCGTCGCCATCGTCGCTCCCCAACTTTTCAGCTTCTTTACGGAATATCAGCTTTCGTTGGCTGCGAGTGTGGTGCTTCTGCTGTGGTGCCTGTTGTTGGACAAGCGATCCTGGATATTCCAGATGGGCTTCTGGCTACCGGCTGCCATCGCCGTCGGATCGATTGCCGCCGTCTATAGCGCAGGGAACTGGGTTCCTCCGCTGTCCACGTTACTGACAGAACTACGCTTCTATCCGTTAGCCCTGCTCGTCGGTGCCCTGGTTCTGATAGGCGCGTATATGCAGCGGGTCGCAGGCGCGGAACGTGCGAGTCGCTTTCGGGCTGGGCAGGTGCTGGTAACGCTGCTGGCGGTGTTGTCGCTGGTTGTCTTGTATCAAAGTTCCCAACCCGAGCCTGGACTCTACCTCGGCAAGCGGAATTTCTACGGGGCGCTGCGTGTCTATGAATTGGCACAGGGCGGCAAGGCGCTATTCCACGGCCAAACGTTGCACGGGGCGCAACTCAACGCGCCCAACAATCGCCTGCCGATGGCCTATTACGGTCCGGATAGCGGAATCGGCATCCTCTTGCAGAACCATCCCGGGCGCAGTAGCGGCAGCGGACGATTGCGAATCGGCATTGTGGGCCTGGGAGCGGGAACGCTGGCCGCCTATGGGTTGCACGGGGATTACTTTCGCTACTACGAAATTAATCCGGACGTGATCGAACTTTCCGCCGACGAACAGCCGGTTTTCACCTACGTCCGCGACTCACAGGCCAAAGTGGAGACCAAACTGGGTGACGCGCGCCTGCTGCTGGAACGCGAAGCGGCAGATGGAGAGAAGCAGACTTTCGATGTGCTGGTGCTGGACGCCTTCTCCGGCGATGCGGTGCCGGTGCATCTGCTGACCACCGAAGCATTCGACACCTACTGGAAGCGTGTCAACCCCGACCACGGGATCATCGCCATTCACGTCAGCAGCCGCCACATCAATCTGATGCCGGTGCTCGAAGGTATCGCCGAACACTACCACGCCAACATGCTGTCCCGCTTTGTCGATGGCAGTTATCCCTTTCTCGATAACCTTTGGGTGTTCCTTGCCCGAAATCCGGAAGATCTGCAAGTGCGTGGACTGGTTGCGAATCCTCCGCCAATTCCAAACACCGTGCCGCCGAGAGTCTGGACCGACGACTACAGCGATATCCTCCGGCTGTTGTACTGAACGTCGACCCGACTCGTCCCTCAATCGGGTCTTTCTAATCGGTTCCGGATGCGAGAGTCCGACACGTGGATTCGGCGCAAGCTTGTGCCAAGTGTTTGGACCAGGGTGGCCGCAACGTGGAAGTACTTAAGGCATGATGGGCGACGTTCGCGAGCCTCGGCTCAAGTATTGCCTTGGCCGCATGCGGGGGTAACACATCCGGCGGGATGCAATACTCCCACGGTGAATTCTCCGCATGCGGGCGGTTCCGCGATATGGGGCCGGGGCAAGAAACGACCCGCCGGGTTCTTAGCGGATTGGCCGATCAGTTCTTCTTTTTCTTCTCGCCGCCAGATGGGGCGATCACGCGCAGATTGTTGGTGATTTGAAACGTGCCGGGGACCTGATTGGCCTGCATCCCGGCCATCTGCTTGTCCGATTCGCTGTCGACGATGCCTTCCAAGGTCACCCTTCCGTTCTTCACGATGATATGAATCGGCGGAACTGGTGCGTGCGAGTACTTGAATAACGGTCCGTAGCTGTAGATCGCCTGGTAGGTTGCTCTCCGAATGCGTTGGTCGGCGGAGCTGGGCGGCAACAAGTCGATGTTGTTGATGACCTTGTCGACGCCCTCAATGTGCTTGACAACATTTCCCGCGCTCGACTTGGTGCCCGCATTTGGCGTTTCGCCAAGCAAGGTGACCGTCCGGCCTTCAATCCGGAAATAGAGGTTGTCGTATACGTCGTAGTACGGAAGCATCACCAATTCGTGACGGACCTTGTTGGCCAGTTTCTGGAGACTCTCCGGGCTGATTGGCTGGCTCAACGCGCCAGGCTGTGCTCCACCCATCTGCGGTTGGGTCTGGACAGACTGCTCGGTGGACTTAGTCTCCTGGGTTGCGCAAGGTGCGGCACAAACCATCAGCGCCAGCGCGTATCCGAACATAGTGCGAAGAATCCGCCGCATGCCTTCGTCTGCCATGCGTGAACTGTATAACATTCGTGCACAGCCGCAAAATCCCTGGGCATGCGGCCCTCATACTGAAAGGAACGTCGAATCGGAAGGTGATCGACAATGCCACGTGCGTGATCTCTCCTCGACTCACGCGAAGGGCATTCAGGAAGAAGCCGAAATCTGGTCAGCGGGCCGGGACGCCTCCACGAATGGTCAGCACGGGACATGCAGCTTCGCGCACTAACTCATAGGCGATCGGCCACATGAATCGGTCAAGCAGGCCAAGCGAAGGCCGAACGCCCAGAACGATCAGATCGGAGTCGATCTCGGTAGCTACATCGAGGATGCAGGACGACACCTTGCCAACTTCAATCCGATAGTGAACGTTCACTCCCTCGGCGCTCGTTCCCACGATCCCGGCGAGTTCCTGGCTGATCTCCTGCTTGACGCGCTCAGGATCCAGTTTCATGCCCTCATTTGCGTGCTCAATGACATGGAGAACTGTGAGTCGTGAGCTGTGCTCTTTCGCCAGAGCACACGCGAATCGAATGGCTGGATGGGACTTAGGAGTCAGATCACAGGGAGCCAGAAAACAGTGGGCACTGCCGATTTCCCTGGGCCGGCGGATATGAGGACCTATTGTCAGCACAGGAACGGGCGAGTGCCGAAACACTTTCTCGGCTACCGATCCGAGGATGATCTTGCCCAGTCCGCCGCGGCCGTGGGTGCCGACAACGATCAAGTCAATTCTCTTCTCGCGGGCCCATTCCAAAAGGCAATCGGCGGCGGAACCTTCGAGCATGCTGACGCGAAAATCCACGTCTTCTTCGAATGCATGGCCGCGGCGCAAAGTGGCTTTCAGGTCCAGCAGATCACGACGGGCGGCGTCTTTCGCTGCCGTCAGCGCCTCCGGACCGGCGAGAGCATATTCGTCGGTCGGCAGCACATAGAGAACCTCCGAGTGCGCGCTGTAACGGTGAGCGAAGTTGAGGCCGTAGTTGAGGGCGGCGGCGGAGTGATGCGAGAAATCCGTGGCAATGAGCACATTGTGAATGCCCACTCCAGATGTGGCGGACGGTGCCGTGGCCATGGCAAGCAACCAATCTCCCCACGCGGTGGGGTCGCTCAGCGAATGGCATGGTGTCGCGCCAAAGATACGCGAAAACGAACGCAGCGGGCGCGACAGCTACTATTCATCTTGCTGCTACTTCTCTTCTAACTCGCCACGAACAGGAATTCTGTGACGTACATCAATGCGCGCGGTGACGCATGACTCTTGCCGGAAAACCACTTCGGGCAATCGCCAATCCGTACGATGTTGTGCTCGGCCGTGTCCATTTGGACTTCATTGCGACGATGACGCCGGGGCCTCTTTGTTACGGTCCGTCAGCGATTTCACAATCACGTACAGCACCGGGATAAAAAAAAGATTTAAGCCGGTGGAGACGATCATTCCGCCGACCACGGTCGTACCCACCGAATTGCGGCTGGCAGCGCCGGCACCCGTGGCAAATACCAGGGGCAAGACTCCAAGGATAAAGGCGAACGATGTCATGAGGATGGGGCGCAACCGGATTCGTGCCGCTTGTACGGCTGCGTCGGTGATCGACAATCCCTTGGCGCGAAGCTGTTCAGCGAACTCGACAATCAGAATGCCGTTCTTACTGGCCAGGCCAATCAACATGACCAATCCGATTTGGCAGTACACGTCATTCAGCAACCCACGCGCCGACTGGGCGATCAGCGCGCCCAGCATGGCCATTGGGACGCTGAGAAGAATGATGAACGGCAACACAAAACTCTCGTACTGCGCGGAGAGCGTGAGATAAACCAGCAATAGCCCGAGGCCAAATAGCAGGGCGGACTGGCTGCCCGACTTAATTTCTTCCAGCGAAAGCCCAGACCACTCGTAATTGAACCCCACCGGGAGCACCTTCTTGGCTACGGAGTCCATGGCCGTAATCGCCTGTCCCGAACTAAATCCCGGCGCCGCCGCGCCGTTAACCTCCGCGGAGCGAAACAGATTGTAATGGCTGATCACTTGCGGCGCTGAGGTTTCGGAAACGTTGACCACACTGTCCAACGGAATCATGGTGCCAGCATCGGAGCGCACGTAGTAGTTCTGGATGTCCCTGGGCTGGCTGCGGAACTGCTGATCCGCCTGGACGTAAACGCGATATGCACGGTTGTTGAAATCGAAATCATTGACGTAGGCCGAGCCCATGTAAACCTGCAGGGTGTCGGTAATTTGCTGGAGTTGCACCTGCAGGCTGCGGGCCTTTTCGCGATTGATCGTAACCACAAACTGTGGATCGTTGGCGGTAAACGAACTAAACAGTCCGGCGAGATCATGCCGCTGGTTCCCCTGCCGCACGGTTTCCTGTGCCGCGTTGTACAACTCCTGCAGCGTGTGTCCGCCTTCGTCGAGGACCTCGAAGGTAAACCCACCGAAATTGCCGATTCCCGAGATGGCGGGAGGCAGGAACGGAAAGGCTTGAACATCGCTGATCTGGCTGAGCGGGCCGCGCAGCGAGTTCACGATGGCGTTGGCAGAATGTTCGCCGCCCTTACGCTTATCGGCATTCTGCAAGTTGATAAAGATAATGCCCTTGTTGGGACCGTTGCCCGTGAAGCTGAAGCCCATCACGGAAAATGCTCCCACCACGTCCGGGACTTTGCTGACCACCGCCTCGACCTGGCGCATGGCCAGGGAGGTGTATTCCACCGAGGCGCCTTGCGGCGCCTGCACGTTGATGATGAACCACCCCTGGTCTTCGTCCGGAACGAACCCGGTGGGCACGCGCTTGTACACGACATACGTGGCAGCCAGTCCCAGGAAAAACAAGACCAGAACGAGATAACGCAGATGGATCGCCTTCCGTGCCGAAGCCGTATAAAAGGTTGTCGTGTGTTTGATCGCGGTCTCGACGCTACGGAAAATGAAGTTCTTCTTTTCGCGCTCAGGCCGGAGCAACAGGGCCGAAAGCGACGGCGTAAATGTCAGAGAATTAAACGCCGAGATCGCGATCGAGAACGCGATCGTGAGCGAAAACTGCTGATAGAGCAGACCAGTGGTGCCCGGAAAAAACGCGACTGGCACGAACACTGCGACGAGCACGAGGGAGGTTGCAATCACTGCCCCGGTGACCTCTCCCATGGCCTCCGACGCCGCCACGTGAGAGTTGGTGTGCTCTTCACCCATGTGACGCTGGATGTTCTCAATGACCACGATGGCGTCGTCCACCACGAGACCGGTTGCCAGCACGATGCCGAACAATGTCAGGGTGTTGATCGAGAACCCGAGCAGCTTGATGAAAGCGAACGTGCCGATGAGCGAAACCGGAATGGTGATCGCCGGAATCAAGGTGGTGCGCCAATCCTGCAGAAACAGGAACATCACGAGCATGACGAAAAGGATGGCTTCCACAAGAGTGCGAAGTACCTCGCGGATGGAGTCACCCACAAACGTCGTCGAGTCGAACGCGACCTGATAGTCCAGCCCGGGAGGGAAGCGTTTGGAGAGCCTGGCCAGTTCGTCCTTGACTGCTTTATCGACATCCAGCGCGTTGGCGGTTGGCAGTTGGCTTACGCCAATTCCGATGGCGTCGTAGCCGTTGTAACGAAGCACCGAACTGTAGTCCTCTGCGCCAAGTTCGGCCCGCCCAACGTCCTTCAGCCTGACCAGGGCACCGTTACCTCCGGGCTTGAGGATGATGTTCTCAAACTCCGCCGCCTCGGTCAGACGACCCACGGCCCGCACGCTGATCTGGAACATCTGGTCTTTCGGCGCGGGAGCTTGGCCAACCTGTCCGGCTGCAATCTGAACATTTTGCTGCGCGAGCGCGGTCACCACGTCACTGGCAGTCAGTCCGCGGGCGGCAAGACGCGACGGGTCGAGCCACAAGCGCATGGAATATTTGCGCTCGCCAAAGATGATGACGTCAGCGACACCCTTAATGCGCTTGAGTGCATCCTTCACGTAAATGTCGAGATAATTGCTGATAAACCGTTGAGTGTAGCGATTATCGGCCGTGTAGAACCCGGCTGCCATAATGAACGAGCTGGCATTCTTGGTGATCACGACTCCGGTTGTCTTTACTTCGTTTGGAAGGCGCCCATTTACGGCCGAGACGCGGTTCTGCACGTCCACGGCGGCAATATCGAGGCTGCGTGTCAGTTCGAAAGTAATCGTGATCGAACTGCTGCCGTCATTGCCGCTGCTGGAGGTCATGTAACGCATTCCCTCGACCCCGTTGATCGCCTGCTCCAGAGGGGTCGTGACCGCCGATTCAACCGCCTGCGCATTCGCGCCGGTGTAGAAGCAGTTGACCGACACCTGGGGAGGGGCCAGTTGTGGAAATTGGGCGATCGGCAGAAACGGAATGCAAACTGCACCGGCGATGACAATGAACAGCGATGTCACCGTTGAGAAAACCGGACGCTTAATAAAGAAATCAGCAAACAAGACGAGTGCCCCTTCTTCCTGGAAGCCGTGAGCTACTGCTGGATTTTGACCGCCATGCCATCGGCAAGATTTTGCCCGCCGGATACGATGATCTGATCGCCAGGTTTTAGGCCACTCAGCACGGTATAGTCGTTGCCTGAGATCTCCCCCAACGTCAAGGGAATCTGGCGCGCGACGTCGTGTCCGTCTTTTTGCTCGGCCACAAAAGCGAAGAATTGTCCGCTAACGCGCGCCACCGCCACCACCGGAATCGTGATGCCAGCCTCCGTGCTCCAGGTGATGCGGGCCCTCACCAACTGCTGGGAGCGGAGTCTGTCAGCCCCCTGGTCCACCGGAGCCTTGGCCAAGACCGATTGCGTGGCCGTGTCCACCTGCGGAGAGATGAAGTTTACCCGCGAAGTGAGGATCACGTTTCCGGTGGCATCCAGAATCTGAACTGGAGCCCCCAGCTTCAGTTCCTTCGCGCGGTCGGAAGGAATGGGTAGATATACCTCAAGGCCACGGCGCTCATCGATCGTCGTCACCATGGTGGTGTTCGTAACGCGGTCGCCAACGTGGACGGGAATGTCGCCAATAATGCCGTCCACTGGAGCGAAAACGCTGTAATACTTCAACTGCACTTCTTGCTGATGGATCTGGGCGTCGAGTGATTTCACATCCGCATTGGCCGCTTCATAAGTAGACTGTGCCTGGTCGAGGTCCTGTTTGCTGATCACACCCGACGAGGCGAGGCCCTTAGCTCTTTCAAGTTGGACCTTCGCCAGTTGCAAATTCGCGACCTTGGAAGCTCGTTGCGACTCCCAATTGGAAACAGTCGCAGCTTGACGGCGCGGATCGATCTCCATGAGCGACTGGCCTTTTTTCACCACATCGCCCGACTTAACATTGATGGCGAAGATCCAGCCCTCAACATCGGACATGATGGTTGCGGAATTGCGCGATCGGATGGTGGCAACATATTCCGACGCGTTGCCGATCTCCTGCGAGCCAATGCGCTGCACCTTCACCGGCATGGTTGGTGGACCTTGGGGGCCCTCGGCGGTGCTGCGCCCACAGGCAGCCAACAGGAGCACGAATCCCATAGGAAGAATCAGCAGCAACCTGCCCGGCATGACGCTGCCGGGTTGGTTATTCGGTAAATGCTCGAGAAAAGGCATAAGAATTCCGGTTCCTGGTAGTAACAATTAGGGTTTCTCTCGCTGCAACAACACGGTTTCAACCAACGGCATCTTAAGAACTAGTAGATTGTATCCCGAAGGAAAGGATGCAATCACGGCAAGCCGGAACGGCTGGGTTCATCAGCTTTGCCATAGGGGCAAATGCCCGGACGAAGTGACCAAGTTCAACGATTTAGCGACGGTTGGGCAGGCTCCACCTTGTCAAACTGCCGCATGTCGACGGTAACTTTATTGCTCGCAGCGCGGCCGATCACGAAGGCATTGGCGAACCGGTATCCCCACAAAACCTCATCGGGAATATAGGACGTCCGCGTGTGAACGGTGGCGGAGAAGGTCTCGTCGAAGCCGCTGAGAAGTACCAGAAATTCCGATTGCGAATTGCGCAGCGATTCTGCCGTCTCCAGATACAGCGGGCTGCGCTCATGGATGGGATGCACCACAGTCCAGGTCAAGGGAAGAAACGTGACCGCGCTCCGTTCGAGATCGAGCTGGTAGTAGCGACGGGTGCGGACGCCGTCAACCTGTTCAAACCGGCTGAGCAGCACCTTCGCGGAAACCTCGATCAGCTCGTTGGATCGGGCATTGGCGACCCGGAATTCGACTGCCGTGATGTTCTGATAAGGGGCGATCAATGCGTGCCGGCTGAACAGCATCTTGGCCGTTGGTCGCGAAAACCGGGCAAACAAAAGGCCGGTGACGATGGCAAAACCCAGCAGCCCAACCAACGATTCCAAGGTCACCAGCGTGTTAGCAGCCGTCCCAACCGGAACCACCTGACCATAGCCAATGGTTGAAAGCGTCTGCACGCTGAAGAAAAACGCCCGCAGGTAGGTGTGGTTTTCCATGCCGACGGCCTCGCTGCCCAGCGCTCCGGGTCCGCAGGCGAGGTAGGCGGTAGCGAACGCGGCATTCACGATCAAGTACAGGACGGCAGTTGCCACAAAGAACTGCCACCACTGAATAGTGAGCATGGCGTGATAGGCACTGAACGATGACCAAAACTGCAGTCCGGCGCGCTCGACATTGAAGCTGCCGTCCCGGTTCAAAAGCCGCTCGCGGCTCTCGCGCGACACCACCGCGCCAAAGCCAAGGTCGCGCAGGTCCTGTTCATTCAAGGAGTGTGATGTAGATTCGTTCGCCATGGGAATCGCTTCGCAGCCGTCTCCGACCGACGGCGTTCTGAGAGTATATCGAGTTTCATAGCTCAGACGGACTCAGCGATCTCAGATCGCGCCACGCCCGATCACCGCGAGTGACCGTGCTACCGGGTAAACTGGTATGTGTTGGAGACTGTAGCGGGCCAGCGCTCTATGTCCGAAAGCAGAAGCCAGACGGTTGTGCCAAATGTCACAGCACCAAGGTTCGGAATTCGTGTTTAATTGAAGATTCATTCCTAATAGGGAAGGTGCTTGTTATGGTCACGAGTGGCAAAAAGGGTGTCATCGGAATATTGACAGGTGGCGGCGACGTACCGGGCTTGAATCCGGCGATTCGGGCCGTGACCATCAGGGCGCTCCGCGAGGGCTACAGCGTCATTGGGCTTCGGCGGGGATGGGCGAGTCTGGTTGACACAGTGCGCGACGCCGAGTATGACAACAGCGACAACTATCAGATTCTCACTGAGGAGCTCGTCAATCGTGCTGGACGCACGGGTGGCACCTTCCTTCACAGTTCCCGCACCAATCCCAGCAAAGTGAGCAAGGCCAGTGTTCCGAAGCACTTGCAGGATACGTACTCGGCCGACAAGAACGACCTGACTCCCGAAGTTCTCAAGAACTTGGAATGGCTCGGCATCGAGAACCTGATTCCCATCGGGGGCGACGACACGCTCAGCTACGGCGTGCGACTCTACCAGGAGGGCGTTAAGGTCGTGGCGATCCCGAAGACGATGGACAACGATGTCCCAGGAACCGACTATTGCATCGGGTTCAGCACCTGTGTTACCCGGACCATTGAGATGACGAATCGGCTGCGTACTTCCGCCGGCTCTCACGAACGCTTCATGGTGCTGGAAGTGTTTGGACGTTACGCCGGCTTCACGGCCATGCTGCCGACCATGGCCGGAGCGGCCAACCGATGCGTGATCCCAGAGCACAAGTTCGACATCGACCGATTGACCGAGCTGCTGAGCGAGGACCGCCGCCGCAATCCCAGCCGCTACTCTGTCGTGCTGGTGTCGGAAGGCGCCATGTTCGAGGGCGGCGAGATGGTTTTCGCGCGCGACGCCGCCGACGCGTTTGGCCACAAGAAGCTTGGCGGCATCGGCGACCTGGTCTCGGAAAAAATCAAGGAACTATCGCCCAAGTACAACAATGGCAAAACGATTGACGTGATCAATCAGAAGCTGGGCTACCTGGTTCGTTGCGGTGACCCGGACGCGATCGACTCCATTGCTCCGATGGCATACGGGAACCTCGCGCTCGATCTGCTGCTACACAAGATCCACGGGCGGCTGGTGGTCTTAAAGAATGGCCGGTATGACAACATGCCGATCGACGCCGTGACCGCGACCAAAAAAGTCGTGAATGTGAAGGAGCATTACAACACCGACCGTCTGCGTCCGCATTACAAGAGCTTCGAAATGAAGCCGCTGTTCATTATGACCAGCGAAGCGATATAAGTCCTTCCGAGCATTCTCCTGAGGACAGCGGGTCGCGCCCAGCGAACCCGCTGTTTTTTGGTTGGAGACATGACTCGTCAGACTCCCCGAATCATCCCAGTTCGATCTGCAAGGTGGTGACCGAGGCGGGCGGGAATGTCACTACCAGCGCCGAATCACCGATTTTCAACTCGCTGGTGCGGGGTACGACGACGTCGCGCTGCTGGAACGAGTTGTAAGCGTGAATGTCGGGATTGGACAGTGTCGTGATCATGCCGGATTTAGGCTTCGCTGCTCCAGTGGAGATTTCAGTCTCACAAACGTCCCTGACGTTTGGATTGACGACGGTAAGCGCCAGGGTTTTCCCGTGGACCGATGCAGATCCGTGCAGTCCCCAGAATTCTGTTGGCTTGCCGTCACGGTCATATGGAATCGGCGGCGCATAGAATATCGCACGAACCGCCTTTCCGCCCTGGTGCGGAACATACATCTCGAACACGTGGCCGACAGGCGTGACCACGAACTTGTCTTCGTGGGCCAGATACAGACTGTTGAGGCAGTTGATGAGCTGTGCACAGTTCGCCATCGCAACTTTATCGGGATTGCGGTTGAAGATATCGAGAGTCATGCCGCTGAACACAGCATCGCGCATGGTTGGCGTCTGCTCCAGCGCATCGCCGGGAGTCTGTTCACTGCCGGGCTTGTACCACGGCCCCCATTCGTCCACCACCAGTTTGACGTAGTGCTCGGTATCGATTTCTCCCATCAACTTCCAATGACTATCGATCAAGTCCTCGATTTTCTGACCTTCCCGCAATAACTCATACCAATCCACTGCGTCGAATTTCAAGGCGTCGCCTTTGCCTTGGTCCCAGTCTTGCGTCTTGCCCCGCGCGAGGTTCCAGGCGTAGTGATGGAGGGCAAAGCCATAGACGCTATTGATCTGGTCTTTTCCCTTGCGCGCCAATGCTTCAAAGAAACCACGGGTCCAGTTCAGGTCGTCGGAGTTCGGCCCAGAAGCAATCAGTGACAAGGGCTTGCCATAACCGGGGACCCAGGCGGCATAGCGACGGAATTCCGCGGCGTACTCCTGGGGAAGGAAGTTCCCCCAACAGCCCCAGGACTCGTTGCCTACTCCCCAATAGCGAACGTCGAACGGATCGGACGATCCTCCAGCCGCGCGCATGTCCGCGAGCGTGGTGCTCCCGGCCGGAGAGTTGCAGTACTCCACCCAGCGATTGAACTCCTCCGCCGGCAGGCTGCGCACATTAGCCGCAAGGTATGGTTGGCCCTCAGTTAATCTGCAGAAATGAACAAACTCATCGGTCCCGAACTGGTTCGGATCGAAGCGATGTGTGGCCGGCGCGTTGGACGCCTCGACCCCATTCCAGAAATTGGTACGGCGCGGGCGCTTCCCGGCTGGACCAACTCCGTCGCGCCAGTCGTAGCTGTCGGCGAAACAACCGCCAGGGAAGCGAATGACCGCAGGCTTGATCTTGCGCATGTGTTCCACAAGTTCGCTTCGGATGCCGTCGTTGTTGGGAATCTTGGAATTCTTACCCACCCAGATACCGTCGTAGATGACGCCGCTGAGGTTCTCTGTGAAATGGCCGTAGATATTTGGCGAGATGGTGCCCAACTCTTCGGCGAGCAGAACCTCAATACGGCAAGCCGCGCTTGTGGCCGCAGCCAGCGCCGATATCGGGCTGCGGAACAGCAACAGGCCGCCGGCTGTCAGAGCAGCCTGGCGCAGAAACTCACGACGTTCCATCATGGCGATACCTTTCCCACAGGAATCAACAGCGGCCCATTGTAAACGGTGCTATCTCCTGCTCCGTCTAGTCACCACGCTGATTCGGCCGAGAGGACGACCCAAGCATCCACCAAAAAGTTTAGGCCTTCCCTTAATGGTAAAGGCCTAAGTGATTTCACTTGAATCGATGCTGGTTGAAACGACGAAGTACGTTTATGCTGCGGCGTTGCGCACGGCCATGGCCATCATGAGGCGAGTTACGCCACTCACAACCATGCTGATGCCGACCAGCGTTCCGACCACCCAGAACGAACTATAGGGCCATT
>Ga0208478_1000544_pt1 | contig 12907 bp, 9 predicted proteins | sample NGESurdeep072012_5_FD_184462 | JGI IMG/M metagenome (GOLD analysis project Ga0208478, IMG submission 184462) | Arctic peat soil microbial communities from Barrow, Alaska - NGEE Surface sample 415-2 deep-072012 (SPAdes) | ecosystem: Environmental > Terrestrial > Soil > Wetlands > Peat ... | reverse complement strand
GTTTTGGTGAAATACCTAAACCTGTGCATGCACCGGCACTGATCGTATTTGATGAGGTCACGAAAGGATAAGAACCAAAATCCACGTCGAGCATTGTTCCCTGTGCTCCTTCGGCCAGTATCCTTTTGTCTTTTCCGGCGAGTTCATTGACAAGGTACTCAGTATTACTTATGGGAAATTTTTTCAACATCTCAATTCCTTCAAACCAGCCCTTTTCATACTCTTTCAAATCGAATTTGAAATCATAGGTTTTAAGTATAGTCAGATGGTTAATAAGGTGATCATTGTACTTCTGTCTGAAATCTTCTTTTAGTATATCTCCTACTCTAAGTCCATTCCGGCTGGTTTTATCGGTATAGGCAGGACCAATACCTTTTAAAGTGGATCCAATTTTAGAATTGCCTTTGCTTAATTCGTAAGCGGCATCCAGGATTCTGTGGCTGGGCAGAATAAGATTTGCCTTATTGGATATTATAAGTCGTTTTATAAGTTCACTGACCGGGGGCCCTAGCTCTTCGATCTCCTTTTTAAAAACAGCGGGATCAATAACAACGCCATTTCCTATAATATTCAATTTATCAGCGTGAAATATACCGGAAGGTATGAGATGAAGTACGTGTTTTACATTATTAAACTCGAGGGAATGTCCGGCATTAGGGCCACCCTGAAAGCGGGCAATAACATCATAGACCGGACTTAAAGCATCAACAATTTTTCCTTTTCCTTCATCCCCCCACTGCAGTCCTAACAGTATGTCAATGTTCATGTTAGATAGATATATTAATTTTAAAAATGCTTTGCAAGTTACAAAAAATAATCAGAAAATGCCCTTCGACAGATTATTGTTCCGAAATAAAAGAGGCCCAAAATCGGGCCTCTTTTGTTCATGTATTATTTTTTTATATAACTTACATATAATTAAAGGTTTAAAAATTAATTACAAAATCCAGCCATGGAATTCCGATTTTCATTTCTCCGGCAATATCGTGATTATTCATGAATGCAAGGTCAATAGATGTTTTTTCGCCTAAGAACCTGACGCCATAAGAAAATATTCCATAATAACTTCCGTTTGAACCTACTTCCGGTACGATCCAGTTTTCACTGACAAGAGCAACTCTTTTAGATAATCTGGTCATTCCACTGATCGTAACCAAAGGTTTGGAGCTAAAATTACCATTTGCCCAGCCCCAACCCAGAGCTCCGGTAATGTTATTATTTTTGTTTCCATATGTGCCAAATGCATTTATTGTGCCAAGGCCTCCAAAATCCTCAAAGTGTCTTAGAGTATTTGCATATAAAAAAGATCCTCCGACATAGAAGTTATCCGCCGCTTTAAATGAGACTTTGGGATTGATATAATATGCATACGGACCTTCTCCTGCAAACATGAGAGATATAATTTCGAAACCACCTGAGATACTAAAGTTATTGGTAAAGGCATAACTGAAGGAATTAACAAAGATCCAGGTGTTTTGATAGTATCCGGTATTCTTTTCTAAAGGTATAGCAGAATTGCCCAGTAGATACTTTGTAGGATTCGGATTTGCGAACCAGATTTCGGATTTCTTCTCATCAATTGAAGAAACAGGCACCATAGTTTTAATATTTTCTTTTTGAAGTCGAACTTCACCTATAGTTCCGGAATGAATAATAACCTCTTTATCTGTTACGGATAATAATATCCCGGAAACGACTGATCCATCCTTAAGCGTGATCTGGTATGTTTTGGACACATCACCGGTAATAATTTGCTGAGCGTTAACTTTTTCCGGCATTAAAGACATTACAACCAAGGCAAACATAAAACACTTTATGATTCTGCTGCAATAAGTTATTTTACTTTTCATGATTATTGTTTTAAAACGGACTGAATTAATATAGATTACATAATTGCTTATACCTTTTAGCGTGTATAATGGGTATAAATGGTTAATGCAGTAAAATTTGTAGTCAGAATATCAGTATATGTATGGTAATAATATACGTCCATTGTACAAACCGTCTATAGAATTTGTTATTGCAATAAATATATAGTTTTAAAGGTAAGAAAAGGAAAGAATAGTGCAAATTTTTTTTTTTGATTCTTATAATCTACTTATTGTCATCTTTAATTGAACCATAAATATAAAGGGAGTGGTATTGGGGTGTGAAGTTATATAATTCACTTGCAGTTTTAATAATCTCGAGGATTCTCGGGTCGCAAAACTCGATAACCTTACCAGTTTCAATATCAATGAGATGATCGTGCTGTCCGCACTGGTAGGCTCTTTCAAACTGGGCTATATTCTTTCCGAACTGATGCTTTATAACGAGATTACTATCCAGCAGCAGTTCAATTGTATTATATAATGTAGCTCTGCTAACGCGGTAGTTTTTGTTCTTCATAAAAATATAAAGCGACTCAATGTCGAAATGTCCTGCCCGTGAATAAATCTCATCAAGAATTGCATACCTCTCGGGTGTTTTCCGATGCCCCTTCTTTTCGAGATATTCAGTGAAGATCTTCTTTACTGTTAACTTGGTATCGTCACTAATCATATCTGGTCTAATTTAAAATAATAACAAAAGTATGTAATTTTCCCCGATATCGGGGATAGTATTTACAGAAAATTTAATTAGAGAAATCTTCTACTCTCCTTACATTTTCAATCCCATTAATATTAGAGATTTTAAGTATCAGATTGTTCAGGTCTTTTGTATGATGAACATATAAATCGATTGTGCCTTCAAAAATGCCATTATTAACTGAAATATTAATTCTTGTCATATTTACCTTAAGTTCGGCTGATATTATATTTGTGATATCGTTTACAAGTCCTATTCTGTCAATACCTGTCATACTTATTCTGGCAAGGAAAGAAACCAGTTTATGTATAGCCCATTTAACTGCAATGATCCTGTTTCCTTCATTCGACATGATTCTGATAGCGATCGGACATTTAGGCTTATGAATAATAATGGTTCCTTCAGGGGAATGATATCCTGTAACTTCATCTCCGGGTATTGGATTGCAGCATTTTGCTATTTCATAGGATTGTTCTGCATTATCGACATTTTCCCTGAGAAGGAACGGGACATTTTTATCAATACTGCCCTGTGGGACCTCTGAATCTTTTTTCTCCTTCTTTGATCCGATAAGTTTTAATTCCCAGTATTTAATAACATTATTAGCCGGGTTCTTTTTTATTCTTTTCTTAAGATTTCCGAGATTGATCCTCCCAAGTCCAATTCCTGAATATAATTCTTCTTTATTCGGGACATCATATGAGAGTATAAGGGATTTAAGTATTTCATTATTAGAGGTGACTCCTATTTCCTTAAGTTTGGTTTCAAGAATCTCCATACCTTTCTGAATACTATCTTTCGAATCATTTCTCAGAGCGTTTTTAATTGCATCCTTAGCTTTCGATGTTCTTACAAATGAGAGCCATTCCATATCGGGTTTCGCAATATCGGATGTAATTATTTCCACCTGGTCACCACTCATCAGAATTGAGTTTATGGGATTGAGCTTATAATTAATTTTTGCACCGATAGCTTTATTCCCTATCTCAGTATGTATTTCATATGCAAAATCGAGGGCAGAAGCTCCTTTTGGGAGGCTTACCAGAAACCCTTTTGGTGTAAAAACCATGATTTCTGACGAGAAGAGGTTCATTTTAAATTCATCGAGAAACTCAATGGGATCTTCATGCGGATTCTCAAGCATTATACGGATCTTTTTTATCCATTTGTCGAGTTCGGTCTCCTGGGCCTCATCTCCTTTGTATTTCCAGTGTGCGGCGTAACCTCTTTCCGCTATCTCATCCATCCGGTTGCTTCTTATCTGCACTTCAACCCACTGACCCTCTGGACCCATTACAGTTACATGCAATGCTTCATATCCATTTGGCTTAGGGCGGCTTACCCAATCGCGAAGCCTGTCAGGTTTGGGCATATAAGAATCAGTAATAATTGAATAAATATTCCAGCACTGTGTTTTTTCAGGGATTCCTGCTGCCGCTTCAAATACGATCCTGATAGCCAGAACATCATAAATCTCTTCAAACGGGACATTCTTGGCCTGCATCTTCTTCCATATTGAGAAGATGGATTTTGGTCTGCCGCTGATGTCGAACTTTAAGCCGGCCACTGTGAGTTTTTCAATTATCGGTAATGAGAACTTATTGATGAGGGCAAGATTCTTTTTTTCACTGTGTTTAAGCTTTGAAGAAATTTCCTCATAGATAAGGGGCTGCCGGAATTTGAAGCTGAGGTCCTCCAGTTCACTCTTAATAGCATATAAGCCAAGCCTGTGAGCAAGAGGAGCATAAAGAAAAATAGTTTCTCCCGCAACCTTCATCTTTTTATGTTCAGGCATAGAGTCGAGTGTCCTCATATTATGCAGACGGTCAGCAATTTTTATGAGAATGACCCTGAGATCATCGGAAAGTGTAAGCAGCATCTTCCTGAAGTTCTCAGCCTGAAGCGAAGAAGAATTCTCTTTGTTGTAAGTGCCTGATATTTTTGTTAGTCCATCAATAAGAGAGGCTATTTTAGATCCGAAATCCCTTTCAACATCTTCGAGTGAATATTCTGTATCTTCTACAACATCATGAAGAAGAGCAACAGCTATTGACTTGGCACCCAGTCCAATTTCATTATTTACTATTTTTGCAACTGATATAGGGTGAATGACATAAGGCTCACCAGATTTACGGCGCATATTCCAGTGAGCTTCGTTGGCTATTTTGAATGCTTTGTCAATAAGCTCCCGGTCCCCTTGTTTATTACACCTTAGAAGATTATTTATAAGACTATCATATTCAGTTTGAATACGGTTTCTGTCCTCTTCATCAAAAATATCTTTGTTCCCCATAAATTAACTACGCAGCAAGTTCTTATCCATGATACAAATATAGCTTTTCCAGCTCAAAGTTGCTAGCTAAAACCGTAAAAGAGGTGATGATTTTATTACCTGCTCCTTATGATAGTAATAGTTCCTGTTTTTGAAATTATTTTCCCTGAAGGAGTAGTTAGTTTTAAAAACCATAGGTAGACGCCCTGAGGTTGAGGAATTACATTTTTTGAGCCATCCCATTCTGCAAGGTAATCTCTGGTTTCAAATAAAATACTGCCCTGCCTGTCGCTGATTACAAGATGATATTCCAGTGGTGTAAATGACAGGACGGGTCTGAAAAGATCATTATCCAGGTCATTGTTAGGAGTGAAAACGTTTGGAACTGTTATTATCTCCATCGGAGATGTGCAAATTGTCGATGAAATGCTTTCACCTGAAATACCATAAGGATTAGATGTTTCAGACGCATTGATGTAGAAACAAACTTCGTTTGCGGAGACTTCATACATAATTTGCTGATATCCCAGCACGAAAATTGTATCAGAACCAGAGATGACCGCTTTTTCTTCATATCCTTTTCCGCTGTTTACAAATAACCTGTATGATGATATTGATCCCAACCAGTTTTTATATGGATTCCATGAAAGGACAATATTGTTTGCAGACTTTTCCAATGACAGCACTATGTTAGAAGCGAGATTTGATACCATTACCGGGAGGCTGCAACTGTTTACAGCTGAAAGCCTATAATAGTTGATAATATTTGTTTCTGACTGAATGTCAGTGTAATGCACTGATCCGTTTACTGAAACAGGTTTCGATATCTCCTGAAAAGAGCCGGTTGATCCGGTTTTCCTCTCGAGACTGAAATGCTTTAGCTCCGATAATGGATCAATTGTAAATGAGAGGGCCACTTTGACATCAGAATTTAAAGTTGCCTGGTCGGCATTGATCCATTGGGGAGGACGTTGCATCTTTGTTGAAATGCAGGTTTTATTTGAAGTGGAAATTGTTCCTGTTTCCAGATTTGCACGAACTACGAAACAATATTCTGCATCAATTGTAAAATCATTCAGAGAAAAGCTGGTATCCTGAGCGCTTACATTTCCTGTTTCGGAATAATTTCCCCCATTTACAGACAACAAAACAGTATATCCTGTAACTTTTGCCGGAAAAGATGGATAGCTATTCCACGATACCACAATTTTTTTCATACAGGTATCAATAGAAACCTCCTCAAAAATTGAATTAAGTATATTTGAAAAAATACTAGTACATCTTGGAAGTCTCATAGCCGAAACCACATAAGAGACACTAAAATATTTTGTGGCAGTACTCGACAGGGTATAACTTGTAGCAGCTGGATCCCACAACGTATCTACCGGCATTCCATCTCCGTTTTTATAAGAATACAGAATATAAGCAGCAATATCAGATGATGGGCTCAAAGTCCATGTAAATTTAGTATTTCCAGTTTCAGACTCTACTGAAACTGATTTAAGTACAGGTGGTAACGGAGGATCGGTAATGCAATTAGTCTGAGAGAAAGCGTCGCATGACCAAAAACTGAATAAAATAAAAATAATATAAAAACAAGGGTTTTTCATTCTGAGCCTGCTGTTATTTCATAAAGGTCATCAATTTTGTAATACGTCCTTGCCAGTTCAATTATTTCATCAGGATCAATTGTTTTTATTTTTTCAGCTAGCCTGTAAAAATAACTGTTGTCCAGGCCGAATTCCCATGTTGATCTGAAACTTTCAGCGAGTGCAAATGGTCCGTCGAACATTCTAACCATCTCTCCCGACATATAATTACGTACAACCGCCATCTCTGCGTTCTTCACAGGGACATTCTGCAGAAGCTTTATCTCTTTGTAAATCTCATCAATCGCTTTTTGACAGTTTTTCTGACCGACCTCTGTCGAGATCACTTTGTAGCCTGTAAGATCAAGTGAAGAGATTGATGAACTTATCCCATAGGTATACCCCTTTTCTTCACGAATATTTTTCATTAAACGTGAACCAAAATATCCACCCAGGATAGAATCAAGAACCTTCAGACCGGGATAATCAGAATGACGTTTATTGATTGTTGCTGAGCCTATTCTGATTGCATTCTGGACTGTTCCGGATTTATTAACATGGACCTTTTTAAATTTATCTCCTTTTATGAGATTGATGGAAGCTTTATAATTATTTTCATTTGAAACGATAACGCCAATATATGAATTAAGAAGTTCAGCAGTTTTGTTGTGTATTTTACCCGATATTATGACTGCCATGTTTTCGGGAGTATAATATTTATTGTGGAAATCAGATAAAAGTGAAGGAGTTATATTTTCAAAATTCTGATTATGAACCTGATAACCATATGGGTGATTCTTTCCAAAGAGGGATTCAAAAAACTGATCTATTGCAAGATTCTGAACTTTTTCCCTGTTTACCATGTACCAGCGAAGCCGTTTTTTCATTAGTGAATTTAGTTCCGTTTCAGGAAAAGCAGGACGAAACAATATCTCACGGCTGAGTTCCAGTACTTTTTCAATGTGTTTGTTCAGGAAAAATAGAACAATACCGGCACAATCTTTCTCAACCGACTGATTTAAGAAAACACCATAATAATCGAGGGTCCGGTTTAGTTCTTCAGAACTGTAATTCTGCGACCCTTCCGAAAGCATCATGTTGCATGTCGAAGCAAGAAGTGGCATATATTCTTTAACCTGGCCTGCTCTGAAAACAAATTCAAGACGCATAATATCTTCTGTACCGGCTTCGATCAAATAAACCGGTATGCCGTTATTAAGTTTGAATGATTTTGCTTCAGGAATAACTACCTTTTCAACCGGGAATACCGGTGGCTGTATTCTTTGCAGGGTATTCATCATCTCTCCTTTTGGGTTGATATATAATTAATTGTACTGCAATTAGTCGGATTAAAATATCTTTCTAAAGATTCGATTACCATCCTGTGACTGACATTTCTATTTGCATTAACCTCATTATTTATTAATCCCGGATCTCCGAGTAGTTCAAAGAATGAAAGATTCGCTGCTTTATTAAGTATACTGGTATTGGAAAAGACTGTTGAAGATTCAAATTTGTTCTTCACTTTTTCCATTTCATCCTTGATTTCATTCTCTCTCAGCAAACCATTGATTACCTCATTAATCGATTTATCAGCTTCCTGAATATCAACACCTTTCATTAACTTGCCCTGGACTATGATAAGTCCAGGATCAATATCTGCAGTCAGGTACGCATTTATTTCACTGAACAATTTTTTCCCCCTAACGAGCTTTGTGTACAACCTGCCTGATTCTCCTCCGGCCAGAAGATCTGTAATAATGTCGAGCGTATAAAAATCTTTGCTATTTCTTGGGCCGATATGCCAAACTTTATATATTGACGTTGATGGCACATCTCTTTCAATTGTCAGGATTCTAGCCTCTTTTTGTTCCGGTTCGGCAGGCAGGTTTCTCGGTTGTATTGTTCTTTTTTCAATAGGGCCAAACCATTTTCGGGAAAGTTTAAATGCCAGATCATATCCAATATTACCAGTCAGGGCCAGTATTGCATTGTTTGGTGCATAATGGGAAAAGAAAAATTTTTTAACCTGTTCAAGATCAGTGTTTTTAATATGAGCCATATCCATTCCTATTGTCGGCCACCTGTATGGATGAATCTTATATGCTAATGGCCGAAGTTTTAATATGGCATCTCCATAAGGTTGATTAAGATATCGTTGATTGAATTCCTCAATGACAACATTTCTCTGGGTTTCGAGATTCTTTTGTGAAAAATCAAGTTCAGCCATTCTGTCGGATTCCAGCCAAAATCCTGTTTCTATATTTTCTGATGGAATTGTAAGATAATAATTAGTAATATCATTATTCGTAAATGCATTATTTTCGCCGCCAACAAGTTGCAGTGGTGTGTCGTAATCAGGAATATTCAGCGAACCTCCAAACATAAGATGTTCAAAAAGATGTGCAAGCCCGGTCATTTCCGGATCCTCGTCCCTCGATCCAACATCGTAAAGAATGTTCATCGCGATAAGTGGAGTTGATTTATCTTCGTGTATCAGAACCCTCAATCCATTTTCAAGTGAGAATCTTTTATAATTTATCATACCTCGTAACTTCAATTATCAGAAATGGATAAGCACATACCGGAATAATACCTGGCGACAAACTTAATTAAAAAACAGTGAAGGTTTAGTATTGTTTTTATATTTGCATAATTATGTTCAGAAATCGCTTTTTCAGAAGAATACTTCATCAAAACCTTTTTGAAATTGATCAGGTTAAATTAGTTTACTTCCTTAGTCTGGTTGTAGGATTACTGAGTGCGCTTGCTGCTGCTTTGCTTAAGTACTCGATTCATTATACACATAAAATACTTACCGAAAGAATTACAACCGAGTCGCGCAGTTATCTGTTTCTTGTTTATCCTCTTATTGGCATGTTACTGACTTTTTTATTTGTCAGGTATATAGTCAAGGACAACATCGGGCACGGTATAAGCCGGATACTTTTTTCTATTTCCAGGAAGAAAAGTCACCTGAAGTCACATAATACATGGACTTCAATAATTGCAAGCACTCTTACAATCGGTTTTGGAGGTTCGGTTGGAGCTGAAGCCCCGATAGTATTGACTGGATCTTCGATCGGATCTGCTATCGGCAGATTTTTCAACCTGAATTATAAAAATATTACTCTGCTAATCGGATGCGGTGCGGCAGGTGCTGTTTCGGGTATTTTCAAGGCACCTATTGCCGGTATCGTTTTTACGTTGGAGATACTGATGCTTGATCTTACAATATCATCTATTGTTCCTCTTCTGATTTCTTCTGTCACGGCTGCAACAGTTGCATATTTTCTGATGGGGGATAAAGTTCTGTTTAGCTTTAATGTAGTTGGTGCTTTTAATATTTCAAATATTCCCTGGTATTTACTTCTGGGTATTATTTCCGGATTAATCTCTCTCTATTTTTCGAAAATGACATTGTTTCTGGAAGGAGGCTATAATAAAATCACGAATGCATACTTAAGACTTATTCTTGGAGGTATTGTGCTGGGAGGTTTGATTTATCTATTTCCTCCATTCTATGGCGAAGGTTATGAAACAATAATGCAGCTGCTTCAGGGAAATTCTGATTTAATTTTTAATAACAGTATTTTCAGTCAGTTTTCCGGTAGCTTTTTGATGATTATTCTTTTTATGTCAGGCCTTGTTTTGCTAAAAGTTGTTGCCAGCAGTTCAACAAACGGAGCTGGAGGAGTAGGAGGAATATTTGCGCCCACTTTATTTATCGGAGGAATAAACGGATACCTTGTTGCAAGCATTTTAAAAAAAATTGCAAATGTGGATCTGACAGATAACAGGTTTGTTCTGGTAGGTATGGCGGGTTTGATGGCCGGTGTTATGCATGCTCCGCTTACTGCAATTTTCCTGATAGCAGAGATCACAGGAGGTTATAATCTTCTTATCCCATTGATAATTACATCTACTGCCGCATATATTACAACCAGAAGTTTTGAAAAACATTCAATTTATCACGTTCAACTGGCAGAAAGCGGAGATCTGATTACCCATGATAAAGATAAAGCAGTATTGACCCGGATGAACTGGAAGAAGGAGATTGAAACTGATTTGCTAAAGGTAAAGCCAATGGATACTCTCGGTGAATTAGTAAAAATAATTGCCCGATCAAAAAGGAACCTTTTTCCTGTTGTAGATGAGTATAATATTTTAGAAGGAGTGGTATCTCTTGATGATGTAAGAGAAATTATGTTTCAATCGGAATTGTACGGTAATACCTTTATGAGGGACCTTATGACCATCCCACCTTCATACATAGATAAAAAGGAAAACATAGAAACAGTAATGGATACTTTCAGAAAAACAGGTGCCTGGAACCTTCCTGTACTTGATAACGGATATTATGTTGGATTTATCTCCAAATCAAGGATTTATTCAACATATCGCGAATTGCTTATTGAGTTTTCAGAAGAATAAATGTCTTAACATTATATATTATGAAGAGAGATAATTTGATTTTTGACCTTATTGAAAAGGAGCGTCAGCGCCAGATAAACGGAATTGAACTAATTGCCTCCGAAAACTTTGTCAGTCCTCAAGTGCTTGAGGCAATGGGATCAGTATTGACGAATAAGTACGCTGAAGGATATCCTGGAAACCGTTATTATGGTGGTTGCGAGATCGTTGATCAGACTGAACAGATAGCTATTGACAGGTTAAAAAAATTATTTGATGCTGAATATGCCAATGTTCAGCCTCATTCCGGCGCTCAGGCCAATATGGCGGTGTTTATGACAGTGCTTAAACCGGGAGATACTTTTATGGGATTAAATCTAGCACATGGAGGTCATCTTTCACATGGGTCTCCTGTTAATTCATCGGGTCTTTTTTACAAGCCTATAGCCTACAGCGTCAGAGAGGATGACGGACTAGTCGATTATGATATAATGGAGAAGATCGCCCTGAAAGAAAAGCCAAAAATGATAATCGGAGGCGCATCGGCATATTCCCGTGAATGGGATTATGAAAGGATGAGAAAAATTGCCGATATGATCGGTGCTATTTTAATGATTGATATGGCACATCCGGCAGGTTTAATAGCAGCCGGACTTCTAAGGAATCCGTTGAAATACGCGCATATTGTTACTTCAACTACTCATAAGACACTTCGGGGACCAAGAGGAGGAATTATACTGATGGGTAAGGATTATGTAAACCCATGGGGTATAACTACGCCAAAAGGTGAAGTAAGAATGATGTCTTCCCTTTTAAACTCAGCTCTATTCCCTGGCATCCAGGGAGGTCCTCTCGAACATGTCATTGCCTCAAAAGCCGTCTCCTTCGGTGAGGCACTCTCTCCAGGGTTCAATGAATACCAGGCAATGGTTAAAAAAAATGCCTTTGTGATGGCTAAAGCTTTTATGGATAAGGGTTATAAAGTTATTTCTGATGGAACAGACAATCATCTGATGTTGATTGATCTCAGGACCAGGTTTCCTGGAATATCCGGCAAAAAGGTTGAAAACACTCTTGTACTATCCCATATTACAGTAAATAAAAATATGGTACCTTTTGACAGCCGTTCTCCTTTCCTGACCTCTGGTTTGCGAGTTGGTACTCCGGCTGTTACTACCCGTGGCCTTAAAGAAGAACACATGGGGATAATTGTTGAACTAATTGATGAAGTTATTTCGAATATTGAAAATGAAACTGTTATCGCACGGGTTGGAGAGAAAGTTGTTAAAATGATGAAATTATTCCCTCTCTTTTCAATGTGATCATAACTAAAAACAACTGATTTATTAAAACTGATATGATATAGATTTTTATCGTAACTTTGTAAATACCTATATTCAACTTTTCTTCGATGAATAACCAGAAACTTATTTTTATTGTTGATGATGACCCTTTTATTAACATGTTGGTTGTTAAACGATTTACATCTGAAGGTTTCCGGCTTGAAGCCTTTGCATATGGTGAAGATTGTCTCAGCGCACTAAACAAAAACCCGGATCTGATAATACTCGACTATTATTTTGTAAACAATGACCATGAAGTAATGAATGGGATGGAAGTTTTCGGCAAGATAAAAGAGTTAAAACCTGAAACTCCTGTAATAATGTTATCAGGTCAGGATAAAGGAGAGATTGTCCTTGAACTTGCCAGAAAAGGAATTGATGATTATATTATCAAAGATAATAATCTCATTGATAATCTTAATGTTGCAATAAAAGAGTTATTCTCAAGAGAACATTCATGATATTGCAGGGATGTGTCGCGGCAAATTCCTGCAATGTTTTATTTCAGGATAAAATTATAGGTGATCGTACCCTTCTGGATTGCAGGTGCATCTTGTTTAACTTCGAACCGGGCCCCAAGGGCAGCTTCTTTTGCAACCTTAAGTAAATATTCATCAAGTGTGGTTGAGCCCTTTGCTCCAGGGGTTGCCTGAACAACTTTCCCTGACCTGTCGACACTTACCTCAACTACAACTCTCCCTTCACCCTGGTAATCGTATTTA